>Ga0181564_10001249_pt1 | contig 22628 bp, 21 predicted proteins | sample 011ome_24_FD_134512 | JGI IMG/M metagenome (GOLD analysis project Ga0181564, IMG submission 134512) | Coastal salt marsh microbial communities from the Groves Creek Marsh, Skidaway Island, Georgia - 011513CT metaG (megahit assembly) | ecosystem: Environmental > Aquatic > Marine > Intertidal... | reverse complement strand
AGATTTTTTGAAGAACAAATTAATGATCTTAAATTTAATATTGAAGGAAAGGATCTGAATAGTTCAGATGCCCTCAACTTACTCTCGGACCATGATTCCGAAACAAGAAAAAAAGCTGCTATCAGCATTGAATCTGTTTTTCAAAAAAAAGTTAAAACTTTTACGTTTATTACGAATACACTAGCAAAAGATAAGATTACCAATGATAAGTGGAGAGGCTATAACTCGCCAATATCTGCAAGAAATTTAGCTAATAATGTGGAAGATGAAGTTATTGATGCTCTTACTGAATCTGTAACAAGTAACTATAAAAATATTGCTCATCGTTATTATGCTCTCAAAAGTAAAATATTTAATAAAGATAAATTAAATTATTGGGATAGGAATGCCCCATATCCAAATTCACCCAACACTAAAATTAAGTGGCAGGATGCAAAAGATTTAGTTCTTAAATCATACGAGAACTTTGATAGTAGTTTTAAAGATATTATTTTACTTTTTTTTAATAATAATTGGATTGATGCAGAGTTAAAATCAGGTAAATCACCTGGTGCATTTGCAGCATCGACCATACCATCTATTCATCCTTATATCCTCACAAATTTTCATGGAAAAACCAGAGATGTAATGACATTAGCCCATGAGCTGGGTCACGGTTGTCATCAATACTTATCTGCTCAACAAGGACTGCTTCTTTCAAGCACGCCCTTAACTCTCGCTGAAACCGCAAGTGTATTTGGAGAGATGATGACTTTTAGAACTCTATTACAAGAGTCAGACAAAGATACTCGTAAGTTTTTACTTTCCTCTAAGATAGAAGATATGATTAACACTGTAATTAGACAAATTTCTTTCTTTGAATTTGAAAAACTAATTCACTCTGAAAGGAAAAATGGTGAGTTATCTTCTGATCAAATTTGCGATTTTTGGATGGTAACACAATCTAATAGTTTAGGACCTCATATCGAACTCACAAAAGGTTATAAATATTTTTGGACCTATATTCCTCATTTTATTCACACGCCCTTTTATGTATATGCATATGCTTTTGGAGATTGTTTAGTTAACATTCTTATTCAGCTTTATGACAATAACTATCCAGATTTTAAACAACATTATAATAATTTACTAAAAAGCGGTGGTTCTCAACATTACAGCGATGTCCTAAAACCTTTTAATATTAATCTCAAAGATAAACAAAGTTGGCAAAAAGGTTTGAGTATGATCACTAAATTAATAGATGATTTTGAAAACTCACTTTAGTTAAAATGAAAGAAGACAATAACCTAATATCACGTGTAAAAAGATATTCAAAAGTTACCAGCTCTTTAACTTCATTGGCTACAAAATTTGCTGGAAAAAAATATTTAAACTTTGATCTGAGTGATCAAAAGTACGCTGCACAAATAACTGAAATATTGGGAAATTTAAAAGGCCCTTTGATGAAAGTTGCTCAACTTAGCTCCACTATTCCTGATTTACTTCCAGAGGAATACGCTCAAAAATTAGCTGAATTGCAATCAAACGCACCTCCGATGCCTTGGGTTTTTGTAAAAAGAAGAATGAAATCAGAGTTAGGAGAAGATTGGCAAAAGCATTTTTCCAACTTTGAACCTGAGGCAAGCTTTGCTGCTTCCTTAGGGCAAGTTCATAAAGCAAAGCTTAAAAAAGAAAAAATTCTAGTTGCTTGTAAATTACAATATCCTGATATGGCGTCTGCTGTTGAAGCAGATTTAAATCAATTAAAAATAATTTTTAAAGTTTATTCGAGTTACAATAAATCAATTCAAATTAAAGAAATCTATAAAGAAATTGAAGCTCGTCTTAAAGAGGAATTAGACTATCAATTAGAACATAAGCATTTAAAAATTTTTAAATTTATTCATGAAAAAAACTCTTTTATTAAAATCCCAAAAGTTTTTAACTCCATCTCTACCAATAGGCTTTTGGTAATGGAGTATTTAGAGGGAAAAAAATTAATTGAATTTAAAAATGCACCACAAAAAATAAGAAATGAATTAGCTAAAAAACTTTTTACTACTTGGTATTTTCCTTTTTATAAATATGGAATCATTCATGGTGACCCCCATTTAGGAAATTACTCTGTGGATCAAAATAAAAAGATTAATCTCTTTGATTATGGATGTGTTAGAATTTTTCCACCTACTTTTGTTAAAGGCGTCATTGATTTATATTTTGCCCTAAAAGAAAAAAATAACCAAAAAATTAAATTGGCTTATCAAGCTTGGGGATTTTTGGATATTGATGATAAGTTAATGAACGTTCTAAATAAGTGGGCTTTATTTCTTTATGATCCTATTTTAAAAAATGAGGTGAGAAGAATACAGAAGTCTGATAGCGGGGTTTATGGTGCTAAGATTGCCGGGGAGGTACATCGTGAGCTTAAAAAGTATGGTGGTGTGAAGCCTCCTAGAGAATTTGTTTTTATGGATAGAGCTGCTGTAGGATTAGGTTCTATTTTCATTCACCTGAAGGCCGAGATTAATTGGTACAAACTCTTTCACGATTTGATCAAAAATTTTTCAGTAGAAAGCGTTGATAAAAATCAAAAAAAAGCCTTAAAATTTGCTGGCTATTGATAATAGCCATTTAATTTGTTAAAAAAGCGCTAGAAAATAATAACAATTTTAATTTTTTGCTGGTATACATTATACCACCACAGGGAATTCATTTATGATTATTGGAACAATTAAAGAGAGAAATAAATTTGAAAATAGGGTTTCAATAAGCCCTGATGACGTTAAACTTTATATAAAAGCAGGGCATCAAGTCCTAATAGAGAGAGGGGCAGGTTCTCTCTCCGGTTTTCTAGATAAAACCTACAAAGAGGCAGGAGCGTCTATTACATCTGTAAAAGATGTCTTACAAAATTCAGAAATTATCGTAAAAATTAATTGCCCAACGCCTGAAGAAGCAAAACAACTTAAAAGTCAGGCTTTAGTCGTTTCTCAAATTAGCGTTCAACATAATCAAGAAACAATAAAAGTATTCAATTCAAAAAAAATATCCGCATTTGCGCTTGAATTAGTTCCACGAATTACTCGTGCCCAAGACATGGATATTCTTTCCTCTCAAGCTAACTTAGCTGGGTACCATGCTGTAATTGATGCCGCTTCAGAATTTCATCGAGTCCTACCACTATTTATGACAGCGGCAGGTAAAGTAACGCCTGCAAATGTATTAGTTATTGGCGCTGGTGTTGCAGGCCTTCAAGCAATTGCAACAGCAAAAAGATTAGGTGCTATCGTTTATGCTACGGATGTGAGAATTGCTTCTAAAGAACAAGTAGAGAGTTTAGGTGGTAAGTTTGTGATGGTTGAGGATAAAGAGTCTCAAAATGCAGAAACTAAAGGCGGATATGCAAAAGAAATGAGTGCGGAATATCAAAAAAAACAAGAAGCTCTTCTAGCGGAGACACTCAAAGATATGGACATAGTAATTTGCACTGCTCAAATACCTGGAAGAAGAGCACCTCGCATCATCAACAAAGATATGCTTGCAAATATGAGAGCAGGATCTGTTATTATTGATCTAGCTGTAGAAAGTGGCGGTAATTGTGAATTTAGTCAATTAGGTAAAATTATATCTAAAAATGGTTTAAAAATCGTCGGGCATGCTAATGTTCCAGGTAGGGTAGCAAATAACGCATCATCTTTATTTTCAAAAAATATTTTTAATTTTCTTAAACTAATGAATTTTGAGGATAAAAAAAAATCACTTATAAATAAAAATGATGAGATCATTAAAGCAACAATGGTTTGTTCAGCAGGAAAAAATTTAATTAGGTAAAGGAGTCACTATGTCAGAAATGTCTAATCAACTTGAGTATTTATCATATAAAGCACAACAACTTGCTGATGAAGCTAGTCAATTAGCATCAACTGTTACGCAAACAACTGGTGGTCATAGTGATTTTATTATTTTTGGTATAACCGTTTTGGTACTTGCCTGTTTTGTGGGTTACTATGTTGTTTGGTCAGTAACTCCCGCCCTGCATAGTCCACTTATGGGTGTAACAAATGCAATCTCATCAGTAATTATTGTGGGAGCACTCCTGGCAGCGGGACCGATTGAAGGAACAATTAGTAAATATTTTGGATTAGTAGCTGTCGGTTTAGCGGCAGTTAATATTTTTGGAGGCTTTGTTGTTACTAATCGAATGCTATCCATGTTCAAAAAGAAAAAATAGGAATTATTAATGTCTAATTTATCTACTGTAGCTTATTTAGTATCATCAATTTTATTCATTCTATCACTTAGGGGTTTATCTCATCCTACATCTGCGCGTAAGGGTAATTTTTTAGGTATTCTTGGTATGGCAATCGCTATTGGCACAACTATCGCCAATCCGGGAGTACTTAGTTATAAAGAAATTGGAATTGCTTTTGTCATTGGGGGCTTAATAGGAAGTATCATTGCTGTTAGAATTCAAATGACAGCACTACCTCAATTGGTAGCTGCGTTTCATAGCTTAGTAGGACTTGCTGCTGTTTTTGTTGCCGCATCTGCTTATTACAACCCTTCAGCATTTGGTATTGGAAGTGTCGGAAGCATTCCTATGGGAAGTTTGATCGAAATGTCAATTGGCACTGCAATCGGTGCGGTTACTTTTACAGGTTCAATTATCGCCTTTGGCAAACTGCAAGGTTTTGTCTCTGGAAATCCTTTGGTGTTTAAAGGCCAACACTTTTTAAATTTGTTATTAGGTTTAACAATTATTGGATTGATTGTAAAATTTTGCATAGATCAAAATCCAGAAATTTTTTGGTTAATTGTTTTAGCTTCTTTCTTAATTGGTGTTTTGTTAATAGTTCCAATTGGAGGCGCCGACATGCCTGTTATAGTATCCATGCTAAACTCTTATTCTGGATGGGCGGCTTGTGGTATTGGGTTCACCCTTTCTAATAATTTATTAATTATTACTGGTGCCTTAGTGGGCTCATCAGGTGCAATTTTGAGTTACATAATGTGCAAAGGCATGAACAGATCCTTCTTTAATGTTTTATTAGGTGGATTTGGTGGAGAGCAAGCTGCCAGTTCTGCAAGTGGCGTGAAAGATGATCGTCAAGTAAAGCAAGGAAACTCTGCCGATGCTGCTTTCATAATGAAAAACAGTAAATCAATTATTATTGTCCCTGGTTATGGTATGGCAGTGGCTCAAGCTCAACACGCATTAAGAGAAATGGGTGATTTATTAAAAGCCGCAGGCGCACAAGTTCGATATGCAATTCATCCTGTTGCAGGAAGAATGCCTGGACACATGAACGTTCTTTTAGCGGAAGCAAATGTTCCCTATGACGAGGTTTTAGAATTAGATGAAATTAATAGAGATTTTAAAGAAACAGATGTAGCGTTTGTTATTGGCGCCAACGATGTGACCAATCCAGCGGCTAAAACAGATAAGACTAGTGCTATTTACGGTATGCCAATTTTAGATGTTGAAAGTGCTGGTCAAGTTTTCTTTGTAAAAAGAGGCATGGCAAGCGGTTATGCAGGTGTTCAGAATGAATTATTTTTTAGGGACAACACCTTAATGCTGTTTGGAGACGCTAAAAAAGTTTGTGAAGATATAATTAAGGGTTTAGAGAATTAATCAAACTTCTTTTTACGCATAAGCTTTTTAAATCTTTTTATAGATTCTGCTTTTTCACGTAATTTTCTTTCAGATGGTTTTTCATAGTTTTTTCTAAGCTTTAATTCTTTGAAAATACCTTCTCTTAAAAGCTTTTTCTTCAATACGCGAATTGCGGCTTCTATGTTATTATCTCTAACTTGTACTTCTATTGTCAATCTAGTATCCTCTTAAAGGCGTAATTTATATATAATTATGAAATCAAAGCAAGAAAAATTAGCTAATTTATTCATCCAAGATGTACCCAAATATGGTTGGTCTAGAGACACGCTCCTAAAAAGTGCAAAAAAACTTAAAATTTCTACACCGATGCTTGCGAACCTATTTCCGTCCTTTGAATACGATGTTCTCAAATTCCTAATATCTCAGAATAACACCCTTGTTGAAAAGCAGTTTAACTCGTTTAACAGTTCCCGCTTAAAAGTGAGAGATAAAATTAAAACAATTTTGGAACTGAAGTTTGAAACTAATCTTTATCTTAAAAAAGCTCTTCCTGAGATGTTGAAATTCTTACTGCGCCCAGGGAATTTGTTGATGTCAATAAAAATGCTTCATCAAAACAGCGATTTTATTTGGAACCTTGCGGGGGATCAGTCTAATGACTTTAGCTATTACTCCAAAAGAGGATTACTGTCTATGATTTACTTGGCTACACTTATATATTGGTTAAATGATCGTTCTGAGAAAAATATTGGGACTAAAAATTTTATCAGTAAGTCCGTAGACGGTATTGTAGATGGTGTATCTAGACTAAAACAACTGAGTGTTTTAAAGACCTTAGCAGAAAATTTTTTATCAAGATATAAATCTAAACAGGCCTAAGGTCTGGCTGTGATGCCACCATCAATTACTAATTCAGTGCCCGTGATATATTCGCTTTGATCACTTAGTAAAAATAAAATCCCCTCTGCCAATCCTCGAGGCTGAATAATTTTTTTAATAGGCATAAAATTTTTTATATTTTTTTTTGCATTAGGAATTTTTTTCCATCTATCTTGCATCGGTGTTTCCACAGCGCCCGGTAAAATACAATTACTGCGGATACCATAAGCACCAAACTGAATAGCCAATGATTTAGAAAGTCGAATCATTGCTGCTTTGGATGCGCCATAGGCATCTTGAGGTTTATCATCGCCGGATAAGGCATCAATCGATGAAATATGAACCATTGAACCAAATTTATTTTTCTTCATTTTAGGGATAATTAATTTTGAAAGATAAACCATCGTTTTCAAATTTATATCAAACACCTTATCCCAAATATCTAAATTTAAATCGACAGCCGAAACATCTTTCCCAAACCAAAGAACGCCAGTCGTATTCACTAAATAATCAATTCTTTTATATTTTTTTACAAATTGGTTGATGATGCGCGTTAAGTCTTTAAAGTTTGTTAAGTCTATTTGATGGAATTCGATTTTCTTATTTTTCAAAACTTTGTTTTGAGGTTTTTGAATATCCAAGGCTAGAATTTTGATATTATAGTTTGAAAGCAGTTTGAGGGTCTCAAGGCCCATGCCTCCAGAGGCACCGGTCACAACTACTGTTTTTCCTTTAAGAGATAATTGCATGCAAAAAATCTATCTATTTTCTTTAATTAGTAAATTTATATTTAAAAAGAAAGCAATTGACTTTTTTAAGTCAAATTTTCATTATATTGTTCAATTTATTTGAGGAAAGTTCATGAGTATCCAAAAAACCATTACACCAATCGATAATTCAATTTATTTAGAAAGATCTTTAGCATCAGACACAGAAATTAATAAAACATTAGACACCGCAAAAAAAGGCTTTGAGGTGTGGAAAAGAACATCCATTGATGATCGTATCCTTGTTGTTAATAAATTTATTGAAAATTTAATTAGTCTAAAACCAGAAATTTCTAAAGAGATTTGTTGGCAAATTGGCAGGCCAATTTCACAATGCCCCGGAGAGCTTAGAGGTTTTGAAGAAAGATCTCGCCATATGGTCGACATTGCTAAAGAATCTTTACAAAATATCCCTGCAAGAAAAAATGATGAGTTTGATAACTATATTTATAAGGCTCCATTAGGTGTGATCTTTATTATGGCTCCATGGAACTACCCCATAATTACAGCTACTAATACTATTGTTCCAGCTCTTTTAGCAGGTAACAGTATGGTACTAAAACATTCATCACAAACACCACGTTGTGCAGAGCTTATTGACCAAGCTTTAAAAAATACAGGCTTACCGGAAGGTGTCTTTCAGTTTATTCATACTGATCACAGTGCGTGTCAGAAAATTATTGCAGATACTCGTATTGCTCATGTTGTTTTCACAGGATCTGTTAAAGGAGGACAGGAAGTCAAAAAATATATTGGAACTAGATTCATCAATGTGGGACTTGAATTAGGCGGTAAAGATCCAGCTTATGTTCGATCAGATGCGGATTTAAATCATGCTATTGAAAATCTTGTCGATGGTGCTTTTTTTAATTCTGGTCAATCTTGCTGTGGCATTGAGAGAATTTATGTAGACCAATCTATTTATAAGGACTTCATTGACGGTTTTAAAGCTTTGACTGAAAAGTATGTTTTAGGCGACCCTTCTCAGGAAGGTACAAATTTAGGACCTGTTGTTCGCTTATCAGCTGCAAACTTTATTCGTGCCCAAATGAAAGAAGCTGAGTCTCAAGGGGCAAGAAGATTAATTGATGAAAGCAAATTCCCGATCGCTAAAGAGGATGGTTGTTACATAGCTCCACAGGTGATGATTGATGTTAACCATTCCATGAGATTTATGATGGAGGAAACTTTTGGGCCTGCTGTAGGTATTATTCCAGTTAAAGATCATAACGAAGCAAAAGACTTAATGAATGATAGTCCCTACGGTTTAACTGCCTCTATATGGACAAAAGATTTAGATTTTGCAAAAGACTTTGGCCAATCCATTGAAACAGGAACTTTTTTTATGAATCGATGTGATTATCTAGATCCTGCTCTAGCATGGACTGGCGTGAAAGATACTGGTGTAGGTTGTTCTTTGTCTGTTTTGGCATTTGATCAGTTAACAAGGCCTCAAAGTTTCCACATGAGGAGCTTGAAATAATAAATTTATTATTTTCTAGCTTATTTTGTTAGCTTAAACTGAAGCTAATCTTATGGAAAAAAAAAATAAATCAATCTCGAAGGCAGGAGTCTTCGAGGGTGATATTAATTTGTCCACTCAAAGGAAAGCATGGGCAGCTAAACATATTAATCACTCAACTCAAGAGTTGCTGGATGAAGATGCTCGTTACTTTTTACATCAATCACTTTCTACTCCTTGTTTAAATGTTCTTTCAAATAGTGAGGGAATTTATTTAAAGGATTTACAAGGGCGCAAGATCATGGACTTTCATGGCAACAGTGTCCATCAGGTAGGTTATGGTCACCCCAAAGTAATTGAAGTTATTAAACAACAACTAGATACACTTCCTTTTTGTCCTCGTCGTTATACTAACAAAACTGCAATTGATCTCGCTCGTCGTCTTGCAGAATTAGCACCTGGAAATTTAAATAAAATGTTATTCGCCCCAGGAGGCACCAATGCTATTGGAATGGCTTTGAAATTAGCTCGATATGCAACAGGCCGCTATAAAACGATTTCTATGTGGGATAGTTTCCATGGGGCCTCACTTGATGCGATATCGATTGGAGGAGAAAGCTTATTTCGAAAAGACGTTGGTCCACTTTTACCAGGGTGTGAACATATCCCGCCACCAACCCGCGGAAAATGTCTTTTTAATTGTAAAGATGAAAATCATGATGGGTGCATAGACTACCTTAAATATATTATCAAAACTGAAGGAGACATCGGTGCGTTAATAGCTGAGCCCATGCGTTGGACTACAGTTGAACTACCACCCCATAATTACTGGCAAAGAGTTCGAGAGATTTGTGATGAAAATGAAATTCTCTTGATTTTTGATGAAGTTCCATCAGCAATTGGTCGAACGGGAAAAATGTTTGTTTGTGAACATTTTAATGTAGTTCCAGATATGCTTGTAATTGGAAAAGGATTGGGTGGAGGGGTATTTCTTCTAGCAGCGCTGATTGTAAAAGAAGATTTAGATATCACCGGCGATAAGGCATTAGGACATTATACTCACGAAAAAAGCTCAGTAGGATGTGCAGCGGCACTGGCTACGATTGATTGTTTGTATGAAGATAAATTAATTGAAAATTCCATCAATCTTGGAAAAAAAGGATTAGATTATTTAAAACAAATGAAGTCCCGACACCCTATTATAAGTGATGTAAGGGGATTAGGTTTATTTTTTGGTATTGAATTAAAAATAGATAATCAACCAGCTTTAAAAGAAGCTGAAGAAATTCTATACCATTCACTCTCTAATGGTCTTAGTTATAAAATTGGTGGTGGTAATGTCCTTACCTTATGCCCACCTTTAACCATAACAGAAGAACAATTATTCTCCGCTTTTGAAATAATTCATCAGGGCCTTCAAAAGTTCATAAGAAAAGATTAATTTTTCTCCTTAATTATGTTAGCTTATTGCCTTTATGCCAAAACTATTCATTAGTTATGTTAAGTTCATTGATAATATCACTTCCATAACTGGAAAAATTACTATGTACACTGTCTTTCTAATGATGGGTATTTTAGTTCTTTCATTCGTAACCAGAAATATTATTAACTTGCCGCTTATTTGGATTATCGAAATGGCACAATTTATTATGACTGGTTATTATTTAATGGGCGGTGCTTATTCCATGTTAGATGATCAACATGTCAGAATGGATCTTGTTTATGGAAATTTCTCTGAGAAAAATAAAGCTAGAATGGATTTATTTACTAGTATCTTTTTACTCTTTTATTTAATTGTTCTTCTTATAGGTTCTTACAATAGCCTCGTCTACACTTTAGAAACTAATAAAAAATTATTTACTGCTTGGGCTCCTTACGTCTGGCCAATTAGCAGCATTATGTTTTTAGGTATTTTACTCATGCTCCTTCAAACTATATCCACCATGTTTAAAGATTATGCAAAAGTTAAAGGATTAAAGATTTAATGTTAGCTGAATACTTCAGTTACGAAGCAATTGCTATTTTAATGTTTGCAACCATGTTGGTGATGTTGCTGACAGGTCAAAGAGTTTTTGGTGCAATAGGATTTGTTGCGGCAGGTGCTGCATTATTGCTTTGGGGTGATGGTGCTGTAGAAATGCCTTTTACGGCAACTTGGAAACTTTTCAAATGGTATCCAATGTTAACTTTGCCACTTTTTATATACATGGGCTACATGATTTCTGAGTCTGGGATAGCTAATGATCTTTATAAAATGTTCCATGTGTATTTTGGTGGAACAAGAGGGGGTTTGGCAATCGGTACTATGTTTATGATGGTAGCCATATCTGCGATGAATGGACTAAGCGTAGCTGGAATGGCTGTTGGCGCAACTATCGCCTTACCTGAAATGTTGAAAAGAAATTACGATAAAAGAATGATCAGCGGTGTTGTTCAGGCAGGAAGTTCATTAGGTATTTTGATACCCCCGAGTGTTGTATTGGTTTTATATGGGATGATTGCAAGACAACCCGTAAGTAAACTTTGGTTAGCTGGTGTTTTACCTGGTCTGATAATGGCATCACTTTTTATCTTATATATCTATATTCGTTGCAGAATACAGCCTGAACTTGGCCCAGTTCTACCTGAAGAAGAAAGAAAAATGCCCTTAATGCAAAAACTAAAATTGCTTAGAGCAGGCCTTATTCCTTTTATTATATTTTTTTTAATGACGGGTTTATTTATTATGGGAGTTGCGAGTCTAGTAGAGTGCTCAGCGGTTGGTGCACTTTCCGCTACTATAGCAGCATATGCAAAAGGAAAACTTAATAAAAAAGTTATTGAAGATGTTTGCCGAAAAACCTTGGGCGTCTCTTGTATGTTTATGTGGATTATTTTAGCGGCACTTTGTTTTGGTGCAGTGTTTGATGGAATCGGAGCTGTTAAAGCAATTGAAAATTTATTTATTGAGAGATGGCATCTTAGCCCTTGGGGAGTTTTGATAATGATGCAACTTTCTTATATTTTAATGGGAATGTTTTTAGATGATACGGCGATGTTGGTTATCGTTGCACCTCTTTACGTCCCATTAATAATAGCACTCGGATTTGATCCAATTTGGTATGGTGTTCTCTATACTATAACTTGTCAGATTGCTTATATGACACCACCTTTTGGTTATAATTTATTTTTGATGCGAGCTATGGCACCTAAGGAAATTACACTCATCGATATTTATCGTTCGATAGTTCCATTTGTATTAGTGATGTTATTAGGGCTTGTGATTTTGATGGCATTTCCTGAGCTCGCTACATGGTTGCCTCAAAAACTGCTTTAATCAGTAATAACAATTATTTCTATCTTTTATTTTTTAATATATGATTTCACTTTAGGAGGAATTTATGTCGACAAAAATTAAATCTAAAATTACTCCCTCATCAAGAAGGAGTTTTATTAAAAAAGCTGGATTGTTTTCTGCAGCAGCTATTGGAGCTACAGCAGCTAAGGCACCATATGTCTATGCAGCATCAAATCCAATAAAGTGGAGACTTCAAACCTATTCTGGTGCACCTTTAGGTAAAGAGGTTATACTTCCACAAATTGAAAACTTTAACCAATCAGCTTATGGAGAAATGGAAATTGAACTCTACTATGCTGATCAATTAGTTCCAACAGATGAATTGTTTAGAGCAATGCAAGCAGGAACAATTGATGCTGTTCAAAGTGATGACGCAACAATGGGGTCACCTGTTGATATCTCAGTATTTGGTGGTTACTTCCCCTTTGCTACTCGTTACAGTTTAGATGTTCCAGCAATGTTTAGATACTATGGGCTTGATAAAATTTGGGCTGAAGCTTATGGCGAAGTTGATAACGTAACTTGGCTTAGCACAAGTGCTTGGGACCCTTGTCATATTTTCACTGTGAATAAAAAAATTACTTCACTTGCTGATATGAAAGGCCTTCGAGTATTCGGCGTGCCTACTGCAGGTGCATTTATGGCAAAATACGGTCTAATACCAGTTATTATTCCATGGGATGATGTCGAAGTAGCGATGCAAACTGGTGAACTTGATGGTGTTGCATGGTGTGGATTTACGGAAGCATATGAAGTGGGTTGGGCTGATATTTGTAACTATGCTCTAACAAATGCTGTAACCGGATCATGGTTTGGTTCATACTTTGCTAATACTGAAAGTTGGAACAAACTATCACCAAAACTTCAGGCAATGTTTAAGATGTCCATTGATCAATCTCACTTCCATCGTGCTACTTGGTACTGGGGAGGCGAAGCAAAACTTCGTGTTGAAGGTAAAAAAATGGAATTAACTAGCATTCCAGCCAATGAATGGGCGCAGGTTGTAAAAGATGCTGAAGGTTTCTGGGAAGAACATTCTGATACTCCTAGAAAGAAAAAAGTCGTTGATGCATTTAAGCTTTATGCTGCCAACATGGAAAAAGCAGGTTATCCTTATAGATAAATAATATAATTTCCTCACCCCATCATTAACGATGGGGTGAGTGATTTAAACTCCAAAAAAAAAACAAAAAATGACAATAAGTTTTAAAGATTTAGAAAAAAAAATTAAAAGTAATGAAATAGATACTGTAGTCGTGGCTGTATCTGATATGCAAGGAAGACTAGTTGGAAAGCGTGTAACTGGTAGGGCATTTATGGACTACATTCATAAAGAAACCCATTTTTGTAACTATCTTTATACAGTTGATATGGATATGTACACAGTTCCAGGTTTTAAGGCTTCCTCGTGGGAGACAGGTTATGGTGATATGACTATTAAACCAGATCACTCAACCATTAAAGTTTTACCTTGGTTAGAAAAAACTGCGTTAGTTTTAGGCGATGCATATGAGCATGATGGAAAAACTCCTGTGCCACATTCAACAAGAAATATTTTAAAACAAGCTATTTCCAAAGCAAATAAAATGGGATACCAGCCCATGCTCGGTTCAGAGTTAGAGTTTTTCTTATTTAAGCAGACCTATGAAGAAATTCATGCCAATGATTATAAAAACTTAAAAGAAACCTCTTGGTATATTGAAGACTATATGATCTTCCAAACAACTAAAGAAGAGGGTTTTAATCAAGAATTAAGAAATGGTTTATTAGATAGTGGTATCTATGTTGAATGTACAAAAGGTGAAGCATCTCCAGGTCAACAAGAAATTAATGTTGTTTTTACCGATGCGCTCAATATGGCTGACAATCATATTCTTATTAAAAATGCAGTTAAAGAAATAGCTTTTAAACATAATCGAGCAGCCAGTTTTATGGCAAAGTATAAATCCGATGCGTGTGGTAGTTCATGCCATATTCATAATTCTCTCTTTGATATCAAAACAAAAAAAAATGTTTTTGCTGATCATGGAGATAAGTTAGGGATGTCTAAGGTTTTTAAGAGTTATATCGCAGGTCAAATTTTATTCTTAAGAGATTTATCTATATTTTTTGCTCCTAATATAAATTCTTATAAAAGATTTCAGGAAGGATCTTTTGCCCCTACAACAGCTGGTTGGGCAGTAGACAACCGAACAGCAGGATTTAGACTAGCGGGTCATGGAAGTTCTATCAGAATTGAATGTAGAGTGCCCGGCGCAGACGTAAACCCTTATTTGGCTTTTGCAGGGCTTATTCAAGCGGGTTTGTATGGAATTGAGAATAAACTTGAATTAGACGAGCCTCTCTCAGGAAATATTTATCAAAATAAAAAAGCTAAAAGTGTTCCCAATAATCTTCGGGAGGCAATAGATTTAGCAAAAAAATCAAAACTACTCCCTCACATTTTCGAAAAAGATGTATTAGAGCATTACATTCATGCCGCAGAGTGGGAACAATCGGAATATGATAAATCAGTTAATGATTGGGAACATCGTCGTTACTTTGAAAGAGGATAAATAAGGAGAAAAAAATGCAAAATATGAATTGGAATTATCCAACAACAGTTTGGTTTGGAGCTGATAGATCTTCAGAAATACAAAAAGCTTGTGATGCTTTAGGAATTAAAAATCCATTAATTGTTACAGACCCTGGGCTTCTTCAAACGCCAATTATTGATCAAATTAACAATTCATTAAGTGCAAAAACAAATGTTTATTCTGATGTGCAGGGTAACCCAACAGGATCAAATGTTACAAACGGTGTAAAAGTTTTTTTAGAAGGCAGTCACGATGGTGTTATTGCTATAGGTGGCGGATCGGGAATGGATGCTGGCAAGGGCATTGCGTTTCTTGCTCATCAATCTAGACCGCTTTGGGATTTTGAGGATATTGGTGATTGGTGGACAAGAGCTGATGCATCAAAAATTAAACCTATCATTGCTATTCCTACAACAGCCGGAACTGGCTCGGAAGTAGGCAGAGCAGGTGTTTTTTTAAATGAAGAAAACCATAAAAAGAAAATAATCTTTCATCCTAAAATGTTGCCCCAAATTGCAATACTAGACCCTTCACTGACTGTTAACCTACCAAAAGGAATTACTGCTGGAACAGGTATGGATGCACTAGCTCATTGTCTAGAGGCTTACTCCTCTCCCTTTTATCATCCCATGGCAGAGGGAACAGCTTTAGAAGGACTACGATTAGTTAAAGAGAATATCCAAGAAGTTTATCATAATGGTAAGAACATTGAGGCACGTGCTCATATGCTTGTGGCATCGATGATGGGCGCAGCAGCTTTTCAAAAAGGTTTAGGAGCAATACATTCTATTACCCACCCAGTTAATTCTTTATATCATACACACCATGGCACTACGAACGGTACAGTGATGCCTTTTGTTTTGAATTACAACAGACCTGCTATTGAGGAAAAATTCAAACGTCTTGCCAACTTCCTAGGAATTAGTGGTGGTTTTGAGGGTATTGTTAATTGGGTTATTGATTTAAAAAAAGAAATGGAAATTCCTGAAACTTTAAAAGATATGGGTGTAAAACCTGGGGATGAAGTGAAATTAGCTCCTCTTGCACAGGAAGACCCTAGCACCGGTGGAAATCCAGTTGAAATGACAAACGCAAAATTCGAAGAGTTAATTGCAAATTGTATTAACGGGAAATACTAGACTTAAATTTTAAGAAATTGTTGGTGGGCTTTTTTAGATATACAAGCCACGACATCGCCATTGGATTGGAAATTTAAATCCTTTCCTTTCCAATCTGTTATGATACCTCCAGTTTCTTGAATGAGATTCACTAAGGGCAAGTAATCAAAAGGTTTTAAATACGACTCCACGACCATTGGAATTCTTTTTTCAGCAAGAAGCCCATACTGAACACAGTCACCCCCTAGAGTGACGTATTTAGTTTTTTTGGTGAGAGCATAATATTTTTTATTTTTAGGGCTTGCTTGAAAAGCCGTCATACCACAGGAACTAAAAAATAAATCTTTTAAAGGTAAGTTTGACTGAGATTTTTTTAACTTTACTCCATTACAGTAAGCACCGTGATCTTTTATTCCTATCCAACATTTTTTTATGAGAGGACAATTTACAATACCAAAGATTGGTTTTTGATCTATGCATAAGGCAAGTAAAGTTCCAAAATTGCCATTACCATTAATGAAGTTTTTAGTCCCATCTATCGGGTCTACAACCCATACCATGGAGGCATTAGTATTAGAATTTTGATATTCTTCACCAAAAATACCGTGAGTGGGAAATTTTTTAGCTATTAACTTGCGAACATTTCTTTCCACTTCCTGATCAATTTTAGTGACGGGTGAGCGATCAATTTTAAAATTTATTTGAACCTTTTTAGGCTGATGTTTTTTTATAATTTTCTCTGAGTCAGATATCAGTTTTTTTGCAAATGTAAGGTAGGGATTAATCTCTTTGAGGGAAATTTTCATTTGAGCGATCTTACACTAATTCCAATTTTCATGTTAGGAGTAATTAATGAATCTTAGATGTTAGTTTACTAAAAATTAATTCAAAATTTTCAGAAGATTGAGCACCGTTTACAACAAGTTGTTTATTCACGATAAATGTAGGAACGCTATTAATTCCCATATTCCTGGCAACTATTTCTTCGTTTGCCAAAGGTTCGATATTTTGCTGATCGGATAAATAATTTTTAAATTCTTCTTCATTAAGTGAATTATTGACAGCAATGCTCAATAAAATATTAGGATTTCCAATATCCTCACCACGAATAAAATAAGACTCAAATAAATCCTCTAGTATTTGATCTTGCGCATCATATCTATACGCCAAGGCTAGAAGTCGATGGGAATTAAAGGAATTAGGTGTTGTTTCAATTGCATCAAAATTAAATTCAATGCCTTCTTTTAGACCCTCTTCATAGATATTATCGTAAATTGTTTTTACAGCATCTGAACTGCCAAATTTTGAAACTAAATACTCCTGTCTATCCATTCCCTCTGCTGGCATGGCAGGGTTTAATTGAAAAGGCCGCCAGGTTTGTTTAATTGAAATACCTGGATATTTTTGAATTGCTTTATCTAATCTTTTTTTTCCAATATAACACCAGGGACAAATAGTGTCTGAAAATATATCGAGTTCAATCACCCCTTATCATAACAATAATATAAAAAATTATTTAATTAATTTTTCTAAAGATAAAAATAAATATCAAAGAGGTTAGGTACATCACTAAGCTATAAGTTGCTGCTGGGATTATATAAAGCCCTCCGCCAAATACGCTTGTTCCCACAAAAATTGCTAATGTTCCATTTTGCAATCCACATTCTATTGCAATTGCTTTTTGCTGCGCTTTACCCGTTCCAAATACTTTAGCCCAATAATAAGCAAGGACCATCATCGTCAAATTTAAAACTAAAACCACTAAACCTGTTTGAGCAAAGTAATTAATTATATTTTCTCTTTCAGCTAAGATGGCACCCAATAAAACTAATACGAATAATAAAGTTGAAATAACTTTTGCCCATTTTTCAATAATTTTAGTAAGGTAAGACAAGGTAGCTCGAAAAATCATACCTAATAAAACTGGCAGTGTGACAATCAAAAACATACTAATAGCTATGCCAGATAATGAAATTGATCCTAAAGACTGATCTGAAATTAAACCTAGAGAAATTCCTAAAACGATAGGAATAGAAATAACACTTAATAAACTCATGACGGCAGTTAGGGAAATAGAAAGTGCCACATCGCCTTTTGCAAAAGATGTTAGAATATTAGAGGTAACCCCTCCTGGAGCTGCAGCAATTAAAATTAGGCCAATGGCAATTTCATTGGGTAGCGACCAAATCATAGTAATTGCTATTGCAACAATCGGCAGAAAAAATAACTGGCTAATAAGACCAATAAAGAAATTCTTAGGATTTTTAATAATCTGAACGAAGTCAGCAAGTGATAATCCCAAGCCTAGGGTGAACATGATAAATGCCAAAGCTAAGGGTAGAATGACATCGGTAATGTAATTCATGGTTTATATTAACAAATTATTAAAATACTTAAATCTCATATCCTGGCTCTTTTTCTTCAAAATCGACTAATTCTTCTGGATAGCCAGCCGCTCTAAAAGATGTATTAAATTTATCCTCAAGTCTTTTAACGACCATCGATGACCAAGCACGACTTCCAAATTTTTCTTTGGCATCTTTAATAATACTTAAAACTAAAGGAGATACCTCCAAGTCAACACCCAGTTTTTTTGCCAATCCATCAAATAGACCAACATCTTTTTCAACCAAATCCATCGTAAAATTTATATTATAAGAACCATTGAGTATGACTTGACTTTCAGTTTCATGAACAAAAGAATTCCCTGAGGAAGCGGCAATTCCTTTAAATGTTTTATTTAAATCTAAATTTGACTTGGCAGCAATTGTCCAGGCTTCTCCCAGCGCTACTAAATGAACAGTAGCCAAGTAGTTAGTAATAACTTTTAAAACAGATGCGGTTCCAAAATCCCCTGTATGAAGAATTCGTCGACCAAGACAACTTAACACGGGAAGTGCTTTCTCGAAACCCTCACGCTTTCCACCAATAAAGATTGAAATATTACCTGTAGCTGCACGATGACAACCACCACTGACAGGCGCTTCTAAAGCTATTGCATTTTTTGCCTCAATTAACTTGGCATGTTTTTTTAATTGCTCTTCTTCAGTAGTGCTCATCTCTGCCCAAATCTGACCTTCTTTGATATGGTTTATGATCCCATCTTCAGACTCCAAAACATCTTTGCAGGCTTGCGGGGAAGGGAGGCATGTAATGATCATCTCAGCCTGGTTTACTAGATGAGGTATAGATGTGGCAATATTCGCACCGCGAGCCTTGAATTTATTTAAGACATCAGTGTCTTTATCTAAAACCGTTAAGTCAAATTTATTATTAAGTAAATTATTGGCAAGTTTACCTCCAACATTTCCAAGACCTATAAAACCAATCTTCATGAGACCTCCATAACAGATATGAAAAATCTTAGCTTTTTATTTATGCAATAAAAGAAAAACTATTTTTCTGAAGATGAGGAATAAATTTTGTGGATTGATAAATCTGCACCTTGAAACTCTTCTTCCGCAGATAATCTAAGTCCTAATATTTTATCAACTAATTTATAAACAATAAATCCGCCAATTAATGCAATACTTATGCCCCCAATGGTTCCAATTAATTGTGATATAAGACTTACACCACCCAGGCCACCAAAAAATTCTAATCCAAAAATACCAGCAGCTATTCCACCCCAAGTTCCACAAAGTCCATGGAGAGGCCATACCCCCAAAACATCATCAATCTTCCATTTATTTTGAGCAAGATTAAACGTATATACAAAAATAAAACCAGCCACTAAACCAACAACTAAAGCGCCTAAAGGGTGAAAAAGATCAGACCCCGCACATACTGCAACTAATCCTGCAAGCGGACCATTGTATAAATATCCAGGATCATTTTTTCCAAAAAATAAACCTGAGAGCGTTCCGCCCACCATGGCCATCAAAGAGTTAACGGCAACCAATCCCGATATACCCTCTAAAGTTTGAGCAGACATTACATTAAAACCAAACCATCCCACAACCAATATCCAAGAACCTAAAGCTAAAAAGGGAATGCTGGAAGGAGGTATCGCAACTAGTCGACCTTCTTTAGTATATCTACCTTTTCTAGCACCCAGAGCAATGACCGCAGTAAAGGCTAACCATCCTCCAACCGCATGCACAACAATGGAACCCGCAAAGTCATGAAAAGCATAGCCAAATACACTTTCCAACCAACTCTGAATTTCATAGTTTCCATTCCAAACAATCCCTTCATAAAACGGATAGACAAATCCTACAATGAGAAAAGATGCTGCCAATTGGGGATTGAATTTTGCTCTTTCAGCAATGCCACCAGAGATAATAGCTGGTATGGCTGCAGCGAATGTCAATAAAAAGAAAAACTTGACCGTTTCATATGCACTTTGTTCCGTTAAATTTGATGCTGTATCATAGAAGTTTAGACCATAGGAAATAGCATAGCCTATAAAAAAGTAGGCAATCGTTGATATGCAAAAATCTGCAAGGATTTTTGATAGAGCATTAACTTGATTTTTTTCACGAACTGTACCAACTTCTAAAAACGCAAAGCCGGCATGCATAAATAAAACTAAGATTGCCCCAATTAATATAAATAAGACATTTGATTGATTTACTAAACTTTCCATGAGTGCTAAAATAGCGATCAGTGAATAGTTTTGTTATGTAAAAAACTAATCTTTGCTATTCTTATTAAACATATTTAAATAAGGTTAAGGTTTATGAAATATCTAACTACTCTTTTAATTTTGATACCAAGTCTGCTTTTAGCAGAGGTGACTAATTACCAGTGTAAATGTAAGTCTAGAGAAATTACTTATTTTAGAAATGGGGAAGTGGAAAAGGATGTTGGAAAACAATGTAATAACACTGTCCCAGTTCAAGTGGATAACGAAACAAGCATAATGAATTGGGGAGGAAAAGAACTACGTTTTTATGAATATGATACTTTCCTCAAATCAAGCAATATCACAGAAACTCAAATTGATTATTATTTTTTCGATAAAAATAATGGTTACGCCAGCCGTCTTAAAATGGACAATGCCAACAATATGGGAACCGTTATCTATTTTTTTTATAATTGTTCTAAATAATAAATAGTTTTTTTTCCAAATTTAATTTATACGAATTAATTAATGGCTAATTCATACATCCAGTACCATTCTATTAGTGGTCCTTTAGTATTCATAGGGTTTGGTTCGATTGGAAGAGGAACGATGCCTCTTGTAGAAAGACATTTTATTTTTGATTCCAAAAATGTCTTTGTTATTGACCCTAATCCTCAGGTTCAAGAATATATTAGTATAAAAGGGGTAAATTATATTGATGAGGAATTGACCATTGAAAATTACAAATCTGTTTTAGACAAAATCTTTATTAATGAAGGAGAGGGTTTTTGTATTAATCTTTCTGTTGACACTTCTTCAAGAGATTTAATTCAATACTGCCAGCAAAAAAATATTTTATATGTTGATACCGTAATAGAGGAGTGGAAAGGTTTTTATTCAGATACAAATACAGATATTGCTCTTAGAACAAATTATAATTTAAGAGAAAGACTCAAAAAATTTAGAAGTGAAACACAATTAAATTCAACAGCAGTAAGTTGTTGCGGCGCTAACCCTGGCATGGTTAATTGGTTTGTAAAACAAGCATTATTAAATTTAGCAAAGGACTTGGGCATTCTATCAAAAGTACCTAACTCTCGCGAAGAGTGGGCAGCCTTAATGGCGTATTCTAAAGTCAAAGGCATACATATCGCTGAAAGAGACACACAGATAATATTAAACAAAAAACCCGCAGATGAATTTTGGAATACTTGGTCTGTGGAGGGCTTTATCTCTGAGGGCTTTTATCAACCATCAGAATTAGGGTGGGGAACACATGAAAAAACAATACCACTAGGGGCTCAATTTCACTCTGAGGGATGTAAATCGGCTATTTATTTAAATAGACCTGGTATGAATACAATGGTTAAAACCTGGTGCCCAACATTAGGGGCACAATATTCATTTTTAGTGACTCATAATGAGTCAATATCGATAGCGGATTATTTCACACTAGGTGACAAAGATAATCCCAAATATCGACCAACTTGTCATTATGCCTATCACCCCTGTGATGATGCGGTCATATCTTCCTTGGAGTCGATTGGCAAAGGACAAGCTCATAATAAGCACTACATCTACAAAGAGAATGAAATACTCTCTGGAATTGATGAACTAGGAGTTTTGTTGTACGGACATGATAAAAATGCTTATTGGTATGGCTCTCAACTTTCCAATTCAGATACTATTCAATTAGCCCCATATCAAAACGCAACAGGTCTTCAGGTTACATCAGCCGTTTTGGCAGGGATGGTTTGGGCAATTGAAAATCCTAAAAAAGGCTTAGTTGATACAGATGAAATGGATTTTCAAAGATGTTTGGAGGTTCAAGCTCCTTATATACAGCCCGTCAAAGGTTTTTATACTGATTGGAACCCGTTGATGAATACATTCAATAAAAACGATAATTCATTCGACCTTGAAGATCCTTGGCAATTTTCAAATATTCTTCTTAACTAATATTGGCTGTCTAAATTCAGCAATATAGATTTGCTAAATACATACTTCTCAATTTAATGAATAAATTTATAAGTCTCTTCATGCCAGTATACACTTTAGAAGATTTAGATTTTATTAATAAAAGATAGCTAATCTATTACTGGTGCCGCCGAGAAGAATTGAACTTCCGACCCCACCCTTACCAACGCGTGCCAGTACAATTGAGTTTGGGCAAGTTGTTAATTATCAATGATATTATTATTAAATTTTTTTTCTCAATCAATTTTTAAGACTCGAGTGTACCCAAAAGTGTACCCAAGAAATTATATGACCTGAAGACTTTTTAAGCTGGTGACACTTTTATCTGTGCTAATTTTTTCAAGCCCTT
>Ga0181564_10001245_pt1 | contig 22655 bp, 8 predicted proteins | sample 011ome_24_FD_134512 | JGI IMG/M metagenome (GOLD analysis project Ga0181564, IMG submission 134512) | Coastal salt marsh microbial communities from the Groves Creek Marsh, Skidaway Island, Georgia - 011513CT metaG (megahit assembly) | ecosystem: Environmental > Aquatic > Marine > Intertidal zone... | reverse complement strand
TTATTATAAGAGTTGAGTGAGAGAGAGAATCCAACAAAAATTCAAAAAAGAAAAAAGAAAATATGCTGCGAGAAGAAGATAAAGAAACAAGGAAGAAGAAGAAGAAGAAAGTTTTCACGTTATTGCTCGTCGTGGACGATGAAAACGAGCGAGTACTGCTTGGAGAGAAGAAAACTGGGTTTGGAAAAGGGTTTTGGAACGGATTCGGTGGTAAAGTTGAAGAGTCAGACCCAACCGTTCTCGCGGCGGCGTTGAGAGAGCTTGAAGAGGAAGCTTGCATACAGGCTCTGGACGCGAAAGAAGTTGGTCGCATAACTTTCATTTGGATCGATGAGCCTGAAAAACCACCGTGGCTGGTTCACATCTTTAGAGCAGACACGTATAGCGGCCAAGAAAGAGAGACGGAAGAAATGCGTCCGCAATGGTTCCCTTTCGATGCCATACCTTTTCAACAAATGTGGGCGGACGATCAACACTGGTATCCACTGGTGTTGAATCGACAAAAGCGGAAGAACTTCGAAGGCACTTTCAACTTTAAGGAGGTTACAACGCTCGTCGATTTTGAGTTGAAGGAAGTTCAATCGTTATCCATGCAATAAGTCGTAAATAGTCGTAAATAGTCAGAGAAAAGAAGTTGATGTATCAGCTCCGTGTATTTTTTTGTTATGCATATAGTAACGTGCCATAGAAGGAGAAAAGAGAGAGAAGAAGCAAACACAAACACGAGGAAGACACAAACCAAAATTTTATCCATCACCTCCTCCTCCTCATTCTTTATCGTCCGACATAAAACTACATTAATAATATAATAACAACAACAACAACAATAATAACACAATAACTGCCGAAAAGATGAACACTGTAATGAGTTGTGCTGCTCACGTTTCTACGACTACCGCGTCGTCGTCGTCGTCGAAGATGATGAAGATGATGAAGAAGAGCGGAGCAGTCAGTGGTGTAAAGAGAAGAGTTGTGAACCAAAATATGAAGAAGAAGAACAACAACAATCGAAGAGGAAACGCATTGAAAGTGTTCAGCAGCAACACGAAACAGGAAACGGAGAGTAAGAACGAAATATTGGAGAAAACGATGACGCCTTTGGAGATTATGGACGACGCTTTGAAAACGTACGGAGACGATATCGCGATTGCGTTTTCTGGTGCCGAGGATGTGGCTTTAATTCAATACGCGCACTTGACGAACAGACCATATAGAGTGTTTTCCTTAGACACCGGGAGATTAAACCCGGAAACGTACGAATTATTTGACCAGGTTGAGAAGCATTTCAACATTAAGATTGAATATTGCGTCCCGAACGAAGAAAAATTGGAAGCGTTTGTCAACGAGAAAGGGTTGTTTTCGTTTTACGAAGACGGGCACAAGGAGTGCTGCGGCATTCGTAAGGTGCAACCGTTGAGGAAAAAGTTGTCCACGTTAAAAGCATGGATTACTGGTCAAAGAAAAGATCAATCACCTGGTACGAGAATGCAAGTCCCGGCGATACAGTTAGACCCGGCGTTTCAAGGTATTTTAAACGGAAGTGAACTCGTGAAATACAATCCGCTGACAAACGCCACCTCGCAAGAAGTTTGGGACTTTTTGAGAGTCATGTCGACGCCTGTGAACGCGTTGCACACGCAAGGATACGTTTCAATCGGTTGCGCGCCTTGTACCAGACCGGTAACTCCTGGGCAACAAGAGCGAGAAGGTCGATGGTGGTGGGAGAATGCGAGCGATAAAGAGTGTGGCTTGCACTCGGGAAATTTGAGCAAAGAGGAAAAAGAAAAGCAGGATAAGCGAGAAGAAGACGCCGCGGATATCTTCACCGATGCTTCGGCTATTTCGGTTGAGACGCGAGAGTCGATGGAGAAACGAATCTCTCGAGGTTTAAAGAACGAAGAAAACGAAATGATTGTTTTGTACGCGCCTTGGTGTCCGTTTTGCCAAGCCATGGAGGGTAGCTTTACGGAGTCGGCGCAAACGTACGGCAAAGCTAAGAACGTGCGATACTCGAAGTTCCGCGCCGATCAAGACGAGAAAGAGTGGTCGAAAGAAAATTTAAGCTTGGCATCTTTCCCGACGATCTTGCTTTTCCCGAAAGGACGCGAAGGGTACGTAAAACTTGGCGGTGAAAGGCGCGACGTGGAGAGTTTGCAAATTTTTGTCGAGTCCATCGTCGGCAAGTAAATAGTAGTTTATAACAAACATATAACAGAGTCAAAATAAGCGAAGAAGAAGAATCGTGACTAAACAAATAAATTACGCGTCTCCCCCCTCTCTTTAATAAAGTTTTTCCTTCACAGAAACAAACGAACGAATCCTCCTAAAAAGTAGATCATCACAACGATGGGAATCACGGCGTCCTCCCTGAATCTCACCGATTTTGACATCGAACGTGAGTGTTGTTGTTGTTGTTGTTGTCGTTCTTTCTCTATTTTCCATTCAGAGAACTTTCTTTTCTCTTCTTCTGTGCGACGACGAGAGTCTCTTTTTTTTATCCAATTTTACTCACAGTAGTACTCTCTCTCGTCGTCGTCTGGTGTCCTTCAAAAAGCAACGACACGCGACGAGAACAAACGACTCACATTTCCCTTTTGTTTTCTTCTTCTTATGAACAAACAGAGATATCTTCGTATTGTTACAACGTCTTCACGTCCGCTGAGATTCAGACGTTATACAAAAGGTTCCAACAACTCGATAAAAAACACAAAGGATACATCAGCGAAGACGAACTGTTGAACATTCCAGAGTTGGCAATTAACCCTTTAGCGCCGAGAATAGTCCAGCTGTTCGTAAACGTCAACTTTAAAGAGTTTTGTCGCTTGCTTTCTCTGCTCTCGAAGAATGCCAACGAGAAGTCTAAAATTTCATTCATGTTTCGCGTGTACGACGTCGACGCCGACGGGATCGTATCGAGAAACGACTTGGAAATCATACTGAGACAGTTAGTTGGATCGACCCTGAGCGAAGAGAAAATCGACGCGTTGGTACAGAAAGCGATGAATGAAGTATTAGAGCTCGAAAACAACACTAGTAATAGCGATAGCAACAACAGAAAGAATAACAGTAGCAGTAGCAACAACAACAACAACGCGACGGCGTTACCCGGTCTTACCGAGAGTGCTTTCTATTCGGTCTTCTCGAGCGGTAACGCCGAATTAGTCCCGACTGTTTCCATTCACGAGGACGACGATTAATTGATTGATTGATTGATTGATTGATTGATTGATTCGCCTTGTTTGACAAGAAGAAATAAATAGATAATTGTTTTAATTTGTCATCACACTGAAATTTGTTCACAAATCCCATTTTGACTCGAGTAAGTTGACACTTTTTTTCACACGACAAAGGACGCGCAACGAAACGAAACGAAGGAAGGAAACAAGAGCATGTCATCATCATCATCTCTCTGCTTCTCGATTTTCACGACCAATAATAGCATAAACACTATATATGCTCGTTCTTCATCCTCTCGATCGAAGTTGTTCGGGGTCTCGCCGTCGTCTTGTCCGAGGAGGAAGAAAGAAGAGCGCCGGCGTCGTTTGGTGAAGAATTCATCTCATCGACAACAACATCTTCTTTACAAAGAAGAAGACAACACAGAAGAAGAAAAAGGCAAGCCTGTGGACTTTTACGACGAAATCATAGCGAGAAATGATGCTTTGGTGGATATCATGCTGGAGAAAATCCGTCGGAGAGAAAGTAACAGCGATAGTAATTATAACGGCGATAGTCTTCATCGCGAGGAATCGGGTAAGAATGAAGAAACGAAAGTGTATTTGGTCGGGTGTGGTCCGGGAGACCCCGGGTTACTCACGCTGAAAGCGTACCACTTGATAGTCACCGCGGATGTTATTCTGTATGATAGACTGGTTTCTCCGGAGATTTTAGAGTACGCTGCTAGTGCAAGAACAAATAATAATGATACGAAGAACAACAACGAAGAAAAAGGTTTGATGCTTTTTGTCGGTAAGAGGTCCGGTTTTCACACGCGAACGCAAGACGAGATTCACGACTTGATACTGGAATTTGCCAACGCCGGAGCGACGGTTGTGAGATTGAAAGGCGGAGATCCGTTAGTGTTCGGTCGAGGTGGCGAAGAATGCGAGTTCTTGCGCGAGAAAGGATTCGACGTTAAAGTTATTCCAGGGATTACGGCGGCGAGTGGAGTAGGATCGAGAGCCGGAGTACCGCTGACGCACAGAGGCGTGGCGACTTCGGCGAGACTGTTAACTGGCCATCTCATGAAGAAAGAGAAGAAGAAAATGGACCCAGGAAAGAATTTAGCGCTATCATCCTCGTCTAAATCATCGTTTAAATCAAAAGTAGAAGCAGAAGCGTTAGGAGACGAAGATGACGAAGAAGACGGTGCTGTTGATTTTGCCGTCACGGCGGCGGATTCGGACACGACGCTTATCATTTATATGGGCTTAGGTACGTTACCGAAAACGAAGAAGAAGTTATTACAAGATGGCGCGCTAGACAAACGAACACCGTGTCTAGCCGTCGAAAATGGAACGACTTTGAAAGAACGCCGCGTGTTCTCTACGTTGGAGTTTATTGATGTAGCTGTCGTTGATGCGCAGTTACAGTCGCCGACGTTGTTGTTCATCGGCGACGCCGTTCGATTATCTCCATACTTTCCAGAAGCGTTGTCGAAGGAAAGTTTCTCATCCTCGTCATCTTCGATGATGAGGTGGGAACTGCAGGTTGGTCAAGACGAAGATGAAGATCGCATGTGTCACACTCCTGAACTCGGCGGTCAGTGTCGAATCATGTCTGACATCAATGACCGCGCCTCGAGAGAGTGGTTTTCAAAAAACTTCATAAGCGACAACCTGTTTGCTTCGTCCTCGGTCGGAAACAGATACACGCGCGTGTAATGCTTGTAGTAAATTAATTCTTGATGTATAATATTAAATAGCTTTAAAACGTTGCGATTTCAGAAACGTTGTTCAGAAAGGTAAAAAGAAGCTTTTTTTCTCTTCTCATTTTCCTTCATTTTAATTTAAAGCACACACACAAAAATTTTGGAGAAGAAGAAAAAATGGCATCAGCGTCCGACGGTGGCGAAGATCAAGCGACATTAGCCAATCAGCAAACGAACATAGACGAATCGACGGTGAAAGAACCTTTAGACTTAGTTCGATTATCCTTAGACGAAAGAGTGTACGTGAAACTAAGAAACGATCGAGAGTTGAGAGGGAAATTACACTCCTACGATCAACACTTGAACATGTTGTTGGGAGAAGTCGAAGAAATCACGACGATTCGAGAGGTTGACGAGGAGACGTACGAAGAGATTATCAAGAGTAACAAGAGAAGTGTGCCGTATTTGTTCGTGAGAGGTGACGCGGTGACACTGATATCGCCGCACGAAATTCGTTCGTAAAAAACATTCCATGCTTTTGCAAAGAAAAAGAAAAAGAAAAAGAAGAGAAAATTATAGAAGAGAGCTATGTAGCGTGTAATTGATGATAGAGAAAAAAAGAGGATTTTTACAGTATTAATATGATCTCAACGAACAAAACCGTGTACCTATAGTTACGGTACGTGTGTGTACTATTTACGCTTCACCTTTTGCCTCTTGTCTAGCGAGGTACTCCTTAACGGATAAAGAGTTTCCAGCCAACGCTTTCGATCCTCCATTCGAGGAGGCGTTCATTCTCCCGGCGGCAAATCTTTGCCTGACGAGAACTGGATCGCGCTCCGTGGCTCTTTTCGCGTGCGTTAAAGAAGGTTTCATCCCGTTGCTATTCATGTTGAGGAGTTTATTTTGCGCGAGTTGGTGCGATTTTGAGATGTGATGCAAAGACTCGCGAAGTTTCTCCTTCATCGTTTTGTAGTTCGCGAACGCGTCTTCTTCATCCTCTTCTTCTTTGCGTTCGTTTCCTGCCGCAGCTGTCTCTGCATTCATTTCGGCCATTTTCGCAGCTTTCTCTGCTGCAGCTTTTGCGTTGTTCTCGCCATCTGTTTTCATGGACCAATACGTCGTCACTCGCGTCGGACGTCTCGAAAAAGGATCGTCTTCAGAAATATCTTTACCCTCTTTCACCTTCTTGATGTGTTTCACCGCCGCTTGAGACAATTTAATTGCGTTTGAAAACTCATTTTTCTTGTTGATATCCGCCATGACTTTTTGATTACCGCCTCGTTTGTTTATTTTGTTCTCGATTTTCTCGTTCAATTCTTTGATGGCTTCCTCCAACTTTTCTTGTTGTTCGACGTCTCCTTCCTCGCGGGCTTTCGCCAATTGCATCTTCATCTGCTCTTTTTCAAAGATGAAATTCGTCGATACCCCACCTCGTTTTTGCTTGTTCAGCTCGAGCATTTTTTGAACATCCTCAGCAGTGTATCGATATTCGTCTGCGCCGGTTAATTTTTTTGAGATGATGTCGCAGTCGTCCACCGAGGGAAGATATTTTTTCGCGGTTTTCTTAACGTGTTCGTACCATTTCCCGAACTCTGAATTTTTGAACCGTTCATCGTCGTGATCGAGAATGAGACTACCGACACCCACAGTTGCGTTGCTCTCATCGTTGGCCCGAGCAAACGCATCGTCTACGCGATTTGATGTTTCTGAAATTCGAAACGTCTTCTCGTGACTACCCCAACGCAAAATCAACCACTTTTTCGTGGATTTTTTTGCGTTCGTGCCGTCGTTATACTCGTACGCTTTTAAGCTATACGTTTGCGTTGTTCCTTGATATGATCCGTCCGCGATTCCGGCGATTTGACACAATCGATAGCGACTTTCTTTGTTTTTATCCAAGCCGATGTTCACTCGAACAAACGCGCCTTCCACGGCGCTCTCGTAAAAAGGTTCCGATATCCACTTCTCTAACTTTGATCTTGGAAGTGTGATCGCTCTCACATCTTTTGCCGTAGCTTCTTCAAAAACATCCATATCATCGTCGTATCCAAATCCACCGCTGCTGCTCGATTCGTCGTCTGAATAGTCGCCTCCTCTTTTTCTTCTCCCTCGAGTCGAGGAAGGTTTCTTCTGTTTCGATCTTCGCCCTTTTGTCGTCGTCATCGACGTTCGTCTTCTCTTCTTCCTCGCTAACATTTCTTCCTCATCTTCTGAATCTAACCTGTCCTCGTCTTCGTAGGATAAACCCGAAGAAGAGGACAAATCGTCGGAAGAGGACCCGGCTTCGTCGATTTTCTTTTTCACTTTCTTTCCAATCTCTTCCAGAGCCTTCTTCGATTTCTCGTCTTCGCCTTGTCGCAATCTTTCTCTCCCTTTATTCCTTTCCTTCTCTTCTCTCTCCTTCGCTTTCTCTAAAATCCGCTTGCGATCTTTTAAGATTTTCAACTTTGCGCTCCGCTTCGCCAACTCTTCTTCGCGATCCAATTCATTCATTTGCATCAATTCTTGCCGATCGGCCTCGTCTCCGTAGCCGTCGGAATCATACTTCGCGAGAAAAGCTTCGTCATCATTTTCTTCTCTCCCGTTCCCTCCCATCCGCCGCTTCTCGTCGTCGTCGTCGTCGTCATCAGAGTCTAGAAAACGCGTCGACTGGGGGGGCATTTCTTTGTTCGTATCGTCGTCCGACATGTTTTGTTTGAAGAGGAAATTTATACTTTCTTTGTGGATTGGAGAGAAACAAAATGAAGAGATTTTGCTCTTTTGAAAGGAGAGACAATTTTTTGAAGGAGTGAAAATGGGGAGACGAGAAAACGAGACAGAGAGGGATCGATAAAAGAGGGATAAATAAAAGTTCGTCTTCTGCGGCTGGGTTCATTCTAATAACAACGAGTACATCAAACGAGTATTCCATCATTACAAAAAGAAAAGAGTACTAAGTTATCAAGATGCTATCTGAAAATCTCATCATATTCATCATCATCGCATGTGAAAAATCAACTCTTATTGAGATTGCGTTTGTTGCAAGCGTTCTTCCAGCGCCCTGATGCGTTGAGAGCGGTTGTACCTCTCTTGCACTTCTGGTCTTTGACGACCAAATCCAAAGAGACCACCGCCGCTTCCAGTGTTGGCAGATCCTTCGTTATCTGAATCGTCCTCGCTCGAGCTCGAATCAAATTCATCCAAGGCTCCATCGTAGTCCTCATCGATGAAATCAATGTGCATCATCTGCAAGTTGCGTCGGCGTTTGAAGAACATCCACAGCATCCACGCAAAGACGGTCAACACAGCAATTGAGGGGACAATCACAACCGATCTATCCAAGTCACCCTCGACATATTCCACATAGACTGGCATCGGGGGGGAGAGCGGAGGCGCAGGCGGCGGTGGAGAGTAAATAGTCGGTGGCGGAGGGTAATAAACCGTCTCCACAAAATACGGTCCAAACGTGAGCGCGGAATATAAAGAAGTAGAGAATCCTCTTATGGAAGTAGAGTCCGTAACATTGAAGTTATCTGGGCTCCATTTCCTCGGTAAGTCTGACCATTCCGTCACAAAGTCCCCGAATCCATCATCACCCAACGGCCACTGTCGAATTTCGGTTTGGTAGTCTTCTCGATCTTTCGATTGACCATCAAAAATTTGATCCCATGACTTATGCATCGTAAAGTCAAAGTAAGACGCATTGGAGGGGATTCTAGCAGCGTACGCAAAGTTATCCGTGGCAATTGCGTAGTCCAACATCGCAGTAGGTGTGGATGCAATCATTGCTGTGAGAGCATCCTCGCCGAGATTCAAGGAACCTTTATCAGGAGAGTTGAACGCTTTTATTTGCTCCGCAAAATGTCCATTTCCAGATTTCACAAACTGCGGTACAACTATAGCCGTGTAACCGTATTGCTCCTCACCACCGTCGATTAATACTTTCGCAGAGAATGGATTAATCGTATCCATAGCACTCAATGAATAAGTTGTCTTTGTGAAGACAGTCGACGAGACGCGAATGATGTCATCAGACGTAACATTCTTACCGCACGTAAATCCAGCGAGCTCGGAAAAGCATGGTCCATCGTCATCAATGTCAATATTCATGGATAATAGCGGACCCGACACATCAGTAACGTCGCTAGTTATTTGCGGTACTGTCAACATCAAATCAGTCGAACGTTCGTTTCTAAGAATCTGAGTTGGGGAACGTCTTTGACCGGCGAAGCCAGTCACCGTGAAATAGAACGCTTCAACAGATTCCGGGTCTTCTCCGGGAACCAAGGTATCCGCAATTGCCTGTCCAAGCCACGTAGTTGCGGTAATAACATCGTTCATTTTGTCTTGGTCTCTGATAATTGGACTGTTATGGCACCCTACGTACGCCTGCACTAACATATTACTCAAAAACTCAGCCGCGCAAACCTTTGCAGCATCTGTTAACTGCAAGTCCACATTCAGCGCACCGTCCACATAGAGTCTATGTTGAAACACCGCACCCTTTATCTTAGACGTCGCCCCCGAGCTAAACAACACGTCAAACGCTTCGTTCGAAATCTCACCTGGCTTCCATAATATAGTATTCATGGAGCAAATATACTTCTCGAGATAGTCATCGTCTACAGAAGATGCGAGATCCAACGGTGAGTACTCTTGAACGAGTTGATTTTTCATGGCTAAGAACTCCGTCTCGACAGAATTGCATGCAAGTGCCGGAGTTGGTTGATCACTAATAGTAGCCGGTGGAACGCCCCAAGTCTTACCCCAGACGTTGATAAATGATAAAGCACGTGCTGTGTCTTTCGCTCCGACGTAAGCGTTGAAATCAGTGTTAATCAAAGTCTGCGCAACTTCTGATGATGCCGCATACCAGCTACGGCCAGACGCCCGAACCTTTCTTCCTTTCGCGGTCCTAGCCGGGTCTTTCGCATCCGTGATTTCCGTGTTCGATATACGCTGAATAATTTTGATCGATTCGGCGTCAAACTTAGCTCTGCGTTCAGCTTTGGTACCTGACATTGCAATTGATCTCCAGTTCTCTGCCAACATACGCCTGCGGGTTGAGGACGAGCTCGAGGTCGAGTCGCCAAAAATCGCAGCCGTGGAAGTTTGCTCCGCATCTTCCGTCAACTTTCTGACCAAGTTACAGGAAACTTGCTGAGTAGTATCCTCGTCAACAATTGCAGCTGCAAGAGGATTGATTCTCAAGTAGTAGTCTGTTGCGTACCTCGTTGCCATTCCTTGTTCATCGTAAACATAAACAATCAAAATGATATCAGCAGTGTTCACACCATCACCAGCCGAGGGCAACGAGAAGCCCGAAATTTTCGTGTTCGTCGTTTCCTTACCCGAAATGGCTGTTTCTTCGCTTTCTTGACCTCTGAGGGCGTATGCGAACTGGTACAAACAAGATGTAGAACAATCAGTAGTTCCATCTAACCATTGTTTTGCAACAAGCTCAAATTCGGTTTGTCCATCCTCGAAGCCGTAATCCACAAGCAAGACTTCCTGTTGAGTGGCGTCGTCAACGACATTTTCAGCAGCAGGTACGGACTTATAAGAATCTTCTCCACATTCGCAACCATCGATGGCCGACGGACATAATATCGTCGAAGTCATTTCATTATACCTAACTTCCAAGAAGCCGCCAGAAGGCGGTGTTCCAACTGTGATCGTTTGGCTTGCTTCACCAGTAGTTCCCGAAGCTTCCAAAATCACGGTGCATTTAAACGTGTACTCGGAACCAGCCAAGAGAGTATTCGGCGCAAGAGTCAATGAGCTTTGTTTGACAGCTTCAGACGGTTCTACGCCGTAAGAAGTCGAGACTAAAGATTCCAAACTACCTCCTGCAAATCCTACAGAACCAGACACGAGTTCCCATTGATAAGTGACACTTTCGCCCGAGGCGACAGCCGCAGTCGCGGAAGGTGACTCGCACGTGAGTGTACCACCTCTGGTTGGTGACCATTCGCCTTGAAAGTAATCTTCATCGTCGTCTCCGATAGTTACAGAAACGGACGTGATACTCGTCCACGTGACGTATGCTGTTTTCGTTCTTCCGGTGAGCGATGACTGACCGCGAACTCCTTTCGAGATGGTACAGCCAATCTCGTACATGTTATTCGTTCCGAGATATTGAAGTAGATCACTCCCTGGAATAGATATGGTGTCAGTGTCAGTCGCAAACATAGCACTCGCATCAGTGAAGCAATCTGCACCATCGGCGATCTCAACCAGTTCGCACGTCGATTCACCATCAGGAATTTCACATGCTTTCGTGCAGAACCAGTAGTAACTCCACGGATAAGCCACACCAGACTCATCACGTGAGTCTTCAGGATCAAACGGAGACGCAACGAGTGAGTTTGTCAAAAATGGTGAAACAATTCTATCTCCACCAAGCCTATCCTCGACGATAATTTCACGGTAAGCGACATTCACTTTCGTTGTTGATGTTATAGCTTGAGCAGTATTGCCGGAAGAAGCAATAGTTGCCGTAACTAACAACTCATACGTTTCTCCAGGTTCGAAAGAGTTTGGAGGAAGAGTAAGTTCCGGAGTCCCTCGCGTATTAATCCAATCAGAAGATTCAACTTGCAAGGATCCCGCTGTGAACTCCCAATAATACTCGAGAGCGTTCAAATTCTCGGGATAATCCATGCAAGACGTGTCCGGAGCTGATACGTACGAGATAATTGTCAAGCGATCCGAAGCGTAGATGGTAACTTCTTCCGGAGTTGCAATCTTGGGCAAAGGAACAGCAGCGACTGCCGTATCAAAAGTCGCAGTTGACGTTGTTCCTAAAAAGTTCGTAACTTGTAACTCAGCAGTGTACGTTCCGCCTGGCACAAGGTCCGTGTACGGAACGAAGAGACTATCTGTGCAAGTATTAATCTTGTTAGCTGTGTCAACTTCGCAAATATCAATATTAGATACATCTTGCGTACTGGTAATTCTCCAAACGTACGTGAGGGCTCTACCACCACCACCAGTCGATCTCAACGCATCAAAGTTGAGAGGAGTGCACGTACCAACACTGACCACACCAGTTATTGAGGCCTTTACAGATGGGTAAATGAGAGGTCCAAGGACACCCGTCGACGCAACGGCGAAGTACGAATTTCTGTCCTTCGTTCGGATGGTTTGTTGCTTCAAGGTGATGAACGATGCCGCGTTCTGCGACGTTTGTGGCTTCACCGTAGGGTTCGATCCGAGCGTAATTTGCAAATAATTGTGAGTTTTCGAGCCAGCGCCATCATCGGTCGGAATGTTAGTCCACTTACACAATGGGTTCGTACCCAAAAGACTGATCGTGGCTGTGGCAAGGACGTTCGAACAGTCAGATGCGCCTATTTGCATAGCCTCATCTGTCTCCACATCGAACACAACTTGGATCGTTGACAAAGAGTTTGCAAATCTCACTTCCGTGACAACAGGCGCAGGAACTGGTTTCACGGTGATGACTTTATTTGAACCATCACCAATCGCTTCTTTCTTTTGAATTATTTGGATGTAGTACGTGCCCGGCAGAATTGTCGAATACGTAAATTTGAAGACACCCGGCGAAACGTACTCAGCGCCGTTATTCGTGTATTCATATCCTTGAATCTCCGCACCTTCGGGTACGATTTCATCAAGGTCGATGGTAATCTCAAAGTCGTTCAATTCATCATCCGCGCTGAATGGGTGCAATCCAGAGCTAAATGCAAGGTTTCCGTACACGTCTCGCGTGGTGATGTAAACCGTTCGGTCCGTAGAAGTAGCAACAAGACCAGATGCGATGCCACCAGATAACGTCGTTTTATACACATTCGCAGTGCCACCTACAACCGTGATCGGAACATACATGGACGACACCATTGACCCACCGGACTCGTCTCGTTCAGTCAAGGATAAGTACCAGGTTCCTTCCTTGTACAAGGTGAACGTTACAGAGTAACCACCGCTTTCCTTCGTTCCAGAGTATCCAGTGACGGTGCCAGTCCTTGAAGTGGCACCGGTTGCTTTCAAAGCATCGCTGGGAATCAATTCAACATCCCATAGGAGCGCTGGAGTAGCGTGATCGTAGCCATATATATCTTTGGCGTAAATACTGAACTCAAATCTGTCTCCCGCACTCACAGTGGTTCCTGAAAGTTCTTCAGTTGTAACACTCGCCTCCGTGGCCTGCACATTCACCACACCGTTCGTTACCTCGACAGATGCCGTGGTAACAAGCAACTTACCTCCAACAGGTCCGAGGTAAACACTCACAGTGTTTGTGCCAACGTAACGCGGAACGAATTCAACTTCGTATTCGTAACCATTACCATCAATCTTCGTGATGATACCCTCAACAACGATAGTCTCCGACTCCACCGAAGAAGCAATTTCAACGTGGAACTCGTCGTTCCCGGCGACGTCGTCGTACTCGGCGTAGTTTCCAAAAGCATCTCTAGCGATGATGGAAAATTTTGACGAAAGGCCTGCACGAACCAAATTCGTTTCATCGGGCTCGAGACCTGTACCTTCAATGGTCGACGTCAACGCCGAAGTTGCCGCTGGGATTACAGTCAAAATCATTTGAGAGTTCGCGATCTCCACGCCATCGAAGGCAACAAAGATTGGAACTTCACCAGACTTTTCAGGCTTGACAGTGACTCTCCATATGCCAGAACCATCGTTAACAACAGTCGGAGCAGTTGGCACAAAGCCAGAAGATACTTGAACAGACGGAGCGGTGGCACTATTCGAAGCGACATCTAATCCATTCACGTCTCGTTCTTGAATGAAGAAGACAATTGCTTCTCCCGCCACGGTTTCAAAGAAAATTGAACCTGCAACTGGAATCTGCGAACCCAGCATAAGAGTACCGTCCGAATCGATGGCCAACAAAGCTGCTGATTTTTCCGCACTCGATTCACGCGTCGAGGCAACATCGTAGACTTGAACGGTTTCACCACCGGAGAGACCATCTGAAGTGCCGATCGGATCATTACCAGTAGCAATTTTAGCGTACATAGAATACGGATAGCCCAGGTCATACGGAATGTACTTGAACATGTACGTACCAGCACCAGTGTACGTCGGCCCGATAACCTCAACGCCAGAGATAGCGCTTGCCTTATCAGTTGCATTCGATATGCCAGAATTAGAAAGAATCTCAAATTCTAGAGTGAATGCTGTAGTATCAGTGCTTTTATCAGTTGTGATAATACCACCGGTTCTATCCGCAGCTTGAATGTAAATCGTAGATTCCGATCCAGCAATAGCGCCAGAAAAGATACCGGCACCTGAGTAAGTTGAGTACGGAGCACCAATTGCACCCGGTAGCACCGTGCACTCGTAATCCTTCTCCGTAGTGGGGTCAATCACCTCAGAACCATCAATGTAAAGAGAGAGACGCAATGAACCCGCAGCAGGAGGTGAGAAGTTCAGGATAGTGATGTAATCACCATTCACGGCGTTACTTGACGTGAAAGTGATGTCAACTGCGTAAGTTTGACCTCGGACTGTGAAGACGTTCAGGGCCAAAGAATCAAGAACTGCAGTTAGCTCATCACTTTCGCCGATCACATTGCCATTAGCGTCACGAACGTACAATTCAACTGTCGAAGCCACGTCCGTTTGAAACGGAATCGTGGGTGAAATTCCAACAAGTGTAGTAGTAGAAGCGGACGGCTGTCCGACATAAACTTGAATGGAGAATTGTTCTTTCGTGTCGTAGTTTTTGTACAGATTCAATGCCAAGTCGTTGTCGTATACGACAGTCACTAAACCTGGCGCAACGTCAACAGAGGGGAGAGTAAAGTCAACCGTTAACAAGCCAATCGAGGCATCCGAGATTTCGAACGGCAAGAAGCCAGGATTATTGAGTGTATCAACTTTAAGTTCGAACAAACCGCTGTTTTGCAAGTCAGTTACAACATTTCCGTACTGATCCTTCGCGATTAAAGACAGAGTTGAGAGGACACCCGCCTCCACTCCGGCAGTCAAAGCATCTCCGTACAGCAAACAGTCCTTCAAAGATACAGACGAATGAAGCACCTTACCGCCAGATGGTACAGAAAGGAGAGATTCGCCGCGCAACTTAACTTCGACGATCAAGTCGCCAGACTTTTCAATTGTGTAAGTAGCTTCGTATGTGCCGTCAGACTCTTCAACGTACGCAAACTGACCGAAATCAACTACCGAGCCACCTGCAGAAATTTCATACGTGAACTCATCTGCGCTTGACACAATGGCATTCCCAATGGCGTCTCTTGCAATCAGGGTAAGTTTGGCTTCGTTACCGGCAACGATGTAGCCAGTCGACTGTAATCCGAATCCAGTTCCTGAGACTGTTGACGCAGTAGAAGCAACTCCTGGCTCAACAGTGATAAGGAAGCCCGTCTCATCTGTTGTACCGACAACTGCTCCAGATCTTGTGATCAACAATTTGAAATCACCAGATTGCTTTGGTTGTACTGTTATAGTGTACATTCCATCGCCATTATCGACGATGTTAGATGGAGAGATGCGAAGTTCGCTTTGACCGGTGGTTAGCGTGGGGACTAATTTAGCGCTCAGAATTTCACCACCGGTGCTCAAAGTGTTTCCTTGAGAGTCGCGCCCAAAGACATACACGAGCGAGTCTTCAGCGACTTTGAATTCGGAGGTACTATCAGCGCCGACGACCTCAGCCATAGCAGAGACGAAACTACCAGGGGATATAACTGTACCAGTGTATCCAGAGATGGGAACTTCTTCACATACAGGTGGGTCTGAGGAATCACACGCACTAACTTGCATGTCAAGTGTACCCGCGACAGTAGAAATATACTCACCAACAAAAGCAGATTGAGCACTAACATACACGAGTTCAATATCACTTGCAAACGCTGCTTCATTTACATCGCGCCTCATCAAGTTGAATTTCACTGCACTGAGCGAGGACTGAACGATATCGTCCGTCAAAAGGTTCGAAACAGAGTCGCGAAATTGTACTTTAACAGCACCCTTCGCCAAAACCTTACTTGAGAACACACCTTGTCCACCTACCACTGAGTTAGAAATATCAAGGGCACCAGCACTGACATCAAGAGAAAGAGCAGCTTGAGCGAGGGTAAGAACACTCGATGTCACACCATTCTGAACGAGTTGCGCAGTGCCTCTATACACACCAGCCTTGACAGGTTTGATGAAACCGTAATAATAGTACGAGTCATTTTCGGTATCCTTGACCAACTTCATCGTACCATCACTCGCCGAACCAGTGTAAGTGACGGTGTAAGCAGCAGGACCGGTGAGGGCGATAGAGAACGTTTCTTCTTTATTCGCTAAATTCTTGTAATCCTGGCCGTTGTAATACGCATCTCTTGGGTAAATGTAAACAGGTACGCTATCACCTGCAACGATGCTTCCATCCGTGTTCCCGAGCTGAACATAAGAAGTTGAACTAGACGTGACGCTAGAAACGAGTTCGAACGTGAACTCCCCAGGATTCTCGTATTCGACAGAACCGGTGACTAAACCATTGACAGCGACCGTCAATTTGTACGGTGCTTCAGCTACACTAGTCTTAGTAAAAGTAACAAAGTATGTGCCACCCGCATCTTCGTTGACGTAGCCAAACGCACTTGGATCGAGGCCCAAACCAGAAAGCACCGATGAATCAAATAATTGAAAATCTGTGTACTCAACGAAATTTTCGTTGTTCCCATTGAAGACAGTAAGCACCAGAGAAGGTGCTGCGGATGGTACCGCCAATATACCATCGCTGTCGTAAAGCGTGATGGCGATGGCAGTCAATTCACCCGCAACTCCATATGTTATTCCAGGACCTGAGATAACGCACCTTTTCTCATCCACATCCGTGCTTACGGAAGAGGAGATTGGTATGTTCGAGAACGGAGAGCCTGCAATAGCCTCACTATCGTAAGCAATATCGACCGTGACCGTAGCGTCTGTGCTACCCTCAATCATATACTCAAATCGATAAACTCGGGAAGATTCGTCCCATGTTGGACCGCTTTGAATAATCGATCCCGCAGTCGTGGTAACAGTCACTTCAAACGAAGAGGCACTTGTACCTGCCGTGACGAGAAAATCTGAGGCATCACGAGGATCTATGGCAATGTAAGTTTGGATGCCGAGAGAGCCTCCAACAATACCAGGTCCAGAAGCGCGCGTGTAGCTCGCGCTAATAGCACCAGCAACAATCTCCTGCTGGAATGGCGAATTGGCAATATCCACGCCGCGAATATTGAGGGCCGTTTCCATGTAACCAATAACAGATGGGGTGTATTCGATGGTGTATTTCCCAGTAGCACTGTCAAAAGTCACAGAGTGTTCCTGGATGGTCGATTCTTCCATTAATAAGGCATCATCAGAGTAAATCGTTTGTGAAATACCATCGATGATGTCATTCACGAGATTACCGCGGTCCTTCTTGAAGTTTCCATACACATCTCTCGCCTCCAAAGTCAACGTAGCCTTACTGTTGACTGTTGCAGAAGCCGTAATACCAGCACCAGTGAGGGTAAATTTCGAATAATCCGCATCAGATGCGATGACTTCCATGTTCAATGGTAACTGAGACCCACCAGGGCCGTCCAGGACTAGCCCATCTGATATGTATGCTCGGAGAGCATAAGTTCCAGTCGTTTCCGCAGACCAGCGCACTCGCCAGTTTCCTGGTTCAGATGCACCAATTTCTTGAGCGTAGCCATACTTAGCAGGAGCTGGCCCGCTTACGTACTTGTAGCCTTCAGGCCCGTATTTGTTCGGAGCCGCGAATGTAAGATTCGTCGGCGTACCATACGGATCATACGTCAATTGGTTCGAGTACTTATCCGCAGTAATAATCTGATAGTTGTGTTCCGAACCAGCAACGGCTACCTGCGTCAATGGAACTGTTCGGTCATTTCTTGTGTACGAACTTGAAGCTACGGCAACCCCAGGATCGACATTCACGTAAATAATACCGTTGGCGGGTGAATCTATGACAGTTTCTGTGCTCACGCCGTCAACTGGTCGAATTGCAGAAATTGTCAACTGCGCCGGGGAGGTCACTACGGCTGTAAAAGAAACCTTGATTGAACCATCCGGGTTCGTAGTGAAAGATGGCTCTTGTCCACCACCGGCCGAAAGTTCGAGATTTCTTGACACTACTTTAAATTTGTTCGTATCAGGCATCTTCGTGATCGTGTTGCCTGACGCATCGACAGGCTGAATGGTGAACGAAGTAACTTCGCCAGCCCTGGCAGTCATCGTAGCATCACTCAAAGCTTCACCGTACGCGAACGAGTACATTGGCGAGATATTTGGAGAAGCAACCGACATCGTGTACGGAGAACCGATAATGTGATCACCGTCGTAAGTGATGTTGAACTGATATTCAACACCATTTCCGCCAGTTGGCAACGTGTACACAATGTTGTAAGTGCCATCTTCATTATCAGACAAGGTAGCGACATTGGTGAGGAGCGACCCAGCTGTTGGTTTCGTTTGAATTGCAGAAACAACGAGCGGATTTCCGTCTCCACCAATTGTGATTTCGTTATTGAATTCATCCCGGGCAACAAATTTTAACGTTCCACTTTCCATTGCAGTGACAGTACTTGGAGGTGTCGCGAGTAATCCCGAAGTTTTGGAATTCGGTGAACCCGCAGTAACTGTGATGGAAACGGACTCTCCAGAGACAAGACATCCGTCAGGGTTGACCTCCAAATCATCCGGTGAGCCACTCGCGCAAAGTCTTACAGACATGTCAAACGTCCCCGTGAGGTAAGTTATGTTGTAAAATACTTCGAACAAGCACTGGTCAGTCGTGAGACCAAAGCAACCATCGAGTGCAAAGCAGTTCTCCGAGCTTGAGGAAAATTTTTCTCCCATGTTGCCTTCCGAAGTTCCAACAAAATCAATGCGGCAGGAAGTCAACGCATCTTCTCTCTCGTCTTCTGACAATTTATAGAGAGCATTAGAGCCGGCATCATAGGCTGAGATGAGCACAGATTTTCGTTCGTCCGCGATAGAACCAGACAGACCGTCCCCATTCATGAGAGAGTTTGCCGCATTCACAACGCCAGGAACAACTGTGACCTTGAATTGTTTGACTTGAACCGCATCAGAGACCGGTGCCGATCCTTCGGTTGTTGAGATACCCATAGCAAATCTCGGTTGCAAGCTGACAGAGATGGTGTATGCAGCGGTGTTGGAGAAAGTCAACGAAGCTTCAGCAGACACCGATCCATCAGGAAACGCCTCCACGTAGTTTGAAGGAATTCTGCAGTCCGGAAAGAATGATGATGACGGGAAGCATGCCAACGAAGTAAATTCAGCATTCAAAGTTTCCGCTTGTGACGCGGTAGCCGTGACTGTGAACACATCCCCGGGGTAATCCGAGGAATAGTATTGCACGTTGCCGTATGAATCTTTCGCCGAAATCGCAAACTCAACGGGAAATCCTGCGGTAGCAACAATCGGGTTCGTTCCTTGAACACCAGATGCAATAACAACATCAACGCTGGAAGCTGTAGTGAAATCTGGTCGGATGACGAGATTAGAATATCCTCCAAACTCGGCAACAAGATCAGTGCTAGCACCAGCCTCATCGAAAGCAATCTCACGTAAGCGAGCGCCAATTTCGACGCCGTTCGCCGTGATAGATATCGGCCACGTTCCTGCCGTACTGTAGTAGTAGTCGATTCGGAACTCACCCGTTGTACCTTCCACTGCTGTGATGGCGATATCAGATCCAGAGAGTACGGTTCCACCAATTGATAACTGGATGGTGACATCATTTCTGCCCATTTGGACTCCATCTTGATCAAATGTCAAGATACGGAAAGAACCTGAGGGTTTTCCCGTGCTTGCTACAGATGCGAAGCCAAGCGTAAGATCACCATCACTGGTGGACAAATATGCAGCTTTGTAGGTAGTCTGCAATGGATCCAAAGTCTGAACAGAATCGGCAGTTTTGATATCCAACAAACAACCTGATGAAGGAATGGTGATGAAATCGCATCCAATTTGAACAAAACCAGTGCCGTACTCAATCTTGAGCAATGCTGCTCCGGCAGCCACAGGCGTGTACGTGATGGTGTAAGTACCATCACTGTTATCAGTTACAGTTGTCGTAGAGCCTGTCTGGTTCAAACTCGCCCGGAAAGTATCTCCACCCGACGTTTTTAAGTTGCCAAAGGAATCCACAGCTTGAATGACAACTTCTGACGCAGCTCCAAACAGAGTTCCTCGGACACCCGCGCCACTAAGGAAGGACTTGGAAGCAGAAGCGGCTCCAGCAGTAACAGTGAAAACTCGAGGAGAATCTGCGATGTTTGCACCATTTATCTTGAACGAGAGACTAGAGGTACCAGCCACTGAAGGAGTGTACGAAACGTTGTACTGACCGAGTGCTGTATCAAAGACAAAGGATGGTGCAGTCTCCGTAACAAGATCTTTCGTAACACCGAGGCCACGCGATACCACTAACGAAGAAGAGGCACTCGCAGGACTCGTGTAGACTCTGTTCGAGTACTTATCTCGTGGAACAACGACAAAACTGGACTTCACTCCAGCTTTGGCAGAGTTCCACCCCGTACCCGAGGCCGTAGAAGTCGTAGCTACGATAGGTCCAGAGGTGATGTATGCTTTATAGCTTGAAACGTCGGTAGCAGCAACACCGTCAACATACAATTTTAAAGTGTACGTTCCCGTGATTGTTCCTAAATACTGAAGAGTCACCAAACCAATTTGAGTGCCGTCTGAACCGAGAGTAATTGAAATGGCATCAGCGCTGTTAGAAACTACTGGTAAAGAGCCAAACAAGGTACTCGATTTCGTAGTTGACTGCAAAATCATTTCAGCCTTGACATCCACAGATCCAGCTGGGGAAGAAGTCAGGGCGTTTCCATATCTATCGTACAAACGCACAACCCATGTTCCACGAGTCACAGACGTTGCATTCGTGATAGAAATGAGCTTCGTCGTGCTACCAACGACGGCACCAGGACTCACGACAGCAGTGAAGCTTCTGACCGTGGCCGCAGTGGCTCCAGCCGGTGTCACAGAAACTGTCACCGGTGTTGTACCTGCCGTTGTGAAAGTGTATGAAACCTTATAACCGCCCGTATTTGTATTCCAAACACCCTGCGAAAGGACAATGTTGTTCGCCCGAAGCACGACAACCATTAGCACGTCACTTACCGCAACGTTTCCATATACATCAGCGGGAAAGATGTACAGCGAATATTCCGTACCAGCAACAAAAGCAGCAGAGCTTCCTTGTGCAGGTAAACCAGCCGAAGCAGCAAATGAAGCAGTTCCGTCGACCAAGGCCGGCGCAACCACATTATTCGTCGTAATGATAATCTCTGGGTTCACCATCGTCAATGCTACTCCACTGGCATAGGCCAAGACAGAGTATTGATCGGATGCGAACTTAAGTACACCTTCGGCGACTAATCCAGTTCCGGTACTGTCGGCCTTAATAGTCAAAGTTTGGATTCTCGCGGTGTTTTTCGACTTGATCTGGACAATTACGTCATCCGAAAATCGAGCCGTGGTGATGGCGTTTCCATATGAATCTTTCAAACTCAACGGTAACGATAACGTAGCTCCGGGCGCGTACCCACCTGCTGGAGTTGAAGGCTTCGTAATAGTAGACACACTTCCACTTGCCTTCGCGGCAGCTAAAGTGAAAGAAACAGGCGAGTCCTTCACCGCATGATAGACCGAAGGCGTGTCCGCATCAGCTTTAGATACTGAAAGTGTGTAAGTCCCAGACTTCGTTGTGTACAATTTGTCCACATAAAGACGGCGATTCATATCCGCGTCTCCTGCACCGGTTCCTAGTGGTGATAAAGTCAATGATACTTGACTTTGAGGTCGAGAAAGTTTCGAGAGAAACGTCGTGGAAATCGTGTTCATATCCAAATTATATTCCAGGTTCCATTGATTTATGATGAACGTCAAACTCGATCCAACAACGCCAGAAACTGGTGCACCGGTTACCTTGAAGTAATCTGCCTCGTTCGTGAGGAACACAGAGGCAATGTGGGTAGACGATCCTTGATCAAGCGGGTACCCGTCTACTGAGACTGTAAGTGTGTATGTTTCAGCGTACAGGGGAGTAAATGATCCATAGTATGAACCAACCGACCCTGTTCTATCAGAAAGAGAATTCGAAACTTCTGCAGCTCTAGTTCCGGAGATGCTCCCAGTCACAGTGACAGAAAATGCAGAGGATTGTCCAGAAACAGCAATGCTATTTCCAAGACGGTCGATAGCAATGACATAAAAGTAAGCAGGTTGACCAACTTCGATGTATTCACTCGGCGTGGTCATCGTAGACTTAGTACTTGGTACATCAGAAACCACGTTGACACTGGTAGATGTACTGAGAGTTTCACGATCGAATGGTTGGTCTGTATCCACATTCAATAGGTTACTTATCATCGCAGTGAACGTATATGTTCCAACTGTATTCACTGACGGAATCGAAACAAGATGCTTACCAGCAGAGATACACGATGTGAAGGTACCTGGTTCTGATAACTCACCACCGGTGACACCCCACGCCCAATTGAAGTTATCGCGCGTAACACACGTCGGATTCGAATAGATATCTTTTATGGATACTATTATTTTTTGAGTTCCAACACGTCTAGTGCCGTAATCCACCGTAGTTGACGAGGTAGCAATGTATGTGCTCGCTTTTACAACAATTGTCTTGGAAACCGCAAGCTCATTCGTATTGACGTAAATCTTGAAGGTGTACGAGCCAGCAACTTGTGGAGCTGTGAACTTAATTTTAATGTCATACGGTTCTTGCGTATCC
>Ga0181564_10001244_pt1 | contig 22665 bp, 20 predicted proteins | sample 011ome_24_FD_134512 | JGI IMG/M metagenome (GOLD analysis project Ga0181564, IMG submission 134512) | Coastal salt marsh microbial communities from the Groves Creek Marsh, Skidaway Island, Georgia - 011513CT metaG (megahit assembly) | ecosystem: Environmental > Aquatic > Marine > Intertidal... | reverse complement strand
GGCAGGGAAAGCAATTCATTAACCTTGCTTGAAGTTACCACGGCAGACACCGTGTGCAGCATGGCAGACCAACTGGTCAGATCGCCCGACTGGTTAGCCACTTCAAACGCCGCTTTGGCATAGGGTCTTGCTAATGTTGTGTTTTGAGACATAAATAGCTCTGGTTTGTCATCACTTTCCGGTTATTACCGGAAACTTCATTACAGATTTGCTGCCAGTTGATCCAGCAGGTCTGAATGAGCCCTTTCATCAACAGACGATTCCAGGATTTTTTCCGCGCCGGATACGGCAATGGCTGCCACCTGGGCGCGAAGCTGTTCCTTGGCTCGTTCTATTTCCTGCTCAATCTCTGCCTGGGCGGAAGCAATCATGCGTTGGCCTTCTTCACGGGCCTGCTCTTTGGCTTCATCCACAATCTGGGACGCACGCTTGTTTGCCTGGTCCAGGATTCCGGCAGAATCAGTCTTTGCTTCTTTCAGAAGTTCAGCTGCTTTTTCCTGGGCAAGCTCCAGGTCCTTTTCTGCGCGGCCTGCGGCCTCAAGGCCTTCAGCTATCTTCTTCTGTCTTTCGTCCAGAGCAGCTACGATCGGCGGCCAGACATAGTTCTTGCAGAACCACGCAAACACGAAGAATGCGATTATTTGACCGATGATAGTTGCGTTCAGATTCATAGTTTCCTCACCTAGGTTTGCAGTGCAAACTCAGCGCACTGCCATCACTTCGCAGAGCGCTCTCTGGGTTTTTATCGTCCGTTTATACCTGGAAAGGTACAGCGAAGATGAACAGCATTGCCATACCGACACCGATAATGGAAATGACGTCCACGAAACCGGCGACCAGGAAGAACTGGGTCTGAAGGCGTGGAGCAAGTTCAGGCTGACGAGCAGAACTTTCAATAAGTTTGCCACCAAGGTTACCAAAGGCGACGGCAGTACCGGCACCACAGATACCGAAAATCAGGGCAGCGGAAATCAGGGTGTAGGCGTAGATTGTTTCCATTTTTTATCTCCAGGGTTTTACGAGGTTTTTAACTAAATTAGCGTTATTGCTTGTCTTACTAAATTTCCATTAATGATAATTGTGTGCCTGGTTCAGATACACAATGGTAAGCATCATGAATAGGTAGGCCTGCAATGTAATTACCAGAATATGAAATACTGCCCATGCGAAATGCAGAGGAAGCTGGAACCAGCCCAGCAGGGCAATTACAAGGAAAATGACCTCACCGGCAAACAGGTTACCGAAAAGTCGCAGTGCCAGTGAAACGGGTTTGGCGAGGAAAGCCGGAAGCTCCATCACCAGGTTAAGAGGCAGCGCCCATTTGCCGAACGGATGAAATGCCAGCTCTGCCAGAAAACCACCAACACCTTTCACCTTGATACTGTAGTAAATGATCATTAAAAAGACACTGATGGCGAGACCGGCAGTAATATTCACATCCGTCGATGGTACCGCTTTGAAATACAGGTGTGAGTCACCTGCAATGGTCTGTGCTATCAGAGGGATTACATCCACAGGGACAAGATCCATCAGATTCATCAGGAAGACCCAGCAGAATATTGTCAGTGACAGCGGGGCAATATAGTCATTTCTGGCATGGAAGGTAGTCTTAACATTGGTCTGTACCATTTCCACGATCATTTCAATAGCGTTCTGAAGGCCACCAGGAATGCCAGATGTGGCTTTTTTGCTAACCATTTTGAACAGTCCCAGAAAGATCAGACCCAGAACTATGGAGATGCCCATGGTGTCGACATTAATGGACCAGAATCCCATATCCTTGGCTTCCTGTTCACTGTGGGCAAAGCCCCAGTGACCATCTTCTTTTTGACCGAAAACGAGAAAACCCAGGTGATGCTGGATATATTCACCACCTGTGGCATATTGTTGTGCGTGCCCGTCAGCACCTTCAATCGCATGTTCTACGGCGTGTTCTTCAGCGGCCATTGGTTTTCATCTATCCTGTTTTATCTGTTTTTGACTGTTCAGGTGCCTTGTTTGTAGGCAAATTGCATTTTTGCTATCGCAAAAATGCCGCATCCGTGTGTCAGCACGAATCCGCAGAATAATACCAGGGGATTTAAAGAATCCACGAACTTGAATGCGAGTGCAAAACCGACACCCATCATAATCAACTTCACCGCCTCGGCAATATACGCCCGGCGGATGGTTCTCTGCATGGCCCGTGAGCCCGTCTCCCGAAAATACATATACCCGAAATAGGCACCGGGGATTATCGCTATCAATGCACCGATAATCACGGACTCCGCTTCAACCCAAGTCAAAGCTGTTCCAGCTATTGTTGCCAGTACTGCTGCAAACCCCACCTGCAGGGCCACAACCCTGATGACTGATAATTTATTAATCACAGTACCGAGACGTTTTTACGGACCATCTGCAAGGGCCGCGAATTATAGGGAATTTAACCCCAGCAGACAATATTTTGAGCACAATTTGTGCACTTTCGGTGCAAGTTTTTCAGATCAGGTGAAATTCTGCCGGATTATAAGGGCTAATCCCTTATTTGATGTGGTCCAGAATGCCGTCAAGCTGGTCCAGGGAGTTGTATTTAAGGATTAATTTTCCTTTTCCCTTAGCGGTGTGCTGGATCATTACCTGGGTACCCAGTTTTTCAGCCAGGTTATCCTGCAGATGACGGATATCCGGGTCAATCCTGTCTGCAGGTGATGTTTTGGTTTTTTCAGCCAGCATCCGTCGCACAAGTGCTTCAGTCTGGCGTACGGAGAGATCCTTGCCAACTACCTGTTTTGCCGCTTCCACCTGTTTTTCATTGGAAAGGGACAAGAGGGCCCGGGCATGCCCCATCTCAAGATCCCCATGTTCCAGGGATTTCATGACATCGGGAGTCAGGCTCATCAATCGAAGGAGGTTGGTCACTGTGGTTCTGGATTTTCCCACCGCATCAGCCACTTCCTGCTGTGTCAGGTCAAACTCATCGATCAGCCGCTGCAGGGCCATCGCTTCTTCAATAGGATTGAGGTTTTCACGCTGGATATTTTCGATAAGAGCCATCGCCACAGCAGCCTCATCGGGGACTTGCTTGATTATCACGGGTATCGTATCCAACCCGGCCATCTGGCTGGCGCGCCAACGTCTCTCCCCGGCAACAATTTCATATTTACTGCTGCTTATAGGCCTGACGACTATAGGCTGCATCACACCCTGGGCCCTGATTGAATTGGCCAACTCTTCCAGGGACTCTGGCCGCATATCCTGCCTGGGCTGGTATTTACCTGGCTGGATGAACTCAACCGGTAAATTTCTGAGCACATTATGCTCGCTGGCGACAGCTTCCCCAGACCTGGGCTGGACAGCTGGCTGATCAGAAGGCTGGTCAACTGGCTTTGGGGCCTGCTCCGGTGCTTTGGCGGCATTTCCTCCAAGAAGAGCATCAAGCCCCCTGCCGAGTCCGCGTTTTTTTGTACTCATCCGTTCACCTTACAGCCAGATCAATAAGAGGGAGGAGGCGATTCAGCCACTGTATTATCTGCTTCTGGCTGGTTAACCTCACTATGACGTCGGAGAATTTCACCGGCCAGGGCAATATAGGCCAAAGCCCCCCTGGAACTTTTATCATACACTATTACCGGCAACCCAAAACTGGGTGCTTCCGCAAGCCGCACATTTCTGGGGACAATAGTCCTGTACACAGTATCGTCAAAAAATCCGGTAAGTTGTTCAGACACTTCCTGGGACAGGCGGTTGCGCGGGTCATACATTGTTCTGAGAATTCCCTCAATTTTTAATCCGGGATTCAATGATGCCGATACGGCCTCAATAGTCTGCGACAGAGCTGTCAGGCCTTCCAGGGCATAATATTCACACTGCATGGGAATCAGCACGCCATCTGCAGCCACCAGGGCATTGACGGTCAGCATATTCAGAGATGGGGGGCAGTCAATCAGGATATAGTCATAACTGCTTCCTTGCTCTCTGAGACTGTCACGCAAGCGATGATCTCGTCCTTCCACATCCAGCAGCTCCACCTCAGCTGCAGTCAGATCCCCATTAGCCGGTAAAACATCAAAACCGGATTCGGGTGTTTTCACGGCTACCTGACTTACAGACAAGCGATCTACAAGTAGATCATAGACAGAATATTCAATACTGTTTTTTTCAATTCCGCTCCCCATGGTGGCATTTCCCTGAGGATCCAGGTCAACCATGAGCACTTTCTTGTTCATGCGTGCCAGGGAGGCAGACAGGTTCACAGTAGTGGTGGTTTTACCAACCCCACCTTTTTGATTTGCTACGGCAAATATGTGGCTCACTTCCTGATTCCTGTCATTTTTTCCCGGCAAGGACAATCTCGATAAGATGCCTGGATCCTTCTATACCGGGGACTTCGAGTTGCCATGACTGACGTACCCGGAATCTTTCCGGTAATGCGTCTATTTCATCCTGGGGATACTGCCCCTTCATGGCTAGCAGAGTGCTGTTCTCCGTCATCAGATGTTCCGTTTGGCGGGCGACCAGCTCCAGTGCAGCGTAAGCACGGCAGAGCACAATATCAATTTGCCGGGGGCTTTGAAAGTTTTCTGTTCTGTCATGAAATACGGTCAGATTATTCAAAGCCAATTCTGCTTTTACCTGGAAAAGGAATCTGGTTTTCTTGCCATTGCTGTCCAACAGCAAAAATTCTTTATCCGGATAACAGATAGCCAGTGGTATCCCAGGCAGGCCTGCACCGGTTCCTACGTCGAGCATTACCTGGCCATTGATATAAGGCACCACGGCAAGGCTATCTACCAGGTGGTAAGCCACCATCTTTTTGACATCCTTGATCCCGGACAGGTTGTAAGCCACATTCCATTTGTCCAGCAACATCAGGTAATCCAGAAGAGCATGGAATTTCTCCTGGCTAATATCCAGGCCTAGTCCAGCCACCCCCTGGCGCAACATGTCGGAAAGCTGGTCCCGCGAATCCATCAGGCAATCTTGTTTTTGCGGTTGACCGGGTGACCTTCCCTGTGTTTTTTCAGGTAGACAAGCAACAGGGATATTGCGGCTGGTGTAATTCCCGGAATCCGCGATGCCCTGCCGATGGTGTCCGGTTTGCTCTGCTGGAGTTTCTGGGTCAGCTCACTGGATAATCCTGGAATTTCACCATACTCAAAATCATCAGGTATTGGTGTATGTTCCTGATTCTTCAGCTTTTCTATTTCTGCCAGCTGCCGATCAATATAGCCCTGGTACTTGATACGTATTTCTACCTGTTCTGCCACCAGGGGATCGGGCAGTGTATCCAGTTTACCTGACCTGATGCATGCATCATTGAGATCAGCGACAGTGACTCGAGGGCGGGCAAGAATATCTGCCAGTGAATATTCATGGGAAAGCGGTTTTTCCAGCAAGGGATTAACCTGGTCCGCCAGATCACCAGCTGGCTGCACCCAGGTTGACCTTAGTCGCTTTTCTTCGAAGGCAACGCTTTCCTGTTTCTTACAAAAAGCCTGCCATCGGACATCATCCACGAGCCCAAACTTGCGCCCTTTTTCAGTCAGTCGAAAATCAGCATTATCCTGCCTGAGCATAAGCCGGTATTCCGCCCGGGATGTAAACATGCGATAGGGTTCCTGGGTACCGCGGGTGATAAGATCATCCACAAGAACACCAATATAGGCTTCATCACGCCCGGGGCACCAAGGTTCTTTTTCCTGTACAGCAAGTGCCGCATTGATTCCGGCAAGCAGTCCCTGGGCACCAGCTTCTTCATAGCCTGTTGTACCATTAATCTGGCCAGCAAAATACAGCCCCTTTATGAATTTGGTTTCCATGGAATATCGAAGATCCCTGGGATCAAAATAATCATATTCAATGGCGTATCCCGGACGCACGATACGGGCCTCTTCAAAACCGCTGATTGTGGCGACCAGTTTTTCCTGAACGTCATAGGGCAGACTGGTGGATATGCCGTTTGGGTATAATTCCCTGCTGCTAAGACCTTCCGGTTCTACAAAAATCTGATGGCTATTCTTGTCTGAAAAGCGAACTATCTTGTCTTCAATGGAAGGACAATAACGCGGACCAACACCCTCGATTTCTCCAGAATACATAGGGGAATACTGTAAACCTTCCCTGATTATGTCATGACTTTTTTCATTGGTGGCCGTAATAAAACAACTCACCTGATCCGGGTGGTCCATAGTGTTCCCAAGATAGGACATAACCGGTCTGGGGCTATCCCCGGGCTGTTCAGTCATTTTTTCAAAGTTTACCGAATCAGCATCGATTCTAGGCGGGGTTCCGGTTTTAAGCCGACCGACATTAAAGGGGAGTTCACGAAGCCTTTCGGCCAGGGCAATGGAAGGTGAGTCACCGGCACGCCCACCGGCATGGTTTTTCAGGCCTATGTGGATTTTTCCACCAAGGAATGTCCCGGCAGTCAAAATAACCCGATGGGCATAAAAGCGTAACCCCATCTGGGTAATCACACCCTTCACCTGCTCATTCTCGATAATCAGGTCATCAACACCTTGCTGAAAGATATTAAGGTTTTCCTGTGATTCCAGGAAATACCTGATAGCTGACTTGTACAATGCCCGGTCTGCCTGGGCACGAGTTGCCCTGACAGCTGGCCCCTTGCTGGCATTAAGTGTTCTGAAGTGGATACCGGCCAGGTCAGCCGCTTTAGCCATAACCCCACCAAGGGCATCAATTTCCTTGACCAGGTGAGTTTTACCAATCCCCCCAATAGCGGGGTTACAGGACATTTGCCCCAGAGTATCGATGTTATGGGTAATCAAAAGGGTTGAGGCACCCATACGGGCAGAAGCCAGAGCAGCTTCAGTTCCTGCATGTCCGCCACCAATAACGATGACATCAAATTTCTGCTTGTCGTTACCCTGTTTGGCCATGATCGGAATACCGGAGATTCATTTCCAGATGTCTTGAAAGAAAAAGGGCGCTAAGTATAAGCATTCCAAGGAAAAAATGAAGTGAAATGTGTCTGATCTGTTTTCAGGATATATAAAGAATATATATAAATATATATGTATATATAGAAGGAAGACTATTTAATGTTATTACTACTATTAGATAGCCTTTATTCTGTGTGTAAACCTGTTTCTGTCAGTAATTTCATAGGCTTGAAGTGATTTAAAGTCTGTGGGGCAAGTGCATTTAACCTGACAGTAAGGCGGTAGGACCAGGAGGATAAGATGTGATTATAATTTGGCATCCAGGCTTCCTGTTTTTTGTTAACCGAAGAATACACATTTTATCCCGGTAAATTGGCCAGTTTTCCACATCCTATGGTATCTGGTATCAATATGGGTGTGACCTGTTGGTAGCATGTGAAGAAGGCGGGATTATTTTCCAATGCAAAAGCTCGTAAATATCTCACCCAGCAAATCATCGGGAGTGAACTGTCCAGTAATGGACTCCAGGGCCATATGAGCCTCTCGAAGGTCTTCAGCCACCAGTTCCCCGGCTTTGTTATTTTCAAGTTGTGAAGCGGCGGCCAAGAGAAAATCTGAGGCTTTGTTAAGCGCATCAAGGTGTCTGCGGCGGGCAATAAATCCTCCCTCTACCGTGGTACTCAGGCCAGCATGTTTTTTCATTGCTTCTTTAAGCAAGTCGAGCCCTTCCTGATCTTTCACTGAAATATGGAAAGTCTGGTGAGGCCTTATTGTTTCAGTTTGCCCTGGTTTTGTGTCCAAGAGGTCAATTTTGTTAAAAACCAGAAACAAATTTCCAGGATCATCCATCTCTTTAATTAGTTCCTGGTAAAGAGAACTGGTTTGCACGTTGAACGAATTGGAAGAGTCAATCAGCAGCAACACCAGATCACCTTCCCTGATCGCCTCCCAGGCACGCCTGATTCCTTCCTGCTCTACCTCGTCTTCACTCTCATGAAGTCCTGCAGTATCAATGATATGCAGTGGCATACCATCTATGCTGATATGTTCGCGTAGGGTATCTCTCGTAGTTCCGGCGATGTCTGTTACTATGGCCCTGGACTGTCCTGCAAGGACATTCAGCAAACTGGATTTACCTGCATTGGGTTCTCCTGCAATGACCACAGTTAATCCATCTTTCATAATAGTGCCCTGGCGGGCCTTTAAAAGTACATCGTTTAACTGGTTACGAATACCAGACAGTTTATTTTCCACTTCGCCTGTGCCGAGAAAGTCCACTTCTTCTTCAGGAAAATCTATAGCTGCTTCAACGTACATTCTCAAGTGTATTATCGACTGGACCATATCGTTGATCAGTGCCGAGAATTCGCCCTGTAATGACCTTAAAGCAAAACGTGCAGCTTCTTCTGAATTTGAATCTATCAAATCGGCTATGGCTTCCGCCTGTGCGAGATCTATTTTGTCATTTAAAAAAGCGCGTTGTGAAAACTCACCAGGATCAGCAAGTCTTATATCCAGGGAAAGCAATTCCTGTAAAAGCATGTCCATGACATAGGGACCACCATGCGCCTGGAACTCTATAACGTCCTCGCCTGTGAATGAGTCAGGTGCTGGAAAATACAGAGCTATTCCAGTATCCAGGACATCGCCCAGGGTATTATGGAACGGACAGTAGTGAGCATGTCTCGGGGTCGGAGTGAAACCGAGAATGATTTCAGCAGCAGAAAGAGATTTTTGACCGGATAGTCTTATAATGCTGATGCCGCCACGACCGGCCGGTGTGGCGACAGCGCATATGGTTTCAGGTTGACCGGTCATATTCCGGACGCCTCGGTTATCAGGCAGGTTTTTGACGATGTTTTTTTTCAGTTGAACGGCTGATTATCCATTGCTGTAAAATACGAATCACCGTGTTGGCTGTGTAATAAAGTACCAGCCCAGCTGGAAACCAGAGAAAGAAAACAGAGAAAATAACCGGCATGAATTTCATCATCTTGGCCTGGGCAGGATCCGCTGTCTGCATAGGAGTCAGCTGTTGCTGGATAAACATTCCTGCTCCCATAAGAATTGGCAGGAGGAAGTAAGGATCCATTTTGGAGAGATCGTTATACCAGAGAATGAAGGAAGCCTGACGTAATTCCACACTTTCATTAAGTACCCAGTAGATACCAAGAAAGACTGGCATCTGTAAAAGCATCGGCAAACAGCCACCAAAAGGATTCACCTTTTCCTTACGCCATAACTCCATCTGGGCTTGCATAAATTTTTGTTTATCATCGCCACATCTATCCTTTAGCTCCTGTACCTTTGGTGCAAGCTGACGCATGCGAGCCATTGATCGATAGCTCTTGTAGGATAAAGGAAACAGGAGTGTATTGATTACAAGTGTGAGGACCAGAATGGAAAAACCATAGTTTCCTATTGCATCATTGATTTGTGTGAGGAGCCAGAAAATAGGGGCTGCAATGAAATAAAACCGTCCATAGTCGATAGTTAGACCCAAATTTGGTGAGATTTCCTCAAGCCTGTACTGGTCCTTAGGACCGGCCCAGAACTGGGCTTCCACACTGGCATTTTCACCAGGAGCAACAGATACAGGAGAATTTACAAAGGTCATCAAGTATTCACCCTGTGTATTCTGACGCATGGTGAATGTATTTTGTTGGTTACTATCCGGAATCCAGCTTGATACAAAGTAATGTTGGGAAAATGCTATCCAACCACCTGTATTTTCTATTGGGTCAACACCATCCTCTATGTCCTCAAGGTCCATCTTCACATACGGATCGTCTGCAGTATTGACTGCTGCACCCAGAAAAGTCCTCAAGCTAAAACTGCCAGTATCACTGGGATCGTTTGAACCATCCCTTTTTATCTGGCCAAACATATTGGCTTGCCAGGAAGCATTACTGTTGTTATTCACCAGGTATTGTACGCGGATCAGAAAATCATCAGGTGAGAAGATAAATCGTTTTGTTATCTGAACGTTATCCGCTGTGTTATAGACCAGATCTACTGACTGTTCTTCTGAATCAATAGTGAATGCTGTTCCGGATGTTGAATATAGTGGACGTCCGTTACTGCCCGCATCTGGCCCGTTACGCCCGATCATGCCACTTTGCGCCACGTACACCATGCCGGAATCCTGGCGAAGCAATGGAAATGGATCATTTGGCGAATCAATGGACACTGGGAAAGTTGGCAATGACAATCCCACGATATCTCCACCTAGCAAATCGATAGTAACAATTTGTTTGGGCGTTGTTACTGTTATGAGGCGTGATGCTTCAGTTTGCGCCGTAGCGACAGCATCTGCCGTCACTGCAGAAGCCACTGGCGCTGTTGGCAGATCATTATTATCCGTGGTTTCCGCTGATACAGGTATTTCACTGCCAGTAGCTGTGCCCTGTCCACTGACAGCTGTGGGAATTTCTCCTGTTGGGGCAGCTATTGACTCACTTTCCTGAGGGTAGTCTTCATTCCAGGCGAGGAGCATCAGATAACTGACTACAGCCAGGCCTACGAACAATAAATTACGTTTGATATCCATCGGAGTTAGGTATTCCTCAATTGCCGGAAAGTGCTTTAGTGGTTAAGGCTTTGACGTCGGCATGGTTACATTTTGGCACTGGATCATGGCCTCCTTCATTAAGGGGATGACAGCGACATATGCGCTTTAGGCCTAGCCACACACCTTTAAAGAAACCATGCTTCTCAAGAGCTTCAATGAAATAGCTGGAACAGGAGGGGTAAAATCTGCAGTTAGGCCCGAGAAAAGGGCTAAGCAGTCTTTTATAGCAGTGAATAAGAAAAATAAGGACTCTGACCATAGGGCATTTGTTCAGGGAGCTGTCCCTTTATTAACCTTTTTCTTTTCAATTTCATCAATCAGCGAGTTGAGATGAAAAACACATTCACTGTTATTCAGATTTTGTGGTCCTTTTCGTGATAGAACCACCAGGTCCGCAGTATGTAGCCTGTTTTTGCTCAGTCTGAATGACTCCCTGATTAACCGTTTTATGCGGTTTCGCTGGACTGCCTTGGCCACATTTTTCTTGGCAACAATCACCCCTAGCCGGGGTTCTTCAAAGTCAGACCAGCAGCCAAGAATCAGAAAATATCTATTGGAAACCCTGAAATCGGGTTTATTAAATACGTTCTCAAAGGCTTTTGAATCCAACAGGCGACAGGATCTGGGGAATCGCTGATCCACCTTCAACTAATCCTCCTGCTGGCAAGGCTGCCCTCTTCAGAGCATTAAAGAAAATGCCCTGAAATTCAGGCAGACAGTCGTGCGCGACCTTTGGCTCTTCTGCGGTTTAAAACCTGACGGCCGGCTTTTGTGGCCATACGAGACCTGAAACCGTGAGTTCTTTTGCGTTTAAGTACGCTTGGCTGAAAAGTTCTTTTCATAATATTTCCTGAAATTCATGCTATCGATAGACAGCTTAATCAGATATAACCTGTTTATGTTTAGTTGCCTCTTGCCTGAAAACCACTTTTCCGGTCATCTGACGGGGCCCCAAAAAAGGGATGCGAATTCTAATGGGTTTCGCGAGATATTGCAATTTAACAGGGGTTGATTTGAAGGCCAATTGACCCTTGGCTAAATTCCAGCCCATAGAACTAATGCTCTTTCTGGCAAGGACTCTTTCCTCAACATTCCTGTTTCTATTTATAGGTAAATTTTATAGGTTATAGGTAAATTTTATAGGTAAATTTATAGTACTAAACTCCATTAACAGGGTGTGCTTTTAATGGTTTGCAATATCACACTTCAGCTCACAAGTTATCCACAATTTACACACAAACCTGCGGCGTCTTGAGGCAATATTTTTCAGTGATTTTAAAGCTGTAAAATTAGACCTAATGTTTATAACTACATGATAAATAAAGAAAATAAAAGATGCGAAAATAATGAGAAAAAGCTTGTTTTGTGTGGATAACAGGATGGGCACTGGGTAGAATTGTTCGCATCTTTTCGCCAAAGAATAAAAACAATCAGGAGACTCTGAAGCTGTGATCGTCGCCACTTGGCAAAAATGCATTTACTGTCTGAAAAACGAACTGCCTTCTCAACAATTTAACACCTGGATCCGCCCTCTTCGGTTTATTAACGGCAATAATACCTTGTATTTGCTCGCCCCGAACAAATTTATCCTGGAATGGGTCAAGGACAATTTTTTGCCCCGCATTGAGGAAATTATTGAAGAGAACAGTCACGGCCGCTGTCCAGAAGTAGTTCTTGAAATCGCCAATGCTGAAAAACTCCCGGCTGATATATCCCTGGATCAGGCATTGAGCACTACTGACCTGACAAATGCCCTGGAACCGGATTCCAGTGAAGAGTCTTTTTCAGCAGCCAGGCAAGACAACAGGGCCGGTCATGCAAGAGTTCCTTCAGGTGCGAACTCCTATCGTATCAGCATTCCGGCGGACTCAATGGAGCCCGCCAAATCTGATTCCCGTGCAAAAAGTCAGCGGTACAAAGGGGAGCTTAATCCGGCATACACCTTTAATAACTTTATAGAAGGTAAATCCAACCAGATAGCCCGTGCTGCCGCCGCACAGGTAGCCGATAACCCCGGTGGTGCCTACAACCCCCTGTTTATTTATGGAGGTGTCGGTCTCGGTAAAACTCATTTAATGCATGCTATCGGCAACCATCTCAGGGACCAGAACCCCGAGGCTAATGTGGTCTACCTGCATTCCCAGACGTTCGTCGGGAGTATGGTGTCTGCGTTGCAGCTCAATGCGATTAATGAGTTCAAGCGTTATTATCATTCAGTGGATGCCCTGCTGATTGACGATATACAGTTTTTTGCCAACAAAGAGCGTTCACAGGAAGAGTTTTTCCATACCTTCAATGCAATTTTTGAAGGAGGCCGCCAGATTATTATGACATGTGACAAATATCATAGTGAAATCAATGGCTTGGAAGAAAGGCTAAAGTCCCGGTTTGGCTGGGGGCTGTCAGTAGCTGTTGAGCCACCAGAATTGGAAACACGTGCTGCTATTCTTATAAACAAGGCAAATCATGAGCAGGTTTACCTGGCTAATGATGAAGCCATGTTCATGGCACAAAAGTTGCGATCCAATGTCAGGGAACTGGAGGGTGCACTAAAGAAAGTTATTGCCCATGCCCGTTTCATGGGATCAGATATTACAATTCCATTGATCAAGGAAGCATTGAAGGATCTGTTGGCAATTCAGAACAAGCTGATCAGTGTTGATAATATCCAACGCACTGTTGCTGAGTATTACAAAATCAAAATGGCGGATATGGTCTCCAAACGGAGAACCCGCTCTGTAGCCAGGCCAAGGCAGATAGCGATGTGCCTTTCAAAAGAGCTAACCAATCATAGTCTGCCCGAAATCGGCAATATGTATGGAGGCAGGGACCATACCACCGTGTTGCATGCCTGTCGCACCATAAATGACCTGCGAAAGTCCTCATCGGATATCAATGAAGACTATAAGAACCTGCTCAGGTCACTTTCTAGCTAAATATTCAATTAAAACAAAGGATTACATTTTATCATGCAATTCGAAATCTCCAGAGAAGCCCTTATCAAACCACTTCAGCTTGTCACAGGTGTAGTTGAAAGACGGCAGACTCTGCCAGTTCTTTCCAATGTCCTGCTATCCCTTGAAAAAGACCAGTTGTCCCTGACAGGGACAGATCTCGAAGTGGAGTTGATTGGCAGGGTCAACGTGGATGGTTCTTCCAGTGATGGCGAGATTACGGTGCCAGCCAGGAAACTCATGGATATCTGTAAATCCTTGCCTGACAGCGCAAGCCTGAAATTCAATCTGGATGATGACAAACTCAAGATACAATCAGGCCGAAGCCGATTCTCTTTGTCCACCCTGCCTTCTACCGACTTTCCTGGTGTTGATGAGTCTGCCGGCACGCTCGATTTCACGGCATCCAAAGAAATGCTCAGGGCCATGATCCAGAACACCGGATTTGCCATGGCGCAGCAGGATGTTCGTTATTACCTCAATGGCATGTTGATTGAAGTGAGCCCTGACTACCTTCGTGTGGTAGCGACAGACGGGCATCGGCTCGCGATGCAGACTGAACCCATGAAGGCATCAACAGCCGATACGGTCGGAGTTATTATTCCCAGAAAAGGGGTCCTGGAGCTGGGCCGACTCCTTTCCGATGGTGAAGACGAAGAGATAAACGTTGTGCTGGGCACAAATCATATCCGTGCCACCATGGCCAACTTTACCTTTACTTCAAAGCTGGTTGATGGAAAGTTTCCTGACTACAACCGCGTACTGCCCAAAGGAGGTGACAAAAATGTCATTGCTGGACGCGAGCAGTTACGTGATTCATTGAATAGAACGGCCATTCTTTCCAATGAAAAGTTTCGTGGGATACGGCTCATTCTATCCAATGACGAGCTCAAGATTATTGCCAATAACCCTGAACAGGAAGAAGCAGAAGAAACTGTGCCTGTTGAGTACAAAGGCGACTCTCTCGAGATAGGCTTCAATGTCGTTTACCTGGTGGATGTACTGAATGTCCTTAACTCGGATAATGTCCAGATCATTGTCTCAGACCCTAACAGCAGCGCATTGGTCCAGTCCTCAGAAGATAGCAGTGCCACCTATGTGGTAATGCCAATGAGGTTGTAGCGTCTGCAATTCCTGAGATGCAGGGGCCATAATGCCCAGCATTCATAAACTCCAGTTATCATCTTTCCGCAATATTAGCCAGGCAAGCTTGTCTCCTGCTGCAAGGGTTAATCTTGTCGCCGGAGAAAATGGTAGCGGTAAATCCAGCCTCCTTGAAGCTATCTACCTGCTAGGTATGGGGCGCTCTTTTCGCAATACCCAACAAACGCCTCTTATTCAGCAGGGGCAACGGACCTGTTCCGTTTTTGTACAGCTCAACACTGATTACGCCCTCGGTATTAGTCGCAGCCTTGATGATGCACCACAAATAAAAATACAGGGAGAAAAAGCCCAATCCACCGCAGAACTGGCTAAACACCTGCCTCTTCAATTGCTTAATGCGGAAGCATTTCACCTGTTAGAAGGTGGGCCAAAATCTAGGCGTCAATATCTGGATTGGGGAGTGTTTCACGTGGAACACGCTTTTTTTAATCACTGGCGCTCTTTCAGGCGTAGTCTTCAGAACAGAAACAGCCTGCTAAAGAAACATGCGCCTCTAAGTGAGCTTGTGCCCTGGACGCGGGAAATGGTCCGGCATGCCATGGAGATAGATAAATTTCGTAAAGAATACCTGGAGTCCTTTCTCCCCTTTCTTAGGAATATGCTGTCTTCCCTCATTACACTGGAAGATCTCAGCTTTCGCTATTACCGTGGATGGGCAGAAGAAGAAAGCCTGGAAGACGTTATCCTTCGTAATCAGGACCGGGATTTTAGCCTAGGATACACAACAGCCGGGCCACAGCGCGCCGACCTGAAAATCAGGATGGCTTCACAAAATGCATGTGACATCTTGTCTCGTGGGCAACAAAAGCTGGTTGTCAGTGCAATGAAGCTCGCCCAGGGAGCCTTTCTTTCTTCGCATTCGGGTCAGGAGTGTCTTTACCTGATAGATGACCTGCCTGCAGAGCTTGATCGGGTTAACAGACGTAAAGTCTGTATGTTACTAAAAGATCTTTCCGGGCAGATATTCATTACGGGTACGGACTCTGATGATCTTGCTCAGGCGTTGGAAGAAAGTGGCCTGGATAGCCAGGAATACAAGCTGTTTCACGTGGAACATGGTAAAATAAAGGAATTGGAGAGGTGACAAAACACCCCTTCTGGATAGTATAATAGGGCTTTTAAAATCAAGCGCTTACGTCAACCAGGGAATACCCCGTCATGTCAGAAAATGATAGCTATGATTCTTCGAGTATCAAGGTCCTGAAGGGGCTTGATGCGGTCAGAAAAAGACCCGGAATGTACATTGGCGATACCGATGATGGTACTGGTCTGCACCATATGGTATTTGAGCTGGTGGATAATTCCATTGATGAAGCATTGGCCGGCCACTGTGACCTTATCAAGATTGTAGTGCACAGTGATGAAACTATCAGTGTTTCCGATAACGGTCGCGGTATACCTACCGAGATTCACGATGAAGGGGTCTCTGCAGCGGAAGTTATCATGACTGTATTGCATGCTGGCGGCAAGTTTGATGACAATAGCTACAAGGTCAGTGGTGGACTGCATGGGGTTGGGGTTTCTGTCGTTAACGCCCTCTCCTCTTACCTTAAACTGACTATTCACCGGGGTGGAAAGACTCACGAGCAAATCTACCATCATGGTGTTCCTGAAGAACCACTGAAAGTTGTAGGTGATACTGATATCACCGGAACTTCCTGTCACTTCAAGCCTTCAGTGGATACATTCACTAATATTGAATTTGAATATGACATCCTGGCTAAAAAGCTGCGTGAACTGGCATTCCTGAATGCGGGCGTGGCTATTGAGTTGGTTGATGAGCGCACTGATAGGTCAGAAACCTTCAAGTATGATGGTGGTCTGGAAGCTTTCGTCGACTATCTCAATCAGAACAAGAGCCCGATTAACAAGATTTTCCACTTTTCATCAGAAAATGATGGCATTGGTATCGAGGTGGCTATGCAGTGGAATGATGGCTACCAGGAAAACATATATCCTTACACCAACAACATACCCCAGCGTGATGGTGGTACACACCTGGCGGGATTCCGTGGGGCCTTAACACGGGTTTTGAAAAATTATATCGACAAGGAAATGGAAAGCAAAAAGGGCAAGGAAATCACTACGTCCGGTGATGATGCCCGGGAAGGGCTCACCGCAATCATTTCCGTCAAGGTCCCTGATCCGAAGTTTTCCTCCCAGACCAAGGACAAACTGGTTTCCTCAGAAGTAAAAACGGCTGTAGAACAGGAAATGGGGCGTCAATTTGCCGATTTCATGCTGGAAAACCCACTGGAAGCCAAGAGTATTGTGAATAAGATGCTTGATGCTGCCAGGGCCAGGGAGGCCGCACGTAAAGCTCGCGAGATGACTCGCCGAAAAGGGGCTCTGGATGTGGCTGGACTACCAGGTAAATTGGCGGATTGTCAGGAAAAGGATCCGGCACTTTCGGAATTGTTTATCGTTGAGGGCGATTCAGCTGGCGGGTCAGCCAAGCAGGGACGAAATAGAAAAAACCAGGCCATTCTTCCCCTGAAGGGAAAAATTCTGAATGTGGAAAAGGCGCGGTTCGACAAGATGCTGAGCTCAGTTGAAATTGGCACAATGATCAAGGCCTTGGGCTGTGGCATTGGTAGCGAGGAGTTTAATGTCGATAATTTGCGGTACCACAGCATTATAATTATGACCGATGCTGATGTAGATGGCTCCCATATCAGGACCCTGCTTTTAACCTTCTTTTTTCGCCAGATGCGTGAGCTTGTAGACCGCGGGCATATTTTTATAGCTCAGCCACCACTCTACAAAATACGTAAAGGAAAACAGGAACAATACCTTAAGGATGATGAGGAGCTGGCACAATTCCAGACCCAGAATGCACTTGAAGGAGCCAGTCTGCATGTGAACGCAGAGGCACCGGGAATCAACAGGGGTGCACTTGAAGATATTGTCAATGAATACAGAAACGTTCGTTCTATTATAAAAAGACTGTCTCATCAATATCCTTCTGAAGTGCTGGAAGAGCTTATAAATAAAGAAGCGTTGAAGTTTGAGGATATGGCTGATGAGTCCAAAGTTGAGTCCTGGACCAGAGGGCTGGAAGCGGCAGTGGCAGAATCCTGTAAGTCTGGTTCTTTCTATATTTTCAGCGTGGTTTACGATGAAGAGGAAAAAGTTTACGAGCCCGTTGTGAAATCTTTTATTCATGGTGTTTCCAGGAAAACAACCCTGAGGCCCGAGTTGTTCAAGTCAGAAGAATATAAGTCAATGACAAGGCTGGGTGAAAACCTGTCCGGCTTGTTTGAAGCTGGAGCCTATATCAAGCGTGGTGAAAAAACACTGGAAGTCAAAGACTTCAAACAGGCACTGGAATGGCTGATGAAGGAAGGAATGCGTGGAATTTACCTGCAGCGTTATAAGGGATTGGGTGAAATGAACCCGGATCAGTTATGGGAAACAACCATGGATCCCGAATTCCGCCGAATGACCCGTGTCACCATAGATGATGCGATGAGTGCGGATCAGCTTTTCTATACCCTCATGGGTGACCAGGTCGAGCCGAGACGTGATTTCATTGAATCCAACGCGTTGAAAGTATCCAACCTGGATGTCTAAAGAGCCTGGCGTGTCCAGGCTTCTACTTCGCGTGTAACATCCCTGGCTTTTCTGCCAGTGGGATCAATAGGCTTTCCTATTACAACCCTGATTGTGCCTGCATGTTTGACAAACTTGTGAGCCGGCCAGAAAAGTCCTGCATTATGGGCAAGGGGGACAATCATCCTGCCGGATGCAATGGCTAGTTCGGCACCCCCGGCTGAATACTTCTTTTCTGAACCTGGCTCAACACGTGTGCCTTCAGGAAAGACAAGTACAGAAAAACCATCGTCCAGGTTTTCCCTGCCCTGCTCGAGTAACTGCTGTAATGCCTTTCCCCGTTTGGATCTGTCTATAGCAATGGGGCGTAGAAGCCTGAGGGCCCAACCAAAAAAAGGAATTTTATAGAGCTCTCTTTTGAGGATGGCACAAATAGGAAGGAACTCCCAATAGAGGAAAAGGGTTTCCCAGGGGCTTTGATGATTGGCAAGCAATACAAAAGGGGCAGGTGGCACATTTTCCATGCCTATAACTTCATGTTTGATGCCGCAGGTGATACGCAGCCACCAGAGACAGAAAGCATTCCAGACCAGAAAGTAGCGGTAGCGCATTTTAAGCGGCATGAAAATGCCCAGAATGACACAAAGTATCGCGTGGGGAACCAGTACGACAAAATATCCGAGATAAAAAAGCAAAGATCGCAGGAATTGCATATCAGTTACCTGATGCCGAAAGGTTTTCCTGATCAGCAATAATGAACATCGCCGCTGAGAACAGGTCATCAAAGACCGGAATATTTTCTAGCGCTTCAACTGCCATTGTATCCCGGGTATAGCTTCCCTTGCCGGTAAGCACCAAAATTGGTTTACAGCCTTTAGCCAGCGCGGCACCTATATCTTTTTGTGTATCGCCGACAAACCAGGAGCCTTTTACCGGCTTGTTAAATTGTGATTCGATCTGGTCAAGCAGACCTGTGGCAGGCTTTCGACACTGGCAATTATCAGATGGGGTATGTGGACAGTAAAAAATCCCATTAATCGTTCCGCCGGCATCCTCAACTAATGAGCACATTAGCCCATGCATGCGAGCCAGTGCGTACTCGTCATAAAGTCCCCTGCCAAGTCCGGATTGATTGGTAGCAACACAGACAGTAAAGCCCGCCTGGGACAAGTTACTGATAGCTTCTATGCTTCCGGCCAGTGGGATCCACTCTTCCTCATTCTTGATATAGTCATCGGAGTCGTGATTTATAACACCATCACGGTCAAGAATAATTAAAGGGGATTCCACCATATCTCCGGATCACGTCGACTGCAAATGGGAGATATCAGCAATTTGCAAAAAAAGCTGACGTAAATTATGTAGCAGGGTTTGCCTGTTAATTCGTAATGCCTCATTGTCTGTGTTGACCATGACAGTATCAAAAAATGCATCTACATCTTTTTGCAGACTGGCCATATTGGACAGCGCGGTGGTGTAGTCTTTTTTGTCGATTAACGGTTGGACTTGGGAGATCAGGGAGCCCAGATTGTCAGCTAATTGTTTTTCGGCGCCCTCTTCCAGTAATTTCGACTGAACGTTACCTGTTGGTTGATTGTCCAATTTGGCGAGAATATTAGAGACGCGTTTGTTTGCTGCTGAGAGGGCAAGAGCTTCATTCATGGTAGAAAATGACTGAACGGCTTTGATGCGCAAATCAAAATCATAGGGACTGGTTGAGCGGACAGCATCTACGGCCTGGAAAATATTGGCACGAATACCTTCATCAGCATACCAGGCACGAAAACGTTCAAAGATGAAATCTAGGACTTTATCCTGAAGACCATCAGGTTCGGGTAAATTGTTATAGCCATTAATCGCATTGGCAACACAATCAGAGAGATCCAGTGCTAGTTGTTTTTCGACAATTATTCGAAGGATACCAAGAGCGGCTCTTCTGAGTGCATAAGGATCCTTGGAACCAGTTGGCGGTTGGCCAATACCAAATAGTCCGACTATGGTATCGATTCTCTCAGCAAGCGCCAGGGCAATACCGATATCAGTTTCGGGAAGGGAATCGCCTGAAAATCCTGGGAGGTATTGTTCGTTAATAGCCTTGGCTACAATTTCATCCTCACCATCATGAATGGCATAGTAATAGCCCATGATGCCTTGCAGATCAGCAAATTCACCAACCATGCCAGTAAGCAAATCACACTTTGCCAGTTCAGCTGCCCGTTGGGTTTGCTCTGTACTGATTCCAAGTATTGAGGCGATGGAGACTGCCAATACAGACACGCGTTGGGACTTGTCATAAACCGTCCCAAGTGTCTGTTCAAAAATCACCGTCTGTAGTTTATCCCGCCGGGACATGAGAGATTGTTTCTTGTCCTGTTCAAAGAAAAATGCGGCATCCGCAAGACGTGGTCGGATAACGCGTTCGTTTCCTGAGATGACCTTGGAAGGGTCTTTACTCTCAATATTACTTAGGGTGATGAAATAGGGCTTGATGTTGCCGTCGTTATCTTCAAGGGTGAAGCACTTTTGATGTTTCTTCATGGAAGAAATCAGGGCTTCCTTGGGTATGTCGAGAAACTTCTTGTCAAATGAACCGGTCAGGGCAACAGGCCATTCTACAAGGGCGGTAACTTCATCGAGCAGTACAGGATCAATTTCCACGCTTGCATCAATAGCAGCAGCCTGGGCGAGAATCTGTTCCTGTATTATGGTCCGGCGAGTAATGAAATCAGGAATGACATATGCAGTTTCTGTAAGGACCTGTTCATAACTGTCAGGGTTATCCAGAGTAATGGATTCAGGATGATGAAACCGGTGTCCATACGTACTGTTACCTGATTGAATCCCCATGATAGTAGCGGGTACAACCTTATTGCCAAAAAGTATGAGGACCCAGTGGACTGGACGAACAAATTCTTCACGGGAGCTTCCCCAGCGCATCCTCTTTGGAATAGGCAGCGCTTCCAGCGCGGTTTCAATAATTCCGGGTATAAGCGAAATTGCACTTTCCCCTGCCCTAGTGTCTGAATAAAAAAGCTTGGTAACTTTACCATCAGACTTTTCCGACAGTTCGCCAACCTCTACGCCACATGAACGGGCAAACCCTTCTGCTGCTTTTGTAGGCTTTCCTGATTCATCATAAGCAGCTTTGGTTGCTGGCCCATATCGTTCTATGTGGACATCATCCTGTGTATCCTGCAGGGAGGAAACTCTCAGAGCTAATCTACGCGGGGTAGCAAAAGGGATGGATCCCTCAAAAGCCAGGTTAGCTGTTTTCAGGCCTTTTTCAATTTCCTGCTGAAAGGCTTTTGATAGGGGAAGCAAGGCTTTGGGAGGTAATTCCTCGGTGCCAATTTCAATAAGGAGATTCTGCTTATTCATTGTTGAATTTCTCCAAGGCGTCCTTTCTGAGTGCTTCGGGGGCAAGCGGAAAGCCCAGCCTGGCCCGGGAGTCGTAATAAGCCTGGGCTACAGACCGGGCAAGCGCCCTGACCCTCAGGATATAACGTTGGCGCTCAGTAACAGAAATGGCTGATCGTGCATCCAGCAAATTGAAATAATGTGAGGCTTTTAGCACCATTTCATAGGCAGGTAATACCAGCTGTTGCTCAATGAGGTACTGACATTGGGTTTCGCAGTCATCGAAATAGCGAAACAGATTGTCGATATTGGCATGTTCAAAATTATATCCAGACATTTCAACTTCATTTTGTTGAAAAACATCGCCGTATGTCACCGTGCCGTTGGGTGTTTCAGCCCAGACAATATCAAAAATACTATCGACTCCCTGCAAATACATGGCTATCCGCTCAATGCCATAGGTGATTTCACCACTGACAGGGAAACATTCGAGTCCACCAGCCTGCTGGAAATAGGTGAACTGGGTTACTTCCATTCCGTTTAACCAGACTTCCCAGCCAAGGCCCCAGGCACCGAGGGTCGGGGACTCCCAATTATCTTCTACAAAACGAACATCGTGCACGTTGGTGTCTATTCCCAGAAATTTAAGCGATTTTAGATACAAATCCTGAATATTATCTGGAGAAGGTTTCAATATGACCTGGAACTGGTAATAATGTTGCAGGCGCATGGGGTTTTCACCATAGCGGCTGTCTGTCGGGCGTCTGCAAGGCTGGATATAGGCACTGTTCCAGCTTTCTGGGCCAATAGCGCGCAAAAAAGTGGCGGTGTGGAAGGTGCCTGCACCAACCTCTATATCCAGGGGCTGGATAATCACGCAGCCATGGTCTGCCCAAAATTGTTGCAGGGCCAGAATCAGGCCCTGAAAAGTTGAAACATCTACGTGTGCCGGGTTGTTCAAAAAAGGCTCCTGGCTAAGTAAATTCAGCTAAAATGGCGGTTGGTTCGAAAAAGCGCTAATTATGCTAAAAACCTGCCTTGAACGCGAGAATTAAGTCCCTTCAGAGCAGAAAAACACTGGCTTGCAGGCATCCTGAACTTTGAAATCATTTTTAATCATTACTTTTCTCCGTGTTATGTCCCTGCTTCCGCTGGGCTGGGTAAGGAGGGTTGGTTCCCTTGTGGG
>Ga0181564_10001231_pt1 | contig 22768 bp, 12 predicted proteins | sample 011ome_24_FD_134512 | JGI IMG/M metagenome (GOLD analysis project Ga0181564, IMG submission 134512) | Coastal salt marsh microbial communities from the Groves Creek Marsh, Skidaway Island, Georgia - 011513CT metaG (megahit assembly) | ecosystem: Environmental > Aquatic > Marine > Intertidal... | reverse complement strand
TGAAGTGCGGACGCCTTATAGTGGATCTCAAAGAGGCATCTTCGGTGAGAACGCTCGAATTCCCAGACCTCACGGAACTCACTGGGACTTATGGGACTTATGTACGCTTTGCTGGCACGCTCGCGCTCGATGATATCAAGATGCCGGTTCTCGCGTCGCTCGGACCGGCACCGGAACAAGCGTATTTTCGAGTCATCTCGTACGCAAGCTATGGCGTGCCACCTACCAACCCTGATCCGGACAGTACTCCGGTCATGTTGCACGTTCCGTGCACGGACGCCATGCTCCCGATTCTGACGGGTTACGGCGGCAGTGACTACGTTCCGTACTGCACCGGCTGCAGTTTGTGCAACGCCGCCAGTCAAGGCGGCGGTTCAGGCGGAGGCGGAGGCGGTCCATCGCTACCGTCCGCAGTTCCGGTGACGACGGCGTCGCTGAGCGCCGCGGTCAGTGCGTGCTTCGCCGAAAACGCCGCCGGGGATTGCCAGTGTTCGGGCGCCAGTTGCGGCGTTTTGAGCGGTCCCATCTCCCAGTGGAGTTTCACCGGTACTAATCTCGACATGGGCAGCCTTTTCGAGGGACGAACCACGTTCAACCAACCCATAGGCTCGTGGGACGTCAGCGGCGCCACATCTATGAAGAAGATGTTTAAGAACGCGAGTTCGTTCAATCAACCTATCGGTGGCTGGGTCACGAGCTCAGTGATCGACATGACAGAGATGTTTGCCGGCGCCACCGCTTTCGCTCGCGATATATCTGGCTGGGACGTCGATCAAGTCGCGACGTACACAGACATGTTTGATGGCGCGGACGCGTTCAATGCGAAGTACTCGTGCACAGGTCCCAAGTGCAGTGGCGATCCGAAACTCGGCCTGACGGACGCCCAGATCGCTGGCGCCGCCGTCGGATGCATCGCTTTCGTCATCGTCCTGATCATCGTTGTCTGCATCAGGCGACGTCGTCGCAACAGAGAACAGCTCCGGGAGCGCCTCGGCCTCTCGCCGGCTTCCGCGTCGCCGCAACAACCACAAATCATCGTCATCCAACAACAATAATACCAATACGCACGATGGACATTACTACGACCATCCATGACGACAGCCATCGTCGCCTCGCGCAGGCGCAGTTTTCCTTCGCGGCTGAGACTTTAATATTACCGGTACGTCAAAACACAAACAAAAAAAACACCGTCATCGTATTCATAGCCCCCGACACGATCGACGTCATCCGTCCCATCGGCGCGAACTCGCCGTCCGTCGTCGCCACACGACGCCGCGCCCCGCCCGACGACATGGCCCACGTGACGCAACGCGTCGCCCCGCACGCCGCGCCCGCGGTCGCGGCGAGCAAGACTACGACGCGCGCGACGCGCACGACGACGACGACGAAACGACGCGCGATCGCCAGACGCGCGATTCGCGACGATGCCGACGGCGCCGACGCCCAGGGCGCGCGCGATGACGCGACGAAAGCGTCGGCGAAGGCAATCGCTGCGATTGTTGCCACTGGCGTGTTCGCGAGCGCGGCGCACGCGTATGATCAAGCGGTGCGTTGAGGAATGCGATGGAGAATTAATGCGCGTCGGATGCGCGACGTTGGATTAGTATCGCGCGCGCGTCGATGTGTCGTCGCGCGAGGCGCGTGGTGTGATGATGGGGAGGGTATGGGTGCGTGTGTTCGCGTGACTGACTGTGTGCGTGATGTGCGGTGGTTGTAGGATGTGAGCCAACTCGGGAAAGGTTTGAGCACGAAGTCGTACGAAAAGCTGGCGTCGAAGAATCGTCCAGAGGACAACGTGAAGTTTGACGGTGTTCTCGCGGATGGTCAATCGGCGCCGTCGGTGACGGTGACGAAGAAGGATTTCAAGGCTGCGGCTGCGGCGAAGAAGGAAGCGGCGGCGCGTGATGCGCAAAAGGTTGCCGCCGATAAGGCGGCGGCGCGCGCGCAGGCGGACAAGGCGCAGGCGGACAAGGCGGCGGCGCTCAAGGCTGAGCGCGAAGCTGCGGCGAAGGCTGCCAAGGCGAAGGCTGCTGAAAGCCAGCGCTCGAAGGATAAACAAGCTGCCGCTCGTGAAGCCGAAGAGCAAAAGCAGAATGCGCAACGCGCGCAGAAGGAAGCGGCGGAGAAGGCGGAACGCGAAGCCGCCGCCGCCAAGCAAGCCGAACAAGCCAAGGCGAAGAAGTCGCCGGTGAAGAAGGCGAGCGTACCCGCGGCGGCACCGGCAAAGAAGGCTGACACCCCGAAGCCAGCGGCACCGAAGCCGGCGGCGCCCGCTGCTCAGCCCACTGTCGACCGAGCAGCCGCGGCTAAGAAGTCCGCCGAGCTCCAAGCGCAGCGCGACGCCGCCAACGCGAAGAAAGCCAAGGCGGCGCAAGAAGCCGCGGCTAAGGCTAAGGCGCAAAAGGAAGCCGCAGACAAGGCTAAGGCTGATCGTGAAGCTGCGGCTGCCAAGCAAGCCAAGGCCGCGCAAGAAGCTGCGGCGCAGAAGGAAGCCGCGGCCAAGGCCAAGGCAGCGCAAGATTCCGCCGCCAAGGCTGAACGCGAAGCCGCCGCGGCAAAGAAGGCTGCCGAAGCTAAGGAAGCCGCCGCCAAGGCTGCTGCCGCCAAGGAAGCGGCTGCGAAGAAGGCTGCCGAAGCCAAGGAAGCTGCCGCTAAGCAAGCTGCCGCTAAGCAAGCTGCCGCTAAGGAAGCCGCCGCCAAGCAAGCCGCCGCCAAGCAAGCGACTGCGAAGAAGGCTGCCGAGGCCAAGGAAGCCGCCGCCAAGCAAGCCGCTGCGAAGAAGGCGGCCGCGCCCGCGAAGAAGGCGGCCGCGCCCAAGGTCGTCGAGGAAATCGTTGTCGTTGATGTCGTCGAAGCCGTGCAGGATTCCGCCGAAGGTGCCGTTGCTGCCGTGACAGAAGTTGTCGAACAAGTCGCTGCGCCAGTCATCGATCCAAAGGCGGCCAAGGCGGAAGCCGCGGCCAAGGCGGCGGAGGCCAAGGCGGAGGCCAAGGCGGCAGAGGCCAAGCGCGTCGCCGAGACCAAGGCGGCGGAGAGCAGAGCACGCGTCGAAGCGGCGACTAAGGCGGCGGAAGAGAAGGCGGCGGAAGTCAGACGCGCTGCCGAAGAACGCGCTGCGGCTGCAAGCGCCGCTCAAGCCAAAAAGGCTGCGGCTAAAGCCGAAGCCAAGGCCAAGATGGAAGCCGCCATGGAGAAGGACGTCAAGGTTCGCGAAGCTCGCGAAGCCGAGGTGAAGGCAAAGCAAGAGCAAGCCGCGCGCGAGCGTGCTGCCAAGGAAGCAGCTAAAAAGGCGGCGGCTGAACGCGGCAGCGAAGCCTCCAAGGCGGCGGCTAAAGCGAAGATGCAAGCCGCTATGAAGGCTGAAGCGCCCGTCGCCGCGCCGGCGGTTGAAGTCACCAAGCCCGCGGCTGCGCCGAAGCCCGTGGCTGCACCGGCCTCCAAGAAGGAAGCCACGCCAACCAAGCCGGCTGCGTCCAAACCAGCAGCGACCAAGTCTGCGTCTACGCCCGCGCCAGTCTCCAAGAAGGAATCTGCCAAGCAGGATGTCGCCACAAAGAAGGCAGCGGCGAAGAAGGCTGTCGAGGACAAGAAGGCTGAGCGCGCCCGCGCCGCAAAGGCTGAAGCCGCAAAACGTGCCAAGGCGGCGAAGAACAACAAGGGTCTCGATTTCCTCGGTGCCGTGTTTAGCGACGTCGCGGTCGTCGGCCTCGCCGCCACCGTGGCGACCTTGCTCTTGGTGCCGAACGTGAAGGAGAACTTGCTCGATGGTAACACCGAAGGCGCCGCCGATGCGGTTTTCGATCAAATTGACGCCATCGATAACTTCAACGTCAAGGCTGCGACAGTCGGTGCGATTATCGCCACCGACGCGACGTTGCACTTGCCTATCGTCGGCGCTCTCGCGCCAGGTCCGGTTGAATTCGTCGGCGCTATCGCGGCGACGTTGCTGTTGGCGCGTTACGTCATCGTTCGCGAAGACGACATCGCGGACGATATCGATCTCGTCACCGCCGCTTTGCCCCGCGAATTGCCAGTCGATTCGGATTCCTTGTCCGAGACCCTCGAACCCCTTGGCATCGCCGCGAGCAAGATCGTGGATGGCGTCACGTCCATCAACCCGGAGGAAATTAGCGACGCGTTACAAGACGCCCCAGAGGACATTCCAAAATGGTTCGGCGACTTGGAAAACCCCGTAGTCGATCTCGGTGGTCCTGCCACCGCGGTTGCAGGTGCTATCGTTCTCGGTAACGTCGCCCACTGGCCGCTTCTCGGCGCGTTCGCGCCGCGAGCCTTAGAACTCCTCGGCGCCGGTGTCATCGTCTACGCGCTCGAACGCTACGGCTCCACCGACGCCGACGTCAAGGAAGACCTCGAAGCCGTCGTTGACGAATCCAAGCGCGCCATCAAGAAATTCTTCTAAGCTATTCGCATTGCTTTTCGTTCTTGGACAGCCGCTGTGTAATAACTCATCATAAGAAACGCGAGCTTGAAAACTTTGAGAAAAAAGTGCTCTAATCAATCGCCTCGTCTTATCCTCACAATATGCTCGCATCGTCGTCGCACGCACCCTCGTGCGCGCGCGCGATGCTTTCACACGCGCAGACGTGCTCGTCCTCCTCTTCGCCGGCGCTCGCGCTCCATCGTCCGCGCACGCGCGCACCGAACACGCGCCGAGTTGACGCTGCTGCGCCGCGACCGCGCGCAGCTCCCGAGCACATCGTCGACGCCATCGCCGCAGTCGACGCGTGGAGCGTCACGAACGCCGCATCGCCATCGAGTGGCATCGCGCTTCCACCCGGGATCGAGACCAAGCTGTTTCAAGTTGGTTTAGCACCGTATTTGGTTTACCTTTGGTTTCTCAACGCTTCGCGCGCGACGCCAAAGACGTCAAATTTTGGCGCGAGATTTCTATTACTCTTCGTCGCGGCGACGATTCCTGCGGGTATCATCGCCAAGACGCAGTATGGGGATATATTAGCGAATGTTGATGTCTTGCATGGGGGGTCCGAATCGTTATTGACGATTTCAAATGCGTTGTTTGCGTACGGATTTGGTTCCGCCGTCGGGACGTCGAGCGCGACGGGGGACGACGACGCGAGAATGGGCGTCGAGGACGACGATGTGACGACAACACCCGCACTAGCCGTTCTTGGTGTTTTATTTTTAGCGTGCGCGTCGAGTACTTTAGCCATCGGCGCGGGAGTAGATGGTGGGATTTTAGGCGACGTCGGCGCGAGCGAGCCGTCCAACGCGTTGAGTTTGCCCACGTGGGCCGTTCACGTTTCGAGCGTCACCGAATGGGCGCTCGCCATGAAGTACGTCGCTCAGCACGGTGAACGCACTGGGAATGCGTCGTGGAAAAATCTCACGCTAGCGATGTCGCCATTTTTAGCTTCAGGGTTGACGGCGTGTACGTTTCACGCTTTTTACAACGCGCCTTCCATCAACGCGCTCGTGCCGCTTCAAGCGCTATTGACATTACTCGGAAACTGCGGGTGTGCACTCGCAGCGTACACGATTACGAGTGGAGAGAAAACTACCGTAGGTGACGGTAGTGTCGCGCTCAAAGGTGAACGTGCGATCGACGACGGTTTTAGTTTTGCGCTGAAGTTGGCGCTGTGGACGACACTCGCCAGTTGCGCGGTGAAATACGGCGAGCTCTATGAACCAGCGGCTGATTTTTTCGCCCAGCCGAGCTATAGCAAAGCAATTGGTATCATCGCGCTCCCAAGCGTGATTTGGAGCTACTACGCGTTGAACTCTGGCGAGGATGCACCAAAATTGTCCATGGCGGATGTGAAATCATTCGGCGTCGCGGGAACCGTGTCGTACGTCATCATCGAGCTCGCATTCTGGGCACTCGCACTCCCGATCGCAATCGGTTGGTACAAAGTCGCCGAAGGCACGTGGTTGGACTTGTCAAACACTGCGGATAAAGCGAAACTTCTCGGCGCTGGGGCGGTGTTCATCAACGTCGTGCGTCTGTTCGTTCCGCTTCGTCTCGCCGCCGCGCTCGCGCTCGCGCCGTACGTCTCCCGCGTGCTCACCGACACAAACGACGACGAGACATGAGACTACACATGTGTTCATCAATAATAGCGTTCAATATTTAATTCATCATGACTCTATAGCAATACTACACTCCGCGTTTAAAACATCCGCTGACTGGGCTCGTCGCTCGACTTCTCTCGAGAACCAACCGCGCTCGTCGTCTTCGTCGTCGTCATCATCAAATCCCCAGTGCGCCGAAACGCAAACCACGGCCAACGCTCCAACGCCCGCACGCGCGCCTCGTACCCAACCCTCGCCGTGCGTTCAACCTCCAGCGCATCCTTTAACGTCCCGAGCTCGAGTTCATGGTCCTGCTTTTGCATCACCAAACGCGCCGCGAGCGCCAACGCCAGCGCCGCCGAGAGCACCACGCGCGACGTTGACGTCGATGTCGATGTCACCGACGCCGCCCTCGCCATCGACATCGCCTCCGCCGTCACCGCCGTCGACGACGACGCCGATGGTTGCTGCGCGCCACACTGGCGCGCGCGCGCCATGTCGCCGCCGTCCTCGCCCGTCGTCATCGCCTTTGACGCCGCGAGCGGCGTGAGCGCGACGCGTGCACACGTGCTCGCGCGCGTCGCGGCGAAACTCGGCGCGCGCGTCGTCGTCGCGGGACGGGACGACGTTGATTCGGTCACGCACGTGGTCGTTGGAGCATCTGTAGCGTCGTCGTCGTCGTCGTCGGTGTTCGCGTCGTCGCGTGCGGTGCGCGTGCGCGCGGAGGGGCTGGTGGAGAGCGCGAAGTGTGATGCGCTCGTGGATTGCGCGGCGTAGGCAGTGCGGGCGGCGGAGGAGGAGGCGAGGGTGCGCGCGAGCGACGTCGTGGATTTATCCACCGACGCGGGCGACGTCGTAGATTTATCCGTTGATGATGGCGATGGATGGAGGCAGGTTGCGCCTGCGCGCTCGAGAGTGTCTCGTGGGCCGGCACCTGGCGTCGGCGTGTTCGGTGGGCGATGCGACGCGCCGTCATCGCCTGTTGTTCTCGTTTTGTGCGGCGAAAGTGGCGCCGGCAAATCGACTCTGAGCGCCAAGCTCGTCGCCACTGGGCGCTGGGCGGCGGCGAATCAGGATACGATATCGAATGGTAAACGTGGTTCTCGGCAGCAGTGCATACGTGCGGCGAAACGTGCGCTCGAGGAGGGTAAACACGTCGTCATTGACCGTTGCGGATTGTCGGTGCAGCAGCGCGAGGATTTCGTGGCGCTCGCGAAGACGGCTACGCCGCCGTGCGCTTTGCACAGTATTTGGTTCAATCAGCCGATATCTGTGTATGCAAAACGTGCGGCGGCGAGAGTGAATCATCCTGGCGGCGTGCAGGGCGAGTTTGCGCTGCGCGTGGTGCAGAGGCAGCATCGGCAGAAGGACAACGCGCCGCCGACAAAGGATGAAGGATTCGTCGTCGTGCGACGCTGTAAATTCCAAGACCAAGTCGACGCGGCGACGGTGGTGTATAAAAATCTACCCGCGGCGAACATATCGTGCGTGTTTCCAAAACCGGTGCGATCGGCGAAAAAGAGCGCGGATGAGGTCGAAGACGTAGACGAGGACATGGTTGACGACGGTGACGACGACGACTTTGGGAGCGGTTAAACAAACGTGAACAATGACCCGCGACGAAATTTTAGAGCGCAGTAGCAACGAACGCGGTGTATGAATAAATAATAGAATCAGTGTAGTGTAGTTATTACCGTGGTGTGTTGAATCGGCGTTGGGTGTACAAAAAGAGAAAGATTAGAGCAAATCCTTCAAGAGGTACGCGATACCGCCCAAACCGATAACGGTGGACGCCACGGTGATGAGCGGCGTGGACAACCCACCACCCTTGGCGCGGCCAGTTTCGACGTCATACAACGCGAAGCGGCTCTTCGGCGCGTTGCACTGCGGGCAAACGTACCCCTTGGCTTGCTCGCCGAACGGCGTCGGCAACGTGTACACGTAGCCGCAGTCGACGCAAATGTGAGTCGCGCGCTCCTTTTGCGCCGCGCTCAGCTTTCTCCCGAATCTCGGCGGCGACGGACGCTTCGGCAAACGCTTCACGTCGAAATCCGCCGCGGCGCCACCACCACGAACGACGATAAAGTCAACTTCGTTTGGGCACGCGCTGATCGCGCTTCGGCTAAACGCCAACGCATCCGCGGGCCAAAGTTCATCCCCGAAGAAACTCGAGTGATACTTGACGATATCCCCAGTCTTCAAACCCGCCTTCGCGGCGTTCCCCTTGCATCCAGCGATTTGCACGCCCGGTCGACCATCCTTACGCTCGCAAAGCGTCAACCCGAGCGGCTTGTCCACGGAGACTTGAATCTCCTGCGCGCGAATGGTCATCATTCGGCGCCCTTGCGTGGCGCGTGCGCGCGTCGACGCGCTCTGCGTCGTCACTCGCGCGCCCGTAAACGCGCTCCCGGTCGTGTGCATCGTCGAAGCGAACATCTGCGCTCGCCAAAAACGTACGCGCTCGTCAGTCAGTCGCTCGGTCGTCAGTGGTGGATAAGAAGCGCGCCCAAAGCACCGTCGTCCCCGTCGTCGTCGTCGTCGTCGTCGTCGCCGCCGCCGCGCGCGCATCGCCATCACCGTCCTCGCCGTCGTCGCCGTCGCCCGTCGCCCGTCGCCCGTCGCCCATCGCCGTCGCGCACGCACCGTCACTCGTCACGGCGTCGAAAAAGTGACGTCAGCCGTAAACCTCGAAGCGGTTTTCCATCGAGCTCGCGCCCGCAGAATCGCGCGCGCGCATCGCCCGCGCACTCGCGACGGTGATATCGACGGCGAGGGGTGAGTTTTAACGCACCGCGCGCGCGCATGTTCGGTCGCGCGTTCCGGCGATCGGGTGCGGCGCCGTTCGTGGCCATCGCGGTGGGCATCGTCAGTGGACATTACATCTTCAACGAACCGCTTCGGCGCGCGTCGGCGGAGGTTACGGCGGCGTCACGGCGCGACGGGGGTGGGGCATAAGACGTGTGTGGTGAAACTGGTGCGCGTGCACCGCTCGCGTGCGAGATGAAGCGCGCGAGGGGTGAGGGTGAGGTGGAGCGCGCGCGAACGACGCGGGTGCTCGAGTTGTATTGCGGCGTGGGCGCCATGCATTTCGCGTTGCGGCGCGTGACTGCGCGTAAGACGGATGTCGTGGGTGCGTTTGATGTCAATCCTAACGCGTGCGATGCGTATGAGATGAATCACGGCGTACGTCCTGTGATGAAAAGTTTGGTGAGCGTGCCTTTGGCGACGTTGGAAAAGTACGACGCGGATGCGTGGGTGATGTCGCCGCCGTGTCAGCCGTTTACCAGGCAAGGGTTGAAGCTTGATGTTGACGATGGGCGTGCAGAGAGTTTCATGCGTTTGGTAGATTGTATGGGTGATATGAAGGCTCGTCCAAAGTATATTTTTGTTGAGAACGTCGTTGGCTTTGAAACGAGCCGCATGAGGGACGCGTTGTTGGAGCGTCTGCGAGAGTTCGATTTCCATGTTCAGGAATTCATTCTGACACCCAAGGACTTCGGCGTGCCATACAGTCGACCACGTTACTTTCTATGTGCGCGTTCGACGGCTCAATTTAGCGACGCAGTCGACGGTATTCGGCGTTCGCCACCGTCGCGAGCGCTGTCGCATCGACGGGAATGGATTCCGTCATACGACGCGGCGAATGATGCGAACTTAAACGTTGCTCCATTAGCTAGATTTTTAGACTCGTGCGGGGGTGATTCTGACGACAAGCTATGGCGCGATCACGCGGTCAAGCAAGTGGATGTCGATCGCGCGATAGGAACGATCGATATAGTGAGCGCGTTTGACGTTACGAGCAACTGTTTTACCAAGAGTTACTTCAAATACATCAAGGGCACAGGATCGGTCGTGTCGAATAAACAAGTCGATAAAACAACATGGGACGGTGTTATTGGTGAAGACCAAGGTGCCGTACGTCTGCGGTATTTTACCGTAAACGAAGTCGCTCGGCTGCACTCGTTTCCGAGCGATTTCAAGTGGCCAGAGACGCTAAGCAAACGACAGCGGTACACCTTGCTCGGGAATAGCATGTCTGTGGCGTGTGTAGCGCCTCTTTTAGATTATTTGTTTGCTTATGAATAGACTCTCGATGTGTGTGATATGTAGTACTGTACTCTTGTTATGATTATTGTAAAGATGAAATCTGCGGTGTGCGCGGGGCGAGCGGTCGGTCGGAAATGCGCCGCGTGCGACATAAATAAATTTCTAATGCTACTAATATGTGTTACAATATGTATATGCGTTATTACGTGTACGCGTACAGGGGGGTCTCCGTGTCAACACATCTTCGCACGTCTCCTGGTCGCCATCCAACGCCGAGCGTGCGGTGCGTCGCGCGGCGCGCACCGCGGTGCGTTGACACAGACCGTTCGTGTTCAGAAGCGGCGTCGACGGACGCCAGCGACGGGGCTTTGGGTTTCTTCGCCGTCGGTGGGCGCGTCGCCCGTGGACGTCTTCGACGTGTCCTTGCTCGTGTCGTCGCCCGTGCGTCCAGAATTCGTTCTCGTGGGCGACGGTGGCGGGCTGTACCGACCGCGGCTTCGAGTGCTACGACCGCCGTCGTCAATCATGGTGGGGAACTTGACGACTTTTTTGCCGCCGCGCTTGCCGGGCGTGACGCCGCCGGTGACTTCGTCGTCGACGTCGAGTTGCGCGACGGGCGCGCCGCCGGCTTCTGAATTCACCTCACTCGCGGATTGCTGGTTGCTGAGGGTGCCTGATAAGGTCTTACGACGACGAATGTTGTTGGTATCGTGCACGTTCATGCCTGTGCGCGCCGCTGTGGTCTCCGCCCACATCTCTCGCACCAAGCCGGTTAAAAACTCGCACGCGTCATGGACGGAGCCAGACAGAATGCTTCGGTGGCCCTTGGCAGCGACGAGCGTCTTTTGATCTTCACTGACGAGAAATACGGCACGACACATAGATACATGTCTGGCGGCAATCTTCACCGCATCACGTACCGCTTGTGGAGGCTCCTCGACGGGTTGATGTGACGCTTCCTCCCACGTGATTCCCATCACCCGCGAGCCTCGACCAGCGCGATCACCCGCGTGCTTATACGCGTGCAGCGCCTTGATCATGGACTCAATTTTCCAAGCCTTCTCGGGATTCGTTTGCATCATTCGGAGCTTGGTCAACATGAGCTTTTGTATGGTGCCGTTGGCTACTTTAATAGCCCACGGCCACGGCGGATTTTCGCGCGTCCCGTCTTGACCGTAATGAAAGATTCCCTTTGCCGCAGCCGCAGCCGCACTCGCCGCTGCAGCCTGTGCGAGTAATCGAACGATTCTATGCAGTGCGTCTTCGTCTTCAGTTAGCGCGCTATCATCCATGACAACGAGTACGCCTTCCGGGAACACCTCCGCTGTCTCCAAACGCGGATCGAGTTGCCTCTTGTACTCCACGCACAACTCAAGATGGCGTAAACCAAGCGCGAAGCGAGTGTGGCGGGTTCTGATAAACTCTGAAGTGTGGAACGGAAACTGCGGCGCTGATAAAAGCTGCAAGAATGGCGGATGGACAACGACCAAATCAACATCACCTGGTTTGGGTTCACCAACGTAAATCGCCCCTTCTTCCCCCAGCGACTTGATCAAATGCACAACGTGCGGGTGATTCAGCTCGAAACCTAGCAGCATGAAACGCAACCCTGGAAGCGGGACGTTCGGAACGCGTTCCTCGGGAGAAATTACAGCAGCGATTGCCGCCGCGCTCGAAGGGATTTCGTGCTGGCCCTCCATTTGCACCAACTCTTCTTCTCCTTCAGACGAGCTCGGCGAAGCCGTTGGTGACGTCGCCGTGCGTTTCAACTTTGCAAACTCGCGCCCAGAAGAGTCATCCGAGTTCTCGCCATCTGAACCCCATCCTCCAGATCCAGAAACACCTATGTTAGCTCGAGATTTACGCTTGCGTCTCGCGAGCGGCGGCGAGAGCCAATCGTCCAACTTGTCATCATCACCAATCTTAATCACCACACGTTCTACCTCAGATGTCCCGGACGTCAACTCACTCGTATCCTCACTCGTCACGGGTGTCACCGTTCCCATACCTTCGCGATCTAAACTAAGCGCTGAGCTCAAGGACTTTTCTTCATCCGTCGTCTCGGCCGCCGCGTGGACGCCAGACAACTCCTCCGGCATGCGAACCGCCTCCACTACCTCCGCACGTGGCGTAGACGCATTGGTTTGATCATCAGCGTCATTTGGCTCTTTTACGAGAGGAGCCGTCCAGCCGCGAAGAATTCCACGCGCGGGTTTGATATCTGGCGTCGGGACAGCCGCCGGCGGCTCGGGCGCCGCAAGCGGAAGTAAGCTTTGAATTATCGCCCACAATGGCCGAGAACGTTTTGGTTCGGTAGCCGTGCGCTTCGCTCCACCGCTATTTGTTTTTGCTCCGACAGCTTCGAAAACAATATCTGGCAATCCGACATCTGAGACAATGAACATCACGTAACCGTCCGGAAGCTCCATCCTCGCCGCCGACGCTTGCCAAGATTCAGCCTCCTCATCTCCCGTCGCCGTCGTAGACTCGCCACTTAATAAACTCTGGATTTCTTGAAATGATGCCGCATGGTGCGCAGAGACTGGAAACAACCTCAAAAGCGCGACTGGATCCCAAACCTCGGGCCACCCTTCGTCGCCCGGCGAAACGCACGACGCGTGCACTATTTCTGGTAACGCGCTGCCAGCCGCCGATGCGCGCGCAAATCCCTCTCCTCTCGCCGTGCCCGGAATATCTGCATTCGCCGGCGGCGCTTGCGCCACGATTTGACACGTCAACGCATGTTGCTTCGCAAACGTATCTATAGTCGCCGCCGCTGACCCCGGAGCACCGCCCGACGCCCGCCTCGGCGCGTCCATCACGCTCTCATCCGCATCACTCGCCTGCGCTGACCCGTGGCCGTCAATTTTATCTCCACTCCCTACGCGTTTTATCGCCCCGATCGTCTCATCTACTTTCTCATCCGGGCGAGCCGCCGTCCCTCGTCTCGTCACGCTCAGCGCGCCGCTCCACACGAGCTTATTCGAATCATCCCTCCCATCGTGCCGATGATCCCGTCGTTCGCGCCCGGAGTAGTTTTCACCGCTACGACGAGTGACCCACTCTGCGGTGCCGAGGATCGTGTTCAGCTCAAGCCGTTCGGGGCGCTCGCGGGGTGGAATCATGCGCTCTGATGTGTTCGCTGAATTCTTCACCCGACGCGCAGCTCAAAGCTCGCAAACGACGACGTCGTCGATCTGCGCGCGCGTTCGCGGCGCACACGTGCGTGATCTTACTGTCTCCGATGCGCGCGCGTGGTCTCTCGCGTCGCCGTCGTCTCGCGCGCGGTACAAATATTTGTGAATTGAAGCGCAGTCAACAGTCGAGGCGCAGAGTGACGCGTCGTCGTCGCAACATCGACGAGTCATTGACGCTCGCTACTCGCTCGAGCGCTGCGTTTTTTGGCTTTATACATAACAATAGTCTACACTGAGCACGGTTCGTACTTCACGGCGGTGTTGGGAACGCTGATGGAATCGGTATCGAGGCAATACTTGAATGTGTGTTGCGAACCGACGTACGCTTTGGCGTACAACGACCGGCCGGGCTGGACGATAAACTTGAAGTGACTGGCGCTTACGGATATCGGTGGTAGCATGCTTGCGCCAGTTTGATCTCTGGTGAGCTCGACCTTGTCTGCTGCGGTGCGACGCTTTATGAAGCACGGGCGTTGGAGCCGGGAACGCATGCTGAGTGCGTCGGCTCTCGTCGGCTTGCACAACGCGTCGGTGAAATTCATCAACCAATCCTTTTGAGCTAATCCAGAGGACAGTAAATGAGATGCGAGATACGGCATGACGCTTCCTTTGACGTATGTTTGCCCGACGGTTATTTCCACGCCCACACGCGGGCCGATGATGGATGGCGATTCGTTTGTCGGCTCTCGTGCGAGGACGTCCACTTGTAGCACCGAGCCGATACCGCCGTCATCGGTGAAAAAGTCATCTATCCGATCGAATTCGTCATAATCGCCTGTCCATTTGAGTAATTCTAACAATCTCACCATCTGACGCGTCTTTTCGCTCGCGTACCCGTCTTCTTCAGCGTCTTTTGAGTTTAACGCGGCGTGACGGTTGAAGTAAATCAACACCCGGACGCTCTCAATCCCACCCTTTCCCGCATCGAGCACGCGAGAAAACATAATACCCGCCGACCAAATCGACGTGTTAAACCCATCACCCGTGGCCAAGTCAACCACGTGCTGTAAATTTTTGAAAAGCACCTCGCTAGAAGGCGCGTTGGTCGCGGCGCCGATGGCGTCAAAGTACTCCCGAACCGCCGGCACGAATTCCGCATGCCGCCCACTATGCAACGACACGTGCTCAATAAACACACTCGCCGTCGGATCAACACCATCAACACTCATGTCAAACTCCAAGTACTCTGCCACCCAATACGGATGCCCATTCGGATACCTCTCCTTTAACCGACGCCACCACGACTGCATTTGCGAAAACGCCGCCGAACGCTGCAACCCCATACACGACGACGGCCCACCCTCGACCGCCCCATCACACGTCGCCAATCGATCAAGCACGCCGTTTTGCTGCATCGCGTGATACTCCAATCTGATCGACACGTCCAAATGCTTGACGAATGGTAAATCATTAAACTCGTGCAACACGACGCCGTCGCTCGCGTCGTTCACGAGCGCGTCATCCAATCGCGATAAAAACGCCTCCGCGGCGTCCCACGCGCGCGCGGGCGCGAGAACTTCGAGCGCGCGACGCGCGTGATTATTAAACCGCACCGCCGTGTGTGCGCTATTCGGTGCGCCCGTGCGCCACGCCTCCGGAGCTGTCGCCGTCAGCATCGTCGTTCCGAACGCATCGATGGTGTTCGCCGCCGCACCCGCGCGCGGATCCATCGCCGCGCGCGCGCCTCGCGCCACCGCACACGCCAGCGCCATCGCACACGCCAGCGCGGCGTTAATGCGCCGCCGCATGCGCTGCCGCCGCCGCATGCGCGCGAGCGAATGCGGGCAAAAATTCAAACTGAATCCGAGCTGTCGGCACACATTGACGCGCGACGGTCCATGTCCGCGCGCGACGACGGCGCCGCCGGCGCGGGCGCGGGCGACGGCGCGTTGTCCGCGCGCGCGCTGCACCCGCCGTTCGAGTCGTTCGCGTACACGGCGACGGAACGGGCGGTGGTTGATGTGAGTGCGCGTTCAAAATCGCCAAAAGATTATGACGACGACGACGACGGGTCGTTGAGTGATCCCGCGAGCGACGACGTCGACGACGATGACGATGACGATGCAATATCTGACGACGCGAGCGCGACGTCATCGGACGAAGACGAGGACGCGGAGGAGTACGCGAAGGTTGCTACCGCCGGCGCGAGAGACGCTCGACCGACGAGACGCGCGGCGGCGGCGACCGTCGCGTCGTTCAAGGAGATTGATTCCGATGACGATGCAGATTTAATGACGAGTTGCGATGAGGGTGACATGGATGTCGATGCGGGAGAGGACGATGAGGACAAGGACGTGGTGGAGAAGATTGTGTACTGTCGCCCGACGGAGGACGCCGGGCTTGAATTTTGCGTCAAGTGGGAAGGCGTGAGCTACCGCCGATGTTCGTGGGAAACCGCGGAGACGTTGAACGTGGAGGCGCCTCATAAGTTGACGGCGTTTATGCGTAAGCATGAGCGCGTGGAGGCGCAGGATATGCCTTTTGCGGAGCATTACACCGTCGTAGACCGCGTCGTGGCGCATCGAGAAGGCGAGGAGGAAGGCTCGACAGAGTTTTTGGTAAAGTGGTGTGGTTTGGGGTATGCTGCGGCGACGTGGGAGGCGGAAGCGAGTCTAAATTCCGATGCCGACCGTGCGTGCTTGGCGAGGTATCACCGATTCTCAGCGCCTAAGGCGATGGATATTAAGGAGATGCCGCGCGGCAGACCGGAACCGCCGACGTTTAAAAATAACATGGCTCTTCGCGAATATCAGGTCACGAGCTTTGAATGGATGATCAATAACTATTGTCGCGGGCGAAACGTCATTTTGGGCGACGAAATGGGTCTCGGAAAGACTGCGCAGTGCATTTCTGTGATGGAGTACGCGCGAACAAAATTGCTTCGCCGGCGACAGCCGATGTGCGTCGTCGCGCCGCTCACGACGCTCGGTCACTGGAAGCGCGAGATGGAGAAGTGGACGGATATGAACGTGATCGTTTACGATGGTTCGGGTGCCGACCGTGAGTTGTGCGCCGAATACGAGTTCTACGTCCAAGGCACGCGTAACGTGAAGTTTGACGTCATGCTCGTGAGTTTTGAAAACGTCCGCCGCAACACAGAGTTGTTTGAACAATTTTCTTGGGCCATGGTTGTCGTCGACGAGGCTCACAAGCTCAAGGATATCAACTCGCAAACCACCGCGTCGGTAACTGCGTTGAGGTACGATTGGTTGTTGTTGCTCACGGGTACGCCAATTCAGAACAACATCAAAGAGCTCTTTGGCATGTTACACATTCTCGACCCTCGACAGTTTGATTCGTGGGAGGACTTTCAAGATGAGTACTGCGATGCTTCTGGTGACGTAGACGCTGAGCAAGTGTTGCGCCTTCGTGAGGTTTTGAAGCCGCGCATGTTGCGTCGCATGAAGGAAGACGTGGAAAAGATTCCCGCCAAAGAAGAGGTTGTAGTGTGGGTTGAGCTCACGGCGCAGCAGCGTGCGTACTATCGCGCGTTGTACGAAAACCAAATCCATGTTTTGTTGGAAGGGCAGAAAGTTAAGAGTGTTCCTCAGCTTCGAAATCTCTCTATGGAACTTCGTAAGATTTGCAATCATCCGTTCTTGTGCGACGGTCTGGAACAAGATTACACTGACAAGCGATTAGCCGCCGCCGCCGAGAAGGGCGAAGCCGCGCCGACGCCGCTGCAACTCCTCACCGAAGGTAGCGGTAAGATGGGCTTACTTTCCAAACTTCTCGCGAAATTGAAACGTGATGGGCACAAGGTGTTGATTTTCTCGCAATTTACTACGGTTTTGGATCTTATTCAGGACTTTATGAATGCTTCTGGGTATGAGACGGAGCGACTCGACGGGACGACGTCGGCCGAAAATCGCCAAGCTGGCATCGATCGATTCAACACCGAAGGTCAGGGCTTTGTGTACTTGTTATCCACCCGCGCTGGTGGTATGGGCATCACCCTCACCTCGGCCGATACGGCGATCATCTTCGACTCTGATTGGAACCCGCAGAATGATTTACAAGCCATGGCGCGTTGTCACCGAATCGGTCAAACGAAGGAGGTCAAGGTGTATCGATTCATCACGAAAGATACGTATGAACAATCGTTGTTTGAAACGGCGGCTCGAAAGTACGGTCTCGATGAAGCCGTGCTCGGCGGAGGCGACAGTGATGACGTTCAATCGAAGAAATCTGCCAAGGAACAGGCGCAGAAAATCAACGAATTGTTGAAATTTGGCGTGCACGGGGCGTTGAAAGATACATCAGGCGAAGAAGCGAATGCGTTTGCCGCGGAAGACATTGATCAAATTCTTTCGCGTCGCGCTGAACATCGCGAAGTTGGTCCACGAACGGGTAACTCATTTTCTGTTGCCACTTTTGGCGGCGGAGGAAGCGAAGGCGACGACGAAGCGTTTTGGGAGAATGCGTTCGGCACCGATGCTATCGAGGCAGCCAAACAAAAAGCATCTGCGCCCATGATCGATAAACGATTCGCGGTCGAGGGTCCACGTAAACGTCGCAAGGTGAACTACAAGGAAGTACACGCTATTGTCCAAAACACACAGCAATCTCCGAATGCGAATGCGCGAGTCTCGCGCATGACGTACAATGAACGCCGAGCCGAGGCCAAGCGCCGACGCGAGGAAGAAAAGAAAATGAGCCGTGAAGCCCGTGAATCTGCACGAGCGGCGGCGAAGGAAGCAGCGGAGAAGGCTAAAGAGGAGCTCAGGAATAACTGGACGAATAACGACGTGTGGGCGGTCATCGACGCGCTCGGCGCTTTCGGCGCGCCAAACGGAGATACTCGCCGTGCAGTCATTAATGGATGCGATCATGTCGATCGACCACTTGAACAAAAATTCGCGGTAGCGAAAACCCTCCTAGAAATGTTCGCCGTCATCGATAAATGCCGAGCCGGAAACACTTCTGAGAAGAAAGAGGCGAGCGAAAAGGACAACGACGAAGACGCCGACGAAGGCGCGAATGACAAAGACGATGGTGATGACGACAGTGAAGACTCTGAAGAAACAAAAATAGCAATGGAAAAAGCTATGGAGGAGATTCTCGTGCCGGCTGCTGCGGCTAATGCGTTAGGAAGTCGAGTGTTGTGGCAGAAACTACGTCGAGGCGCGCCGCGCCGCGCACAGCGAATGAAGGAACGAGACGCCCTCGCCAAGCTCATCGAGGCTGTCGAAATAGATATCGACGACGACGCCGGCGACGACAAGGACAAGCAAACAACCAAGATGGAAGGCATGCCGCGAGAAAAGTCTGAATTTACGTTACCCGTTCTAGGTCCCAAGGCGTCTATTCCAGCGGAATGGTGGACTGCGGAGGACGACGAGCACCTTCTCCGCGGTTCGTTGCGTTACGGTTTCACTCCTGGATTCACTCGTGATCTTCAATCCCAGTTAGACTGCATCAGACACGACAAGACACTTCGTTTTGCCGTGCGCACTGGTGTTTTCGATGACGGTGAATACCATGAAGTGCGCGAATGGCCCGATGTGGCGCCTCTTAAGACTCGACTCACGCGCCTACTCGCCGCCATGTTACGACCGCCGAAGAAACCATCCAAGGCGGAAATCATCGCAGCCCGTAAGAAAGCGGCGGCAGATGCGGCGTTGAAGCGAGACATGGAGGCATTACGCCGATGGCAAGAACAAATTCGCATGCGGAGGCAATCTACTTCGCCCTTAAAGGAGCATGAAAACGTGCAAAAAAGAAGCCCGTTGAAGCCGGTGGCGGCGAATGCTCGACCGATGCATGCACCAGCTCCGTCTAAGACGACGCAGCAGTCTTTATTCTCATTCTTTGGCGATAAAGCTTCTGCGCGACGTCCCCATCATTAGATATAATTGTAATTAAACACTTAAGGACTCCTGGACTCTGGACTCTTCTGGATTATTTGCGCAGGGCATCAAGCGAGAGCGTACGTGGAGCGGCGGTGATCAATGGATGGAAAATTGGTATGTGCGTATTGTAAATGCATGAACTAGTGTCATTGCTAGTGATGGTGATTATGTTTTCAAACGGTACAACATGTTATACTGAGATGTATCATTTTCGACGACGCGCGTCATCGGCGAGCGTTTGTTTCGGCGCTTTTATTCATCATTATATTCAAAGTCTTCCTCGTCGCTTTCAGTGACGACTTCGCCTCGAGCGAGGCGCTTCGCCTTGAGCTTTGCCTTCTTCTTCGCTTCCTTGCTGCACGCGACAGTCTTCTTCTTGACTTCAACAACGTTACCCAACGCATCGGTGTACTCGTCGAGGGTCGCTGCGGCGGTGACGGCTTCCTTGGAAGCCTTGGCCATCCATTCGGCGTCACCCTTGCAGTTGCAGCGGGCGATACCGTCAGCAGCCTTTTGCATGAGCCACGTTTCAGGGCAAAGCGCAGAGCAGAATTCGTTGTTGTGCGTAATCATAACGACACCACCTTCGTAGGTTTCGATGGCGCCGGCGAGCGCGCCGAGCGAATCGCGGTCCAAGTAGTTGGTCGGCTCATCCAAAATGACAATGTGCGGGCAGTTCCACATCGCCGCGGCGATGACAACCTTCACCTTTTGACCGCCAGAAAGCGCAGACATACGCGTGTGCGTGCCAAACTCCTTGTCTAAACCAACGGCTTCGAGGTGCTTTTCGACGTTGACCGTGGTGAGCGGCGTGTGCATGGCGCCGGCGCGAGCCGCGACCTTCTCATCGACAATCTTCATGTGCTTGTCGAAACCGTGCTTGGAAAGACGGCTGGCCGGGATGTAGCGGTTGGAGTTGTAGTCACGCCCGACGAATTGCACTTCGTATTCGTATTCCTTCTTCACTTGCTTGCGGCCTCCGGTGAGCTTTTCGATGACCATCTTCACCTTGATCGGATTGCCCTTTTCGTCGTTACCCAAGTCCACCGGCACTGGGAGCTTGCATCGTTCCTTTTCCTCGGCAGTCAACGTCATGGTATCCTTTTGCAACGCTTCCTTGTCGTCACCGTGTTGGTAACGCCAGCGGATGTACTCGTTCGGCGTCATGTCGAGGTGTTGCTCGATGTGGTGGAACGCGTGCTGGGCGACGTACGCCACGCGAGCGTTCGGGTGCTTCCACACTGTGCCTTCTTGCGGAATAACCTCGCCCGTGAGAAGCTTGATCATGGTGGACTTGCCCACACCGTTCGGACCGACACATGCGACACGAGAGGCCAAAGACACTTGCACGGTGACATCCTTTACCGTCGGCTCCTTGTTCACCGGATACGTGTACGTGCAGTTGGCCATCTTCATCAACGGCTTACCCTTGGACTTGACGCCGTCGATGAAACCTGGTTGGGGGAATCGCATGACGAAACCAGTCGAGCTCTTGAGTTCAAAGAAGGACTTAGCCTTGGGGTTCTTTTCGACGAATTGCGTCAAGTTACCCGAGAATTGCTTCAACTTTAAGTTTTCAATAGAGATGATGTTGTTGCACACGCGATCGATGAAACCAGAGTCGTGGGACACCAACACCGCGGTGACGTCGGTCAAAGACTTCAAGTATTCTTCAACCCACTTCACGTTCATGACATCCAAGTGATTCGTGGGTTCGTCCATCAATAAGATGTCGGCGTTCAAGCACATCGCGCGCGCGAGGGCGAGCTTCATACGCCAGCCTCCCGATAAAAAGGTGACCAAGTTGCGCGCGCCGTTTTGCATTTCACCAAAGCCGACGTTGAGCAACATCTTTTCGACGACTTGTTCGGTGATGCCAGCCTCTTTGATGCGGGGATCGGCGAGGATGTAATCAACGCACGGCAAATCAGAGAGTTCACCGATGATGTCCGCCTCGACAAACACCGTGCGCAATTCAGTCGCGGGCGGGAAGCCTTCGACTTGTTCGTTTGCGATGGCGCGCATCAAAGAAGACTTACCGCTGTCGTTACCGCCGAGCAAGGCGTACTTATGACCGCGCTTCAACTTGAGCTTCGTATTGTGCAACAACACCTTGGAACCGTACGCTAACGTGAACTGGCAGTCCGCCAAGACGTCGGCGGTGTCGTCGTCGTCATCCTCTTGCTCTGCGTCGCCGTACATCTTTTCAATGTCGGCGTACAAGGCGCGAACAGTCTTGATGTCAATCGTCGATTTGCTCGCCGCCTTGAAGGCTTCTTCGAAATCATAATCTTGGCACTTGGCGTTGACCGCCGCGCACACGATGATGGCGTAATAGTCAAAGAGCGTTTCGTCGACGGGCGCCGACGCGAGGTGCTTGGCGACCACAGCCTTGACGGCGGCGAAGTCCGCGCGACGGCTTTTGAAGGACGCATCCTTCAAACGATCGTCGATCGACTTGAGCTGCTCAAATGCCTTACCACACACCGCGCGCGCTTCCGGATCAGAGATTTGGTCACTCGCCTTTTCCACGGCGGGCATCAAGTTGGGCAAGAACGGCGCGGCGTCCTCCGGATCTTCAACGAGCTTGGACATGTTGTTCACGATGACCGCGGACAAACGCTTCGTGGCGGTGGCGCGAGAGCGGAAACCAAGAAGCAAGATTGGCGAAATCAACGCGAGCGGCGCCGCCGTAACGGTTTGCACAAACGTCGTCGACGCGAGCTTTTGCACGCACTCATCCGTTTGCTCGTGATCCACCGTCGCGGCGACCATCGAGTCGATGAACGGTTCAACGTCGCGATTATCAATGGTGTGGCACAACGCCGATAACGCTTCGCGCGCGGCATCCGCAACTTCTTGCTTCGCATCGTTCACCATGGACGTCACGACGGGTAAAATCGTCGTGAGCAACGATGACGTCACTTGCGGCGCGCACGCCGAAAGCTTGGCCAGCGTCTTCGCCGCCGCGACTTGCGTCTGCCAGCGTTCCTTCGGGTCGAGCGCATTCAACACGCTCGGCACGAGTTCACCCACAACGAAATCATTCGTCGACTTGGCGAGCGCGAGCAACGCTTCGAGCGCAGCCTCGCCAACTTCAGGCGACTTTTTATCCGAGCACGCTTGCAACAACGCCCCGTGCAACGTCGCGTCGCGGATGAGCGCCGACTCAATCGTCGCCACCTTCAACGTAATCGCCGCCGTCACATCCTGCGCCAACGCAAGTCGCTCAGGAATATCAATCGCAACATCCGCCACGCGCGCAGCGATATCCGCAGCGAACGCCTCGGCTTTACGCGTCGTCGGCTCTTGCGCCAACGCCTTCACCGCGTCCCCATTCGGTCCGGCGCACATGTTGTGAATGCCGATTCTTCTCTCTGTATATATGTCACGTATGCCCTGCGATCACGCGATACAAATCAACACACCGTCAGTCCCATACATCCCACGCCCCCACACCCACACACACACACGCGCGCGCGCGCGCCCCGCGCCCGCGATCCTCGCGATCCCAGATCTTGAAACAAGATGCCACCAATTCCAAATTCCCGCGCGCGCCTCCTGCGTACCTCACGTCACGTCGACGCCGCACACAGACACTCACTTAAAATACGCACGCGA
>Ga0181564_10001223_pt1 | contig 22855 bp, 25 predicted proteins | sample 011ome_24_FD_134512 | JGI IMG/M metagenome (GOLD analysis project Ga0181564, IMG submission 134512) | Coastal salt marsh microbial communities from the Groves Creek Marsh, Skidaway Island, Georgia - 011513CT metaG (megahit assembly) | ecosystem: Environmental > Aquatic > Marine > Intertidal... | reverse complement strand
TCTGAAACTGTTTGCTCAACCGCTGCATTAACCTCTTCTTCAAATCGAATATCAGTTTTAATTCCAATAGCATTTCCTCCAGCTTCCTTAAGTTCATCTGCGGCAGTAAAAATTGTGCCAGGAAGAGTAGGGTGAGGTTCAGTTGTTTTTGCAGCAATTACAATATTTGCTCCATCCATTGCTGCTCTTTTAGCAATTGCAAACCCAATGCCCCTAGTTGCACCAGTAATAAATAATGTTTTTCCTTTTAATTTTGTCATAATAATTTTCCTTATTGTAGTTTTTTAGGTTTCCATTCAAGAGTTCCAAAGAAGCTTAAGAATTTTTCTTTAAATCCAACTGCTGATTTAGAGTCTTTATACATCTTTATCCAAAGCATGAAAGTAATTTTAATTGGATTAAATGTTTTGACATTTTCTTTTATTCCATAAATAACTTTTTCATTTTCAGGTTCAAATGTACCAAAAAATTTATCCCATATGATCAAAAGATTTCCAAAGTTTTTATCAATATATTGATCATTTGATCCATGATGAACACGATGGTGAGAAGGAGTAACAAATATATATTCAAAAGGCCCAAGTTTATTAATCCATTGAGTATGACCGATTACGCCCCAGAATGTTGAGGCAATTCCGACAACAACAGTAATCAAAGGATCAAATCCAATAAGAGGCAAAGGCATAAAGAATATTACTTTGGCAAACGGCGCAAACCATGCTTGTCGCAAAGAGACAACAAAATTCATTTCCTCACTAGAGTGATGATTCATATGCATTGCCCAAAGAAATTTAATTCTATGTGAGCATCGGTGAAACCAATAGTAAATAAAATCTATAGCTGCAAATGTTAGTACGACTACAGAAAAAACATTCATAAGATCATTAATCGTGAAAAGTCTGAATTGATAGAGATAAATATTAAACAAGAGAAATGAGCCTTTAGTAAGAAGGCTGATTACGACATTACCTGCCAATAGACCATATGACCCTAAAGTGTCATTTAATTTATAATAATTTAATCCTTTAGCATTGGAATAAATTGTTTCTCCTAATATCAAAGCAATGATAATAGGGACAGCATACGTATAGACAGTAATCTCATTCATAACTCTTAATTTATAATATTTTATGAGCTGTAGGGCTATTTTTTTTGGTATAATTAATAGCTATAAAAATTGCTCATATGACTATCGTTTAATTAGTTCATTATTTCTTTTTTTTAAGTTGATAATATAATAATTTCAAAATGAAATAAGAAAGGGACATTTTTTATGAGCTCAATTGAAGTCAAAAGTTTTAGTAGTGCAGATGAAGTTAATACAAACTTTAATAATGCACGTATTGAAGCTGTAAATGTTGGAGGTCAAAGAGTTTTAAAGCTCACACTTCAGCCTGGATGGAAATGGTCTGATGATGTTAAGCCAACTGTTGGCACAGAAAGTTGTCAGGCGACACACCTTGGTGTCATTGTAGAAGGAAGCGTTAAAGCAATCCATAATGATGGTACTGAGGCTACTTATCATGCTGGAGATGCATACTCTATTCAACCAGGGCATGATGGTATGGTAGTTGGCGATACACCTGCGATTGTTTATGAATTTGCAGGAGCTTGGGGAGAATAAATTAAAAAATTTATTTATTTATTCTGTTAGATTAAAGTCAGTGTTAGCTCTGCAGCCAATACCAATTTCATAACCTTTATTTTTGATTGTTTCTCGATCAGCATTTGCTTCTTGAAGTTTTTCAATAACAATACGATTCCGGTCAATACACTGTTTGTGCTTAGATGGAAATATTGTCAAAATTGTAATTGCTATGAAGCAAACAATGAGAACGCCTGGCCATACGCTGAATTTTTTCATATCTATTTAAAAAGTTCCTCAGCCTTAAGTTTATCACCTTGTTTGCTTTTTATGTATTCATGACACTTTTTGATTTCTTCTTCCATTTCAAGAATATAGTCATGCAACTCATTAATACTTAATTCGTCAAAATCAATTTTTTTGATTTTTTTGATAGGCTCTAAATCATCTGTATCCATACTAATAAGCTATTATAAAAATGATTAAATTCCAAAAGAAAGAAATAAAATTATTCTATTTAAAGTAAATCTATAGTATTTTTTATTATGAAAACATCTTATTTAGAAAATGATTTGATAAATTGGAGGCGTGATTTTCATTCGCATCCAGAGCTAAATTTTAATGTTTTAGAAACATCAAAAAAAATTACTGCAATGTTGAAGTCTTCAAATATCGAAGTTCACAACAATATTGGAAAATCAGGTCTGGTTGGTGTTATAAAAAAAGGAAAGTCAGATCGAAGTATTGGCATTAGAGCTGATATGGATGCATTACCAGTTAATGAAATTAATACTTTTGATTATAAATCAAAATTTGAAGGCAAAATGCACGCCTGTGGTCATGATGGTCATATTACTATGGCTTTAGGTGCTGCAAAACATTTAGCTGAAAAAGAAGATTTTGACGGTACCGCTTATTTTATTTTTCAACCTGATGAGGAACAAACACAGGGTGCTCAAGCCATGATAGATGATGGCTTGTTTGACAGGTTTTCTATGGATGAAATCTATGCATTTCATAATTTGCCTGGCATGGAAGTTGGAACCTTCGCAACAAGGGCAGGAACAATAACTGGAAGTGAAAGTCTATTTAGAATTGAATTAAAAGGTGTAGGAGGACACTCAGCGCTTCCTCACATGGGAGTAGACACTATAACTGTTGGCACTCAAATAATTACAGCCTTACAATCAATTGTTTCAAGAAAGTTAAATCCTGCGGTCAACGGAGTAGTCTCTGTTACTGAATTTATTACTGACGGAACCGAAAATGTTTTGCCTGGTCATGCGCTTATACTAGGTGATACTAGAGCCCTTTCTCCAGAGTCGAATATGATCATGGAAGACTCTATGAAAAATATTGTAAATGGGATAGCCCATGCACATGGTGTTGAAGCAAAGTTTGATTATAGAACTAGAACGAATATGACAATAAACACTCCAGAGCAAGCTAGATTTGCTTCAATGGTTGCTGAAAAGCTTGTCGGGAAAAAGAATGTCGATGGCGACTGCGAGCCAAAATTGTTTTCTGAAGATTTTTCGCAAATGCTAATGCATAAACCAGGATGTTATATTTTAATTGGTAATGGAATGGATGGCTCATGTGGTAAAACTCTACATTCATCAGATTATGACTTTAATGATCAGTTACTAGTTACAGGATCATCTTTTTGGAGTGAGTTAGTCCTCGAAAAATTAAGCTAATTTTTATATCAATAAATTACTAAATTTCGTTGATTTCAAAATATTTTTTAGTTTAAAATATTGAATGATTTTAAATGGGCTGCTGACTAAGCTTATTAAAAAAGGTCATCTTGTATGGATAGATCATGCAGGCAATGAACTAAACTATGGCGATAAGTCAGGCGAATGCATTAAAATAAAAACTTCTATACCAATTTCTGGCATCAAGCTAATCTTAAGCCCAGAAATATATATCGGTGAACTTTATATGGACGGCCAACTTAAAGTTGTTGATGCCTCTATATTCGATTTACTCAAATTAGTGTTTTCTAATATGACGAGTGAAAATTCTCATTGGATCTTGAAATTATCAAGAAATATTTCAAAAATGAAAAGTAAGTATATTCAAAATAATTTTATCATAAAATCAAAAAAAAATGTTGCTCATCATTACGATCTATCAGATAGATTGTACGATTTGTTTTTAGATGAAGATCGTCAATATTCTTGTGCTTATTTTAAGTCTACGAATGATAGTTTGGCTAAAGCACAAAAAAATAAAAAAGAACTTATAGGAAAAAAATTAATTTTATCTAAAAATGATAAAGTATTAGATATTGGATCAGGTTGGGGTGGTATGGCTCAATATCTCGCAGAAAAATATAAAGCAAAAGTAAAGGGAATAACTTTATCTGAGGAACAGATTAGATATTCAAATAGAAGAAAAAAAAATAACAATCTTAAAAATGTAAAATTTAAACTTCAAGATTATAGAAATGAAGTGGGTAGTTACGATAGAATTGTATCAGTTGGCATGTTTGAGCACGTCGGAACACCTTACTATTTAGAATTTTTTAAAAAGGTTTATCAATTATTAAATGAGCGAGGCATCGCTCTTATTCATACTATTGGAAGAGTTGACGGTCCTAGTGTTCCAGACCCTTGGATTAATAAATACATATTTCCTGGAGGATATATACCTTCATTAAGTGAAATTATGATAAATGTTGAAAATTCTGGTCTTGTTACCAACGATATTCAGGTTTTGAAATATCATTATGCCGAAACTCTCAAAAGATGGAGATATAATTTTTACGATAATATTGAAGAAATAAAAGAAATTTATGATGATCGCTTCTGTAGAATGTGGGATTTCTATTTAAGTTCATCACAAGCATCCTTTGACTCTGCAAACCTTGTTGTTTTTCAGTTACAATTATCAAAAAACAAGAATACAGTTCCTGATAAAAGAGATTATCTTTTTAAGAACTCTTAAATTATTTTTAAAAGACTCATTATGAATAAATTAGACAATAATTTATTATCAATAATTTGCATATTAATTGGAATGTCCATTTTTTCTATTCAAGATGTTCTGATTAGGATTCTATCAGATGATGTTTCTACATTACAAATTTTATTTACACGAAGTATTGTCGGTTCATTATTACTCATCGCATATTTAAAAATTCAAAATATCAAAATTAATTTTTCAACAAGCTATCCTTTATTAACAGTTTTTAGAGGTATTATATTTTTATTTGGATTTGCCTTATTTTATGTTGGATTAGCAAATCTTTCTTTTGCTATTTGCACCTCTTTATTTTTCACAGCGCCTTTTTTTGTAACAATCTTATCTAAGATATTTTTAGGAGAATCAATTGGTATAAGACGGTGGCTTACAGTAATATTTGGTTTTTTGGGCGTACTAATTATAGCAGATCCTTTTTCAAGTGAATTAAATTACTATATGGTTTTTCCAATATTGTGTGCGATGTGTTATGCAGGTGCGATGATAATCATAAAAGTTACTTCAGATAAAGATAATGTGTACGCTCAGACTTTTCATTTTTACTTTACAGCAATGATACTTTGTCCAATTAGCGCAATGATTGGTATTTTATTTAATCTTCATGATCCATCAAATGAAGTAACCGATTTTATATTTCGTTCATGGTCATATAATTTTGATATAACTCTATTAATGTTGATGCTTGTAGGTCTTACTGCGGTAATTGCTTTTGTATTTACGATAAGTGCATATAGATTAGGAAAGCCATACATTGTTGCTCCATTTGAATATATTCTTTTAGTTTGGGCTGTAATTTATGGAAGGATTATATGGGGTGAAACAATATCATTACAAAGTTGGGTTGGAATAGTTATTATTGTAACTGGTGGAATATATATCTTCTATCGTGAAAGAATTAATGAGCAGATTCTTGCCACCGACCAAACTATAAGATAATAAAATCAATTATTTAAATAATATTGAGCTAGTCAAATATAGGATTATATTAAGAAATATGACCGTTATAACGCCAACAATTAAACCTAATGAGATTTTAGACTCTTCTCAAATAAAGTATTTGAAATCAAAAAGTACAACAGTAGGAGTTCTGCTCGTTGCACATGCATGGGTTATAATTTTTTCTCTTATTTTTGTATTCAGTTTATTTCCAAATATTTTTATATATCTTCTTGTTATATCTCTCATAGCAGGTAGACAACTAGGTCTTGCAATTTTAATGCATGAAGGAGCTCATGGGTTAATTGCAAATAATGTAAAAATTAATAATTTTATATCTCAAGCTTTTTGCGCATTTCCAATGGCTGTTGATACATATGATTATAGACATTATCACTTAAAGCATCACAGGCATACTCAGACTGAAGATGATCCAGATTTAATTTTATCAAAACCGTTTCCTATAACTAAGAATAGTTTTTTTCGTAAGGTGATTAGAGATTTAAGTGGAGTTACAGGAATAAGACAACGTTATCAATCTATAAATAAAACTTTTAACAATGATGCTGTTAAAGTTGACGGAAAAGAGATCTCAGGATTTAAGTCAAAAAATACTCTGAAAGGAATTTTATTCTCACAATTTTTAATATTCATTTCAATGAGTATTATTGGTAGTTGGTGGTATTATTTTGCCTTTTGGTTGGTTCCTGCCTTAACTTTTTTTCAATTATTTTACAGAATTCGCAATATTGCTGAACATGCCGTTGTGCCAAATGATTGTGATGATTTTAATAATGCTCGAACAACTTATGCGTCAATGATTGAACGTTTTTTTGTAGCTCCATACTATGTAAACTATCATTTAGAGCACCATTTATTTATGTTTGTTCCATGTTATAAATTAAAGCACGCTCACAATCTTTTACTTTCAAAAAAACATCATAATAGGATGGAAATTAAACAGGGATATATCGCTTTACTCAAATCAATTTTAGTGTAATTAAGCTTATAAATTACTTATAATCTTATGTCGGAAAATAAATTTGAAGTTGATCATCTTAAAAAAGCATTTGGTTCATTTGCAACAGGTGTGTGTGTAGCAACATCTCATACTAGTGGTTTTACAGTTAACTCTTTTGCTTCCTTAAGCTTAAATCCACCATTAATGATTTTTAATATTTATAAGACTGAAACAGATTATGTTGAATTTTTGAAGAATGATAAGTTTGCGATTAATTTTTTATCATCTGATCAAAAAGAACTATCAAAACTTTTTGCTTCAAAAGAATCGAATAAAGTAGAAAAAGCACCTCATCAAGTATCTAAAAATGGAAATATTATTTTAAATGATACTTTGGGTTATATTGAGTTAAAAGTTTTTCAAAAAATAGATATTGCTGACCATGTTTTAGTTATTGGTGAAGTTGAAGAACTTCTGATCGATGAAAATAAAAATCCCCTCATATATTATCGTAGTGAATATAGAGATCTAGAGCCTAAGAGTTAATATTAAACTATTGGGTCTCCATACTTATTGCCCTTATCATTTCCCTTTAATAGCCAGAACATTGTAATTGTTACAAACCCAATAAAAGGAATAAGCATAATCATTAGCCACCAACCAGATCTATCAGTATCGTGAAGTCTTCTTACGTATAAAGAAAGAGAAGGAACTAAAAACAAGAAGTAAGTGAAGGTGTAAAAATGACCTAAAATAAATTCATTATTTGGTGAGCGAGATAATTCAAATCGTATTAACTCAAGTGATAAATACTGATCAACTTGAATTCCAATCATTCCAACTATGACTGTGAATAAATAAAAATACCAAAACTCAGCTCTTGATGAGCGAGTTTTAAAATCAAAAGCCTTAACGAAAGCATTTTTAATTGAGTCTGCGAAGCTAACTGACATTATTAAAAAATATAAGTTTTTTTATAAAAAATATATATACTTCCTTTCCTATGAAAAAATCAATTAGAATTGGTGGTGCAAGTGGTTTTTGGGGAGATTCAGTCATAGCAACCCCTCAGCTTTTAAACGGAAATTCATTAGACTTTATTGTTTATGATTATTTAGCTGAAATAACAATGTCCATATTGGCCCGTGCTAGAAGCAAAGACCCATTAAAAGGATATGCAACAGATTTTGTATCAAGTGTTATGAAATTAAATCTTAGACAGATTTCAGAACAAAATATTAAGATATTGTCAAATGCTGGTGGAGTAAACCCAGAAGCTTGTGCAGATGCATTACGTGAATTAATTAAAGAACAAAACTTAGAACTCAAGGTAGCAGTTATTTTGGGTGATGATTTGATGAATGAACAAGACTCATTCATTCAAGATAAAGTTTCTGAAATGTATTCAGGCATTGATTTTCCAAATTCAGACAAGATAGCTAGTATCAATGCATACCTAGGAGCTTTTCCTATTGCTAAAGCGCTTGAACAGGGTGCTGATATCGTCATTACAGGAAGAAGCGTTGATAGTGCTGTTACGCTAGGAGCCTGCATATATTCATTCGGATGGAATGATAAAGAATATGATCTTTTATCATCTGGGAGTTTAGCTGGACACATAATTGAATGTGGGACTCAGAGCACTGGTGGAAATTTTACTGATTGGGAAAAAGTAGCTAATAATCTGAATGATATTGGCTATCCAATAGTAGAAATTAAAAACGACGGAACATTTACTTGTAGTAAATCTAAATCCTCTTCCGGTATTGTAAATGTTGGAACGGTTTCAGAACAAATGTTGTATGAAATTGGTGATCCTCAAGCATATATTCTTCCTGATGTTATTTGTGACTTTTCAAATGTAAGTTTAAAAGAAATTGAAAAAAATATTGTTCAAATTTCGGGAGCGAGAGGATACCCGTGTCCAAAAGATTACAAAGTCAGTGTTACTTACGCAGATGGATATAGAGGTGGGCACCTTTGTTCTTTTATTGGAATTGATGCCGATAAAAAAGCTCAGGTATTTGGTGAGGCAATTTTTGAAAGATCAAAAACAATAATGAGAGCAATGAATATTCCTGATTTTGAAGAAACCAGTATTGAGATAATTGGTCATAGTAGTCAATACTCAACAGATTTAGATGACAGTCAAAATAGTAATGAAGTTGTTTTAAAGTTTGCAGCGAAACACGATGATATAAGAGCAATTGGAATAATGCTCAAAGAGTCTGTTGGTCTTGGTTTGGCAACTCCACCCGGTCTATCTGGCTTTGCAGGAGCTAGACCCAAGCCATCTCCAGTAGTGAGATTATTTTCATTCTTGATACCAAAATCAAAAGTACCGATTAAAATTATTGATGAAAATGAATATAAAATTGAAGTTTCTAATGGTGAAGAATTTGACTCAAGTCGAATAACTAGACCTTTAAAGCCGGAGTATAGTGACCTAGATGAAGAATTAATAGATGTTCCTTTAATTGATATTGCTTATGGCAGAAGTGGAGATAAAGGAGATAAAGCAAACATTGGAATTATAGCAAGAAATGAAAAATATTTTCCTGCTTTATGTCACTATTTAACTGAAGAGTTTGTTAAGAAATCATTTAGTAAATTCTTGAAAGGGAATGTTGAAAAATTCTTACTACCTGGTACATATTCAATCAATTTTTTATTACACGATGTATTGGGGGGTGGAGGACCTGCTAGTCTAAGAAATGATCCACAAGGTAAAGCATACGCTCAAATTCTTCTCAGCAGAAAAATTCCAATTCCTAAAAAACTATTAAATTAGAGCAATGAACAATTCTTTATTAAAAGTTGAAAATATCGAAACATATTATGGGCCCATTATGGCAATAAGAGGTGTCAGTTTTGAGGTTAAGAAGAGTTCAATTGTTACAATCCTCGGATCAAATGGTGCTGGAAAAACTACAATTCTCAAAACAATATCAGGGGCAATAGATCCTCGAAAAGGCAAGATTGTATTGGATGGAAAAGAAATACAAAAAAAAGACCCTGACAAAATATTGAAACTTGGAATGAGTCATTCGCCTGAGGGGAGAGAAGTTTTTCCTTATTGTAGCGTGCTAGAGAATCTTCAAATGGGTGCGTTTACTAGAAATAATCAAAAAGAAATCAATATCGATTTGGAACAAGTATTTGATTATTTTCCTATTTTAAAAGAGAGAATGAACCAGCCTGCAGGATTATTATCAGGTGGTGAGCAACAGATGCTTTGTATCAGTAGATCGTTAATGAGTAGACCAAGCATAATGCTACTTGATGAACCTTCTCTAGGACTATCTCCTAAATTAGTAAAAGAAATTTTTAAAATTATTGTGAGAATAAATAAAGAGTTAAAGACAACAATCCTATTGGTCGAGCAGAACGCAAATATAGCATTAAGTAATTCAGATTTTGGTTACGTTCTTGAACTTGGAAGAATTGTTATGGAAGGTGATAGTAAAGAATTATTGGAAAAAGAAGATATAAAAGAATTTTATCTTGGACAACAAGAGTCAGGTATTAGAGGAGAAAAGAGATGGAAGAAAAAGAAAATGTGGCGCTAGATACGGTACCAAAACTTTTCTGGAATGCAGTTAATAAAAGAATTAATAAAACTGCTATGCGAGAAAAAGACTTAGGAATTTGGCAGTCAATTTCTTGGAATGAATACGGTGAGAAAGCCAAATATGTTGGTTTAGCATTAAATTCATTTGGTCTGAATAAAAGCGATGTTGTCTCTATTGCTAGTGAAGGTATTCCTGAATGGTTGTTTACTGACCTTGGCGTTATTTGTGTTGGTGGTATTTCAAGTGGCATCTACACAACTGACTCAGCTTCACAAGTTGAATATTTAGTTAATGACTCAAAAACTAATTTTTATTTCGCAGAAAATGAAGAACAATTAGATAAAATTTTAGAAGTTAGAGACAATTGTCCATCACTAAAAAAAATTATTGTTTATGACCTAGAAGGACTTCATGACTTTTCAGATCCACAAGTTATTTCATTTCAAGAATTAGTAAAAATTGGTGAAAAAATTGATGAAAATGATCCAAAGTTATTTGAAAGTCTGATGTCAGAAGTAAAACCAGAAGACGTCGCCATACTTGTTTATACATCAGGTACGACTGGGCCTTCAAAGGGAGCAATGATAAGTAATAAAAATATTGTTTATTCAATTAATTCTGGAATGAATATATTCAAACCTCAAGAAAATGATGAACAATTATCATTTTTACCATTATGTCACATTTTAGAACGAACTGTTTCAGTCATGTTTCCTTTACAGTCTGCTGCAGTCATTAATTTTGCTGAAAGTATTGATACAGTGCCTGAAAATATTAGAGAAGTATCTCCAACAGGATTTATTGCTGTTCCAAGAATCTGGGAAAAATTTTATTCATCAATTACTATTACAATGAAAGATGCAACTTTACTTGGAAAGGCATTTTATAATTTTGCGATCAAGGTTGGAAGCAAAAGAAAAGATTATATCCTAAATGGACAGCCACTGCCTTTTTCTAATCGATTGCTTTTTTGGCTTTGTGATCAATTAGTTTTAAAAAATATTAAAAAACTCTTGGGTCTTAACAATTGTAGATATGCATTAAGTGGTGCAGCGCCCATTTCACCAGAATTAATTGATTGGTATCTATCAATTGGATTAGATATGCGTGAAGGATGGGGGATGACTGAAACAGCTGGAATTGGAACTGCCTTTTATACAAGGGAAATAAAAAAAGGTTGTGTAGGCAGGGCTATTGACGGCTCTGAGGTTCAAATTGCAAAGGATGGCGAGATCTTGTTTAGAGGTCCAGGTGTATTTTGTGGCTACTTAAACAAACCTGAACAAACAAATGAAACTATTATTGATGGATGGCTACATACTGGTGACGTTGGACATTTAGATAATAACGGAAATTTAAAAATAACTGATAGAAAAAAAGACATTATTATTACTGCAGGAGGAAAAAATATATCACCTTCTGAAATTGAGAATGAATTAAAATTTAGTGCCTTTATATCAGACGCTGTTGTTATTGGAGATAAAAGAAAATTTTTATCATGTTTGATTATGATAGATGAAGAAAATGTAATGAAATTTGCTCAGGATCATGACGTCCCATTTTCTAATTTTGAGAGCCTTTGTAAGTCAAAAGAAATTATTGAATTAATTCAATTAGAGGTTAACCAAGTAAATAAAAAATTTGCAAACGTTGAACAAGTCAAGAAATTTACATTAATTGATGTCCAATTAACCGCTGAAGATGATGAACTGACTCCCACAATGAAGCTAAAAAGAAAATTTATTAATCAAAAATATACTAATATAATTGAAGCAATGTACAAAACTGCTTAAGATTAACCTATAATTTAATTTGGAGACTTAAAAATGCTTAAATACATAATATCTGTACTTACTTTATTTTTTTTAAATTTGTCTGTTTTGGCAGATCAGGGTGTATCTGAGACAGAAATTAAAATTGGAATGCATACAGATATTAGTGGTCCAGTATCATCATTCGGAAAGTACTCAGTTGAGGGTGTCAAAATGAGAATGGACGAAATTAATGAGAATGGAGGGATTCATGGAAGGAAGTTAGTCCTATTTGCTGAAGATCATCAGTATCAGGTTCCTAGAGCCGTTCAAGCTGCAAATAAACTCATTAATAAAGACAAAATATTTTTAATGTTAGCTAGTCTTGGCACTCCTATGAACAATGCTGTATTTCAAATGCAAGAAGCAAAAGATATTCCAAATTTATTTCCACTTTCATCCGCAAGGTCAATGACAGAGCCTTTGCATCGTTTAAAGTTTGGAGCTTTATCATCTTATTATGATCAGATTAGATCTGGGGTTAAGTGGGCGGTAGAGAAACAAGGAAAAAGCAAAATATGCGTTTTGTACCAGGATAATGACTTTGGCCAAGAAACATACGATGCTGTTATCGATCAACTTTCTTCAATGAATTTAAGTCTTCATGAAAAGGCAACAAATAAACCTACTGATACAGACTTAACTTCACAAATAACAAAATTAAAAAATGCTGATTGTGAGGCTGTTGCTATGGGAACAATTGTTAAAGATACAATAATTGGATATGCAAAAGCTAAGCAGATGGGATGGGATGCTCTTTTCTTTGGTCAAGTTGCTAGTTTTCATCCTGTTATTGCAAGTCAACCGGGCGGGATAACTGATGGTTTTTATACTTTCGCACAATTTGATACTCCAACAAAAGGTTCTTGTTCACAAGAAATATGTGATTGGATTGATAGGTATGAGTCTTTATTTGGAAATACCCCAAACATTGGTTCAGCTTATGGCTACATGTACATGGATGTCACAGCACGAGCTCTTGAAATTGCCGGTCATGACCTAACTACTGATTCCTTTATCAATGCTCTTGAAAGTATCAAAGATTATAAGATTCCATTTGGTGACAGTGTTTTATCATGGGGTCCTGATAAACATCTAGGTGCAAATGATGCATTTTTATTTGTTGTTCAAGATGGAAAATTTGTTCAAGTAAATGATGTAATGTACACATATTAAAGAATGAAGAAATATTTTATCTCATTACTATTTGTTATTTCATCTATACATGCGCTAGCTGAACAAGGAATTTCTGATACAGAGATTCTTGTTGGAATGCATACAGACTTGAGTGGACCGGCATCAATGATTGGAAAGCAAAGTGTAGATGGTGCGAATATGCGATTTGAGGAATTTAATTCTAAGGGGGGTGCATATGGTCGCACAATTAAGTTTATTGTTGAAGATCACCAATATACTGTTCCAAGAGCTGTTCAAGCAGCAAACAAACTCCTAAGAAGAGACAAGGTTGCAATAATGCTTGGGTCACTCGGTACCCCAATGAATAATGCGGTATTAACAGATCAATTACAGCTAAATGTTCCAAATTTATTCCCCTTAACAGCAGCTCGTTCAATGTATGAACCATTTCATAGATTAAAATTTACATCTGGCTCCACATATTACGATCAAATTAGAACTGGAATTAAGTATTTAGTTGAAAATAATAATCGAGAAAATGTCTGTGTTCTTTATGAAGATACAGATTTTGGACAAGAAATTGTTGACGCTACTGAAGATCAATTAGAAGAAATGGGCATGGACTTAATTGAGCGAGCATCAGCAAAACCAACTGATACTGATTTTACAGCTCAAATAAAAAAATTAAAAAATGCAAATTGTGATTTGGTTGCAATGGGTACAATAGTAAGAACAACAATTTTACCGTTTATAAAATCTAAAGAGATTGATTGGACCGATGTTGATTTTGTTACAACTTCAGCAAGTTATTATAATGTAGTTGCCGAACAGCCAAACGGTGTCATGAACGGCCTATACTGCTTGAACTCTCTTGTTTTCCCTTATTATGATACTGCCAATCAGATAGAAAAAGAATGGTGGGATAAATTTAAAAATATATATGGTTATGACCCTAATACAGGAGCTGCATATGGATATATTTTTGCTGACATACTTATAGAAGCTGTTGAAAGAGCGGGTACAGATTTAAATGTAGACAATTTGATTACTTCTCTAGAAACAATTAAAGATTATGAAGATCCTCTTCAAACAGGTAGTGTGACATTTAGTGAAACCAGAAGACAAGGAACAAATATTTCGTACTTCTTCCAGGTTCAAGAAGAACGATTTAAAGTAATTTCTGGACCTATAGCTTACTAAGAAAGATTAAGTGTTGAATTCTCCATCTGTACTGATTGCTAACGGCAAGAAACCTACAAATAAAATAATTATTGATATTATCAAGGATGCAAAAAACGTCATTTGTGTTGATAACGGGTATGAATTAGCATCTGAATTAAATATAACTCCATCAGTCATTATTGGTGATTTAGACTCAGTTAATCAAAAAAAAATTGATAAAGATGTACTAATTATCAAAGAAGAAGATCAAAACACAAATGATTTAGAAAAAGCATTTAATTATTGTCAGAAAAAAAAAATTGAAAATATAATTTTGGTTGGCGCAACTGGAGAGAGAGATGATCAAAATATTGCCAATATTCTTATATCTCTTGAATACATTGATCAATTAAATATAGAAATTTTATCAGACATATACTCAATAAAGTTTGTAAACGGAGAAAAAACTTTTAATTGTCATCCAATGACTGAAGTATCTTTAATATCAATAAATAAAGAGAACCTCATAACAACTGAAGGTTTAAAGTTCAATTTAGAAAACTCTAAACTATCATCTGCAACTCATGGAATTAGCAACTATGCGATCGGAAATAAATTTTCAATTTCATGTTCCTCTCCTTTAATAGTTTTTAAGAAATTATGAATAAAAAAAATATTGCTATAATTGGAGCGGGTATTTCAGGATTAATGTTAGGGTGCATCCTAAAAGAAAATAATATTGATTGCACTATTTTCGAAAGGTCTAGTATGATTAGTGAATACGGTGCGGGAATTACTATCTCACCAAATGGCTTATTTTTATTGCGTCAATTAGGCATTCTTGATGAAATAAAAGACTACTCATGCAACCCTCTGAGTGTTTGTTTTAAGAAATCCAATGGATCGATAATTAAAAAAATTCCATCTTTAGACTTTGGAACAATATTAACAACCAATAGAAAAGAATTAGCTAGAGTTTTGTATGAAAAATATCTCAAATTAAATGGGGAAATTCTATTTGATCATCAATTAAAATTATATGATGAAAAAAATAAGTCATTATCATTCAGCAATGGAAAAACATACCACTCAAATCACATTGTTGCTTGTGACGGAATTAAATCTATTTTAAGAACAAATCATTTTAATTCAAATGAGAGGCCAGTATACAGCGGTTATTCAGCATGGCGCGGCATTGGCTTATCAGATAGTAAACATATCAATTTATACTTTAACTCAAACAGTCACATAGTCTGTTATCCCGTAAATAATAAACTTGAAACAAGTTTTATTGCTGTTTTTAAAGATAATAATCAAAATAAAGAAACATGGAGAAGGGAAGGAAATCATGAAGAGCTAAGAAAAGATTTAAGTACACATGATCGTTTTTTGCATTCAATTTTTAAATCATCCCCAAAAGTATATAAATGGGGAATGTATGTAAGACCTCCTTTACAATCGATAATTAAAAATAATATTACATTAGTTGGCGATGCTGCTCATCCAATGCTTCCTTTTCTTGGCCAAGGAGGAAATTTAGCTCTTGAGGACGCATATATTTTTGGAATGTTATGTCATAAATTTCAAAGTAATTTTGAAACAGTGCAGAAAGAATATCAGAAATTGAGATTGAATAGAGTTCATAAAATTCAAAAAATGTCGAGGCAGCAAGCAATGATTTATCATGCTTCAAACCCAATTATTACAGGAGCACGAAATTTTTTACTCAAAAATACAAATATTGCCAAGTATCGACTACAGGAAATTTATGCTTATAATGCAATAGAGAAAATAAATGATTAAGTGAACATGACTGAATTACCAAGTACAAAAGCTGTTGATTTAAAACTTAGTGATGAGTGGTTAACAATTTCATTCAATCAGCCAGAAAAAAGAAATGCACTTACTGAAGAACTTACTTCAGATATAAGAAATGTTTTAAGCTCAATTGAAAATGATCTTTCTATTCGTGGTATTTCTATGAGAGGTGAAGGTGGCGTTTTTTGTGCCGGCGGTGATTTAAAAAGTTTTAAATCAGGTTTTCAAGGTGGAGAACAAGTCATTGACGATATTTATAAAGCAAGTGCGATGACAGGCGAATTCTTTGATATGATTAATTCATTTCCTAAGCCCATAATTATGCTTGCTGACGGAGCGGCAATGGCTGGAGGGTTAGGGCTACTGTGTACTGGAGATATAGTTGTTGTTACAAAAGATTGTAAATTCGCATTAACTGAGACGACACTTGGAATTCCACCTGCTCAAATTGCACCCTTTGTAGCCGATAGAATTGGATTATCAAAAGCAAGAAGAATTATGCTTACCGCAGCTCGATTCACGGGCGAAGAAGCATTTAAAATAGGTTTAGCCGATTTCTTGGCTGATGACGCTAGTGATTTAATGAACATTGAAAATGAAATTAAAAAAGGCGTCTTGAAGTGTGCGCCTAAAGCAAATGCAGTCACAAAAGAAATTGTACTAGCAACAAGATATTTAAGCCGAGATGAAATGATTAAATTTGCGGCCAAGGGATTTTCAGAACAAATGCTCAGTGAAGAAGGTATGGAAGGAATTGCATCATTTATAGAAAAAAGAAAGCCAAAATGGTCGAAATGACAAATAACTTCCTACAACAAGCTTATGATTTTTTAGATGAAAGTAATGCTGTGTATGAACTACTTTCTTCTTTGTCTGATGAAAATTTTAATGAGCCAACTCAGTTTAAGGAATGGACAATTAATGATGTTATTGGACATCTTCATGTATGGAATTATGCTGCAGATATTTCTTTGAGCGATGGAGACGAGTGGGTTAATTTTTCTAACAATGCACTTAAGGCACTCGGAAGTGGCTCTAGCATGAATCAATTTGAACGTACAATAACAAATAATATTAAAGGCAGAGAATTGTTAGAAGTTTGGAGAAAATATTTTACTGATATGACAGATCGGTTTGCTTCAGCAGATCCAAAGAAAAGGGTTAAATGGATGGGTCCGGATATGAGTGTTCGTTCATCTATTAGCGCAAGACATATGGAAACATGGGCACATGCCCAAGAGCTCTATGACTCACTCGGCGTGAAAAGAGTAAATCATGATAGAATTAAAAATATAGTCGTTATTGGGAATAATACTTTTAAGTGGTGTTATACTGTTCACAATAGAAAGCTGCCTAATGAAGCGCCTTATTTAAAACTAACATCTCCTTCAGGGCAAATATGGGAATTCAATAATCATTCAGAAACTAATCAAATTTCTGGTCTGGCGGAAGAATTTTGTCAAGTAGTTACTCAAGTAAGAAATATTAAAGATGTAAATTTAAAACTTGTAGGCAACGATGCTAAGGAATGGATGTCGATTGCACAATGTTTTGCTGGCCCCGCAGAAACGCCGCCGGCGCCAGGGACCCGCAAAATTATAAATAAATGATTTAATTAAACTAAGCTTGTTTTAGGTTTAGAAGTCTACTTGAGATTATACTTTCAGCTTCTGAAACTATGCCTTCGATTAGTTCCTTGCATGTAGGTATATCATGAATAAGTCCAGCTACCATTCCACAGCTCCATGCGCCAGCTTCCATTGTGCCTTCTTGCATTATTTTTGGATAGACACCAGCTACTTCTCCAAAGATATCTTGAATTTGTATTTTGTCTCCGAGTGATTTTTCTTTTTCTAATATTCTATTAACAGCATCATTTTTAAGAACTCTTTCAGTATTTCTTAAGGGGCGCATAATAAGCGTAGTATCTAGCTCACTTGCATTTACTAAAGCATCTTTTACATTTTGATGTACAGGCGCTTCTTTCGTTGCAATAAATCGAGTGCCCATATTAATGCCTTCAGCACCCATTGCCAATGCAGCAACTAATTGTTGAGCATTACCCATGCCTCCAGAAGCAATAAATGGAATTTTAAGTTCCTCAGCAGCTCGAGGAAGCAAGATCATGTTAGGAATATCATCTTCTCCCGGATGACCACCACATTCAAAACCATCAACACTCGCTGCATCACAACCAATTTTTTCAGCCTTGAGAGCGTGACGAACAGATGTGCATTTATGAATTACTTTAATACCAGCATCCTTTAATGGAGGCATAAACGCCTCAGGACTTCGACCCGCTGTTTCAACAATCTTGATACCACCTTCAATAATTGCTTTGATATAACCTGGATAATCAGGAGCAGCGAAACCAGGTAAAAAAGTCAAATTGACACCAAAAGGTTTATCAGTCATTTCATGACACTTTGCAATCTCTTTAGCTAAATCATCTGGAGTTGGTTGGGTTAAACCAGTAATAATTCCTAATCCACCAGCATTAGATACAGCGGCTGCCATTTCAGCAAAGCCCACATAATGCATACCACCTTGAACAATTGGGTGGTCAATATTGAACATTTTAGTGATTTTAGTTTTTATCATCTCAACTCCTTTTTAAAATAAGTGACGACTATAGATCTATAATAAAAAATAATCAATAACCTCAGACATTTACTAAAATTAGTGTTAAATTTTACTAGTGAGAATTGGTTTCAATAAAGTTAGATTTTCCTAATTGAGATTTCTCTCATTCATTGGAAGGGCTTAAAATTGAATAAAAAACTATCTATTAAAAAAACTACATCTCGTTTTATAGAACTGTGGGTCGAAGAAATTGCAGATCCATTTACAAGTTGGCTTTATCAGTCAGTATTACATTGGAATGTAATAATGCTAATTGCTGATGCATCATATAATAATTATGAGATAAGTTTTGAGGATATATGTATTAGAATTAATTCTCGAGTAGGATCAAGAACATCAATTCAGAATATTATTAAAGTTGGTATTAGTAAAAATTATATAATCAAAAGCCCATCAAAAAATGATAATCGCAAAAAAATATTAGTGCTTTCAAGTGAAGGTAAATCAAATTTTGAAAATTTTCTCAAAAGAGATTCTCAAACTTATGTTTACGAATAAAATATTAAGCTGTTTTTTTATTTCTTTTGCGCTCAACGGCCGAGAGAAATCTTTTTCTAAGTCTTAGGCTTTTAGGAGTTACCTCAAGCAGCTCATCGTCATTAATATAGGCCATCATTTCTTCTAATGACATTTTTCTTGGAGTAGTTAACTTTACAGCTTCATCAGTTCCAGAGGCGCGAACATTTGTAAGCTGCTTACCTTTTAAAACATTTATCTCTAAATCATTATCTCGGCTATGCTCTCCCACAATCATTCCTCCATATACTGGAGTTTGGTGGCCAATGAACATTGTTCCACGTTCTTGTAAGTTAAAAATTGCATATGCAACTGCAGTTCCAGTATCTGTTGATATTAATGCGCCATATTTTCTTCCAGGTATATTTCCTCTGAAATTATCATATTTACTAAAAATTCTGTTAATTACCCCTGTGCCTTTTGTATCAGTAAGGAATTTATTTTGATATCCAATCAATCCACGTGAAGGCGCAAGAAATATTAGTCGAGTTTTGCCTGCGCCAGCAGCTCTCATATCCTGCATTTCAGCTTTTCTTTGATTCATGCCATCTACTACAGAGCTAGTAAATTCTTCATCCACATCAATTGTGACTTCTTCAATTGGCTCAAGCTTTGATCCATTTTCCGAAGCCTTATAAAGTACTTTAGGTCTCGATACGATGAGTTCAAATCCTTCTCTGCGCATCTGTTCAATAAGAACTCCAATTTGAAGCTCACCACGACCTCCAATTTCAAATGAATCTTTTTGATCATTTTCTTTAAACGTTATCGCGACATTAGACTCAGCTTCAGCAAGCAATCTTTCTCGAATAACTGTTGAGGTTACTTTTTTACCCTCAGTTCCCGCAAAAGGTGAATCATTTACAGTTATTGTTACTGACATAGTAGGGGGATCAATAGGAGTTGATTGAAGGGGTTCTGTAACATCCATATTACAAATTGTGTCAGCAACAGAGGTCTCAGTTAAGCCTGCTATGCAAATTATGTCTCCAGCAGTTACTGTGTTTACAGGTATTCTATCAGCACCTTTAAATGTAAAAAGTTTTGTTAATCGACCCACTTCTATTTGATTGCCATCAAGATCGATTGATTTAACCTGATCATTTACATTAGCAGCACCGTGTACAACACGTCCAATTAAACATCTTCCTAAATAGGGATCAGAATCTAGAAGAGTAGCTAACATCGCAAAAGGTCTATTGATCTCAACATCAGGCTCTTTTACATGTTCAAGAATAAGATCAAGTAATGGATGTAAATTTTCTCTTTTATCTTCTAAATTTTTAACACACCATCCATCACGGCCAGCTGCATACATTATTGGAAAATCTAATTGTTCTTCATTTGCATCTAACGCAACAAATAGATCAAACACTTCATCAACCACTTCTTCAGCACGTGCATCGTGCCTATCAATTTTATTAATTATAACTATTGGTTTTAATCCTTGAGCAAGTGCTTTGCCTAATACAAATTTTGTTTGTGGCATTGGTCCTTCAGCAGCATCAGTTAGAATAATGACGCCATCTGCCATTCCCAAAACTCGCTCAACTTCACCACCAAAATCAGCATGTCCAGGCGTATCAATAATATTTATTCTGACATCTTTCCATGTAATTGATGTTGGTTTAGCTAAAATTGTAATTCCACGTTCTTTTTCTAGATCTCCAGAATCCATAAGTCGTTCATCAACTTGTTGATTATCACGAAACATTCCGGTTTGTTTCATAATGGAGTCAATGAGAGTGGTCTTTCCATGATCAACGTGTGCAATAATTGCGATATTACGTAATTTTGAACTCATAAATGTTTGAAAAAGTTATTTTCAAAGGCTTCTAAACGCTTTGTCAGATAAAATAAACCTTTATTTCAAAATAAATTTACTGAGTGCCAATCGTATAAGTTCCACCAATTTCAATGGCTTTTTTGTATGCCTCTCTATCTTGGTATCGTTTTAAGATTTCTTTTAAATTGGAAAAGGGTTCTAATGATCTTGACATCATTGCTCCTTCTAAAACAAATGAAAGCATAATATCAACAGGGGAGAATTGGTTTCTAAAGAAGAACTCATTATCACCAAGTACCGATGATAAATATCCTAAATGATTTTTGATTTCTGAATATATTCTTGGCTCTAACGGCTTTGCTCCATCTCCCAGAAATCGACTATATAGCAATAATAGAAAAGGAAGAATAGCCGATCCCTCAGCATAATGTAATAATTCTAAATAATGAAAATAATCATCATCATCCTTTTTTGGGTAGAAAGAATTGTCAGCATATTTCTCAACAATAAAAGTCGTGATCGCAGCTGACTCAATTAATGTTTTGTTTTTATATGTAATTACAGGTGATTTACCAAGAGGGTGAATTTTTTTAAGCTCATCTGGAGCTAGATTGGTACTTTTATCACGTTTATAATAGATTATTTCATATTCAGCCTTAAGTTCTTCGAGTAACCAGAGTATTCGTTGCGATCTGGAATTATTTAAGTGATGAAGAGTAAGCATAAAAATTAAACTTTTTATTATTTATAAATGTATGTAGTATAATTATAACTTTATTTATCTATGTTAGCGACTTTAAAAACAGAAGAAAACGTTTCGATCATTACTCTTGATGATGGAAAAGTGAATGCCTTTTCTCCAGCTATGATTGCCGAAGTTGATTCATTATTGGATCAAGTTCCAACAGATAAAGGAGCGGTGATGTTTACCGGTAGAGAGGGAATGTTTACCGCTGGATTTGACCTTAAAGTCATGGCAACAGATCCAGATGCTGCTGTGGGCATGATTAAATCAGGTTTTAAAATGCTTCAAAGAATTTTTTCATTTCCAAGACCGGTTGTATCTGCATGTTCAGGTCACGCAATTGCAATGGGTGCTTTTTTATTGTGTAGCAGTGATTACCGCATAGCTGCTAAAGGGGATTTTAAAGTTGGTGCAAATGAGCTCAGAAATAATATGATTATTCCAACTCCAATCTTGGAAATTGCTAAATTTAAACTAGCTAAATCTCATAAACAAAGAGCATTACTGAATGCTGAAATGTATTCAATGGAAGATGCAATTGAGCCAGGTTATATAGACGAATTAATAGAGGCGGACCAATTATATGATGCAGCGCTTGCTAAAGCTAAAGATTTGGGAACATTAGCTCATCCCCAATACGATCAAACCAAAAAAATTGATCAAGAAGATGTTATTAAAAAGATAAGTTCAGGCATTGATCAAATAGAAGGTGTTCTTCCAAGACAATCACTTTAATTTAAGCTTTTTGCTTTGATGATTTAAATCGATCCGATAGAGGTAAAATTTTAGTTTTTCGTCCTCTCACTCTCTGTCGCCACATCAGAAACGATGACCTTTTCAAATTTTTTTTCATAATGGCGATGACATCTTTTTCATAAATACCAAATTGATTTTTGATATCAGTAAATGTAGTACGGTCTTCCCAGGCCATTTCAATAATTCGATCGATTTCTGATACTTCGAGAGATGAAATTGATTTTTTACTCATATGAATTAATTAATTTATGTTGATAGTTAATCAAGTACTAAATTTATGAAATTAGAACCAGATTTAGAATTTGCTCATGATAGGCTGCATGATTTCATTGAACATAATCTTCATGAATATGCGTATAAGAGAAATTATGATTATGGACCTGAAAATAGATCAAACATTTCTCATTTATCTCCATTTATTTCACATCGACTACTAT
>Ga0181564_10001219_pt1 | contig 22899 bp, 21 predicted proteins | sample 011ome_24_FD_134512 | JGI IMG/M metagenome (GOLD analysis project Ga0181564, IMG submission 134512) | Coastal salt marsh microbial communities from the Groves Creek Marsh, Skidaway Island, Georgia - 011513CT metaG (megahit assembly) | ecosystem: Environmental > Aquatic > Marine > Intertidal... | reverse complement strand
CCCGCTTCAACAACTTCGGCTTCCGTGTCGGTTTCCAATATACCAACAAAGCACCCACCGACCTCAATTCAACCGCCGTTCTAGCTGTTCTTGAAAACCTACCAGCGGGCCAAGTCATCGGCGAATTGAATGCTACGGATCCGGATGCAAACAGTTCCATCTCATACCACTTCGTAAATGGGGATAACAACAACTCCCTCTTCATTCTCGATACAAACGGCACCCTCAAAACCGCCACCACATTTGATTACGAAAGCAATGCCTCGACTTTCACCATAACCGTACAGGCAAAGGATGAATTAAACGCCACCACCGAGGGCAACTTTACGGTGACTCTTACCAATGTGGTAGAGGACAACGACCAAGACGGCACAGAAGACCACCACGATCCCGATGATGACAATGACGGATTTTCTGACGCCGAGGAACTGGCATACGGTTCCGACCCGATGGATTCGAGTTCGGTAATAAATCATCCACCGCATGATATTTTCATGAAGAATGGTGAAGTTTTTGAAAACAAGCCTGCGGGCTCGTTAGTTGCAAGGTTCTATGGCCAGGACAAAGATGATGGCGATACCCTCAGGTACTCATTAGTTTTTAATACATCTAGACAAAAGCCCGATAGTAATCAAAGTGGCGAGAGTTTTAGCGAAGAACAGGTCATCCCGTTTACCATATCGAAACGTGGGGGTGGTTTGCGGACTGTAAAAGAGTTGGACTATGAAATAGATGATCATAATTATTCGATTCGAATACGAGTGACGGATGATTTGAATACTTCTTTTGAAAAATCTTTTGTGGTCTACTTACGCAATCTTATTGAGGATATTGACGGGGATAAGGTTGAGGATCATTTTGATGATGATATCGATGGGGACGGATACAGCAACAAAGTGGAAGTGGAAATCGGTACAAATCCAAGAGATCCTAATGCGTTGCCCAGAATCCCTATTGTAGAAACTTTTGACGCACAAACGGATGAAAACAATTCCGTTGTTCTAAGCGGAAGGGTGCTTTCAAATGGAGATGCAAAGATTTCTGATTTTGGAATTATTTTATCCCGAAATATCGACTTTTCTAATGGTTCCTATGACTCAATGTGGATACGGGGTAAGGGGCATTCAGGTGGATTTGGATTAAAACTGAACGACAGTAACATGACTGGTACACTTTACTACCGTGCCTGGGCAAAAAATTTGGCTGGGTATGGAACTGGACCGATCAAAAAAGTATTTGTTCCCAAACCGGATCAAGCATGGTGGGGGAAATCGCAGGAACTACCTGGGGGATGGCGCAGGTCGGAATGGTTTGGAATGTTTCAGCAGGACCCAAGCGACTGGTTATACCATGAGGAGATGGGTTGGGTGTATCACTCGGAAGCAAAAGATACGAGCATTTGGCTATGGAAGAAGGGTAGAGGGTGGATGTGGACGAAAGAGGGGGTTTGGCCCTATCTTTGGTCGAACCGAAAAAACAACTGGTTGTATTTTATAAGAGGGCGAAAAGGGGCACCGGTGTTTTTTGATTACACCACTAGAACTTATAATCAATGAATCCGTAAGGCACTGGCTCTTTCCTTTTTAAGACATTGGTGACAGGAAAGCGGTCGTTGACTTTGCCGCTAAAATCGAGAGGATAAGACCCTTTTTAATTTGTAAATGCGATGTCCAACGAAGACCAAAATAAAGAGCCCAATCAAAACGAGGAACCCGTAGATGAACTACCGGAAGGCTTGACCGCAGAAGAGGCAGCCGAGGCCCGCCCATACGATGAGGTGGAGGCTTGGAAAAAAAGTAAAAATACTTTGTTTGGTGTGTTGGGAGCGATTGCGCTGGGTGTTGCGGCTTCCTCCTTTTATCAGTCCAGTAAGAACGAAGAGTCTGCCGAACGCAGTCTTCGTTTTTTACGGGCCAGTATGGAAGAAGTGAGTGCGGAGGAGGGCTTTCTTTCCTTTGCTGAGGATTATGACGATGCCTTGGGAGGTGTTGCCCAATATCGGGCTGCATCCATTCAGTATGATGAAGGTCGATATGAAGATGCATTAGGAAACTTCCAATCTGCCGCTTCCCGCTTAATCGGTGATCCACTGCAGGGAAGAGCCTTGCTTGGGGCTGCAATTTGTTTGCTGGAAACTAAAAAGGTGGATGAGGGGAAAACAGCACTAGGAGAAATTACAGATAATGGTGCACTCCTTCCTACAGACCAAAAAGAAGCAAGATTTCTTCTCGCCGTACAAGCTCTAGCAGAGGGAAATGAGGACGGTTTTGAAAAACAAAAAGCTGAACTGAGCAAGGATGCTGACAGTTCGTCCTATCTTTCCAGACTTGATGAAATCAAAAAAACTCAAAATCTTCTGGCCATCGCAAAATCATTGCCCGAGATCAACCTTGCGAAGGGGGCAAAGTATTTATCCAAGCAAAGAAGCCGAAAGAAGGTAAAGGAAACAGATAGTGGATTGTTGTATGAGGTACTGAAACCGGGCACTGGGACAAAACCCACCTCAGAGGATGAAGTTGAAGTTCATTATCACGGCACCTTAACCAATGGGGATGTATTTGACTCATCAATAGACCGCGGTGAACCTGCTACCTTTCGAGTTGGTCAAGTAATCGCAGGATGGACAGAAGCCCTTCAGTTGATGAAGACTGGTGGAAAGTGGAAACTATATATTCCAGCTGATCTTGCTTACGGTGAAAATGGAAATAATGGAATTGGGCCTAATGAGGTTCTTACCTTTGAGGTGGAATTATTAGGGATTACCCCCAAGGCGGTTGAACCAGCCTTGCCAGAACAGAATGCTAGCTCACCTGTTTCTGTACCTGCCCCCACGGAAGATAATTCCTCGCAGTAGAAGTTGATAAGCCTCTTCTTCCTCGAACGAGGCAGGTTAGGGACTTTATTTAAGCATGAATGGATTTTCTAATCTGTGATGCCTTAACCTCACCGCAGAGATAGTTTACTAGTGCCAATCCGAATTCAACGGCGGTTCCGGCACCTCTTGAGGTAATGAACCGACCATCGATGACAACGGCTTGATCGTCTCGCATCATCTCTAATTCATCCACCATTGTACTATGAGCCGTAAAGGAGGTATTTTCCAAAAGTCCTGCATCGTGTAAGAGCACGGGAGCGGCACATATTGCCCCGATTGGCTTGTCTTGTGAGTCAAAGGATTTTATGAGCTCAATGAAGACGGGCTTTTTGCGCATCTCAAAGACAGCTGGGCCACCTGGTAATACGAGCATTTCAAATTTCTCAGCAGATAGATCAGCAAGAAATCTATCTGCCCGTACTGGGATACCTGAGCGCCCAATGACAGTAAGATCCTCTTCACTGGAAGCCGTAACGACCTCGACTTCTGCCCGCCGTAAAAGATCGATCGGGCAGGTGGCCTCAATTTCCTCGAAGCCATGAGCCAGGGGAACGAGGACTTGTAAAATCATCGGAAAGTTAAATTAGGCAGCTTTTGCCTTGTCTTTTTTGGGCTTAGAATCGGTCTTTTTATCCTTTTTGGGTGCAGGGCTTTTATCAGAACCACCGGAGTCAGAACTGGAAGAATTTTCCTTGGGCTCGCCACCACTCTTTTTCTTGTAATCTGTTTCGTAGAACCCGGTGCCTTTAAAAATAAGACCGGCACCCAGCCCGAGAAGTCGTTTAGCTTTACGCTTTTTACACTTGGGGCAACTTTTAACCGGGGAGTCATTCATGGATTGAAAGAGTTCCCACTCGTGCCCACAAGCACCACATTGATAGTCGTAGGTTGGCATATTTATTAGTACTATGTTTTAGATTGTCCGAGATTTGTTACAGGTGAAAGGAATTTCGAGAACGCAGGGTTCCGTAAAAGGCAATCAGCACCCATGCACCGATGAAGAAAGAAAGCCCATACAGTGGAAGGGCCATAAGAAAAATTCCCCAGAAGCAAACAACTGGCAGTGCGAGAGGTTTCCAAATTCTTAATCCTTCTTCGGCGATTGTGCGGACTTGAAAGGCATCTCTGAAATTTTCTTCCTTCAAGTATGCACCGAGCGAGCAAAGAAAGAGAATGGGAGAGAGAAACCCACAGATAGCCAGAGGAAAATAGGCGACCACTCCAAGAATTCCAAAAGTTATGAAAAAGAGAAGCAGGCTAAGGATCCAACCCAAAACCAGTGGGATTCCGGTGAAAAAGGAAAGAAGGGCAAGCATACGCACCCCGTCAATGAAAAGGCGAGGCCAGTTCATCTCTGACCATTCGGGAAGATCGAGCTGTTGAGATCTCCTCAATCGGCGTCCGTAAACAAGCAGGTACCCCAGTGCAAATAGGTTGAGCACGGGAACAAAGGAGAGCGCTCCTCCTATAATTACTTTGGGTATCCAGCCAGGACGGCCGAATAACCGAGCACACACCGCTTCCAAACTTGGCATAAGTCTCCAATAATGCCATGCTTCCCATTCTCCGCAAGCCATGAATTTTACTGAAAAACTAAAATCTTACCAGGCACTGATAAATCATAGAATTGTCTCTGATCTGCCTGAATCCAGTCGTCGGCCATCCCGTTTACACGAAGCTATGAATTATAGCTTGCAGGCGGGTGGAAAGCGTTTGCGCCCTATACTTGCCCTTGCGGCTAAGGAAATTTTTCCAAGTGAGCGTGACCCTATTCCTGCCGCTCTGGCACTGGAAATTATCCATACCTACAGTTTAATTCATGACGATCTGCCAGCCATGGACGATTCTGATTTAAGAAGAGGAGTCCCCACTTGCCATCGTGCTTTCGATGAAGCCACTGCTATTCTTGCCGGTGACGCATTGATTCCCCTTGCCTTTGAAAAACTAAGCACTGCGTATTTAGATGAGCCTAAAATTGCCCTGGACCTTATTCAGCTTCTCGCTCGTACGGCGGGAAGTGAACGGTTGGTAGGTGGTCAAATGGATGACTTACTTGCCGAGGGTAAGGAACCCAATGAAGAAACACTCTCTTTTGTGCATGAAAATAAAACGGCTGCTTTGATAGAAGCCTCGCTCATGATGGGCTTTCGTCTCGGTGGGGAAGGAGAGAATAAGCACTTATTGGATTCGGTACAAAAAGCTGGAAAAAGTCTTGGACTAGCTTTTCAGGCAGTGGATGATTTGCTCGATGTAACTTCTAATGTTGAAGAGCTCGGAAAAGATGCGGGACAGGACTCAGGAAATAATAAAATGACCTGGGTGGTCATGCTCGGGGAGCCCAAAGCACGGGAACTTGCAAAAGAGCATACTCAAAACGCAATTTCCACTATCCAAAAAATTGGAGGTGAGAATAAATTCTTGCTGGAATTGATTGATGCGATGCTTAATCGAACAAATTGAACAGCGGTTGTAGAAGTGGGAGAGGGCTTAGGATCCAGAGACTGGAGGGAACGCCTCCAGGTATCCCGCGACTTAGGTACGGGGTTCGCTGCGCCCGGGGGTGAATTTACCCGGGCTCTTTTTGAGTGGAGCCTGACACCTTCAGGAAGCTTCCTTCTTCAATGTATGCGTAACCGTAGGGTAGTGGAAATTGGTGCGGGGATGATGCCCTATGGATATGCTTTGGCTGCCCATGCTGGAGCCAAAAATTTTGTGGCGGTTGAACCATTTTATGCGGATCGTCAGGAACTGGCTCAAAAGGCATATGTGGATTCAGAACTACCCGAGGACCTAAGGATACCGCGAAAAGTCGTGGCTATGGATATCCTCGCGTATTTGCAGGATGAGCCCGACGACTTATTGTGCTTACTGGCCTGTGGCATTGAAGACTGTATACTGCCTGGGCCTGATTATAAACTGAAAGTGGAAAGAGAGATTGAACGAACCTTAGCACCAGATGCCTTTTTTATCAGTTCCCATAGTGATCTCCGGCCAAAGGGCTTGAGCGAAAGAGAATTTGTGTTTCCCCGGCCGTCGAATCCGCAACTTGAAGACCGTTTGCGAATTCATGGAATGCACTATGCTTACGAGGCTTTGGGAGAAACTTTACCCGATGATCGAGACCTTGGGTTTGGGCGTGGTTGAGCGGCAATTCTTGCCTTCATAATCAAATAGAGTTCACGGCTAATCCAAGCATCCGTGGCTGCATAATTCATCTGCGAATGGGTAAGTGGTTGCTTTTGCCAGTTAGACAATTGAGCGGATTTGGATAGACGGTGTGAAAAAAAGATTGCGGTAAGATTACGTAACCCAGTCTGTTCAATTTCTAGGGATTGTGCCAATGGAGCAAGGTCTTCAAAGCCAGCTGCCTCGAATTCCTCGATTTTTTTAAGGTTGTATACATCGTCTTTAATGGCGACCCCGGTCTTGATGATATTGGGATTTTCAAGAATCTTTTTTAGAGGGCCAAGTTTCATGACGGGAAACAGCCGAAAAAGAAAAGCCTGATCCGCGGTGGCAATCTGTAGCAAGGCAGGTGGATTGTTGGGACCCCGTTTGAAATTTGGTTTGCACTCAATGTCGAACCCAAGGATTTTTTGCTTAGCCAAGCGATCGGCGAATTTTTTGAAGGATTTAGAATCCTCAGCCATCTGAATTGAACCATGAAATTTAATCAGTGGTAATTCATTAATTGCAGCCTTTTCCAGCCTTTTGGGAAGGTCTCCCTCCGTGGAATTCAGTGAGGGCATGTACTTTACAGGGTGAGGCTTAAACCATCGTACGAGAAAATGACATCCTTGGGGAAACCGCGGGGAGAGGGGGCACCAGGAATACCCGGGATGGATTCCCGAACTGCATGTCGGGTACCTTGTAGAAATTTACGGGTGTGTGCGAAAAATTCTGAAATTTGTTCATCCGTGGCATTGGGGTCATGGTGAAAGATAGCGAGTTTTTTCACATCGGCACGGGCTGCAAGTTCTACACCCATGACATTGCTTGAGTGCCCCCAGTGTTCACGATTGCCTATAGACTGACTGTGCGTGTAGGGAGCATCAAATATGAGCAGGTCGGCATCTCGAATAAAATCTAGGTAAGGATAGTTTTTGCAATGTGCATCGTTTTTATGTTCGCAGTCGGTAGAATATACTAGGGACAAGCCATTTGACTCAACGCGATATCCATAAGAGTCACCGGGATGATTTTGCTTAAACAGAGTGATTTTGGCATCACACACCTCAACAGTATCCCCTGGGGAGTGTTCCTCGAAAGAAATATCGGCACCCAAGGTATCGAAAGAAATTGGGAAAAAGGGCTCCTGCATCTGCCGTCGGAGAAAGGTTTCGATATCCTTGTGCCCGCCATGAAAGACAACTTGATTGGATGGGAAGTAGGCGGGGGAGAAAAAAGGAATGCCTTGTATATGATCGTAATGTAAATGGGAAAGAAAAATATGGAAAGTCACTCCACTGATTCCGGATTCGGTAATTTCTTTCCCCATCGCCCGTAAGCCCGAGCCTCCATCGAAAATTAGGTAATCAGTTGAACCTGTATCTACATGGACACAGGAGGTATTCCCTCCCCAACTTGAACTCGTGCGAAATTGTAATTTTTTTTCCACAAATTCACGAATTTGCCCCTCGGATCGTAAGTCTTTTCCACGGGCATCAAGCAAAGCAGAAATAACTTTGTCTTTAACTTCTGTGGCTGTGAGGGAAACGGGTAGGGAACCCCGAGTTCCTTTGAAGTGAACTTTCATTACAATTTTCTTTTTTTGCATGAATTTCTGAGTTTGCAACGCAAATTTCGAATCGCACTTTTTTGGAAGAGAAATTACTTTTTCTAGAAGTTGTCTTGAAGATTTTGAATCAGGGTAGCATTGTTATCCATACTATGAGTGAAGAAGATCTTTTGAATGTACCATTTTACAGAGCTGGATTGGAAAGACTGAGCTTTGCAGAGGTATTAGCCATGTTCTTGGATCCCGAGAAAAAAAGCGGAAACTTTAGCCGAGTTTCGGATATGCATGTCAAGATTGGACTGGCTGTTAGTTTTAGAACTGATGATGAGTTGCTCCCAGTTTCCAAAGGGGTGCCAGTAACCGAAGAGGCTATGCTCCACATGCTCAAAATTTTATTGAGTGAAAAACAATTGGCTCAGGTTTCTGACCCTGACAATCCGATGGATGTGGATACCGCATTTGAGTGGTTGGAGCAGGGGGTCAATTTCAGGCTCAATGTATTTAGAGACCGCGATGGCCTTGCCTTTGTAATGCGTATTCTTTCCTCCTCCATACCCGCTATTCAGGAGGTGGGGCTCCCCTCCGAAGCAATCTGGCAGGAAATTACGGGTCTGAAACGTGGTCTTGTTTTGGTGACGGGAGTGACCGGTAGTGGTAAGTCGACCACCATTTCTTCTCTGATTAATCATATTAATCTGAACAGAAAGGCTAGAATTATAACCCTGGAAGACCCGGTTGAGTTTATTTTTAAAAATGAAAGCTCTATGGTTTCCCAAAGGCAGGTTGGGCAGGATGTCAGCAGCTTTTCGGGTGGTTTAAAAAGTGCCCTGCGGGAAAATCCTGACATTATATTCGTTGGGGAAATTCGTGATACTGAAACTGCCACCCTTGCCTTGAGTGCCGCAGAGACGGGTCATTTAGTTTTTTCAACTCTTCATACTCGTGATGCCAAGGGGGCTCTCAGTCGAATAGTGGATATGTTTCCTGCAGAACAATCTAAGTTTATCTGCCTGCAGTTATCATTTAGTCTTTCATATGTACTTAGCCAAAAACTGGTTCCACGAAGCGATTCGGCTGGACGAATCTTAGTCATGGAGGTTCTGAAAAATTTACCTTCAATTGGAAACTTGATCCGCACTGGAAACTGGCAGCAAGTATACTCGGCTATGGAAACCCAATCCAAAGAGGGGATGCTAACCATGGAACAGCACCTTCTTTTCCTTTATCAGCATGGCGTGATTTCCAAGGAATCAGCAATCGCTTACGCCAATGATGCAAGCTTGGCGGAAAGACTGGATCAATAGGTTTATTCGTTTTTGAATCTTTTTATTTTGAATGATGTTTAGTTACAAAAACCTCACAATTCTTTTTCTCGTCGTTCCTTTTCTTGCAGGTGTGGGGTTGCTTGTTTGGGCAACTTCCGACACAAGCAAAGCTGGTATGAAAAAAGAACCAGAAAATTCAAGGTCAGTTATGAAATCTGAAGAAGAGTGGAAAGCCAGCCTTACAAAAGAACAGTTTCGAATTTTGCGTAAAGCTGGAACAGAACGGCCCAACGGGAAGGTTTATGATGAATTTAAAAAGCAGGGAGCAGGGGTCTATTTTTGTGTTGGGTGCGATACCGAACTATTCTCCTCTAAAGAAAAGTTCGATTCCAACTGTGGTTGGCCGTCTTTCTATGATCCTTCCAAAATTGAGAATGTTAAAACATCTGTGGATCACTTGTTGGGCTACCCTCGTACCGAGGTTTTGTGTGCAACTTGTGATGGTCACCTTGGACATGTCTTCGAAGGTGAAGGGTTTAACACGCCAACCGATAAACGTTATTGTATAAACGGAACAGTTCTACGTTTTCGTCCCCATGCAAGCACGGATGAGTCCAATTCGACTCAAGTTCGCTAACCGCTTGATGAAAGTTGTTCATTTGAAGAACTTTCGATCTCGCTCAGTTTTTCATTTTTATTACTTATCTGCTATTTTCCTTTTCGGGAATGCAGGTAATGTACATGCCTCACAAAATCCGGGAGCCACGGAGGTACGAATCCCATCTTATGATGAGAACGGTAGACTTTATTGGGAACTTCAAGCAGAGCGAGTGGAATTATTGGGCGAAAAAAGATACCGAGCGAAAATGCCCCGCTTGATCATGATAGAAAACAATCGTCCCGTTTCGGAAGCGTATTCTGAAAGTGGTACTTTTGATCTTGAAAATGGTACAGCTCATGGGGTTGGAAAATTACTTCTCGATGGGGATGGATTTGAAGCTGAGGGAATGCAGTGGGCTTTTAATGAAATGCAAAAAAAGGGAGAGACCCGGCTGCAATTAACCGACAATGCAAAAGTGGCATTTGCGGATGAAGTGGGTACTCTACTTGCCTTGGGCCCAGGGCCGCCTTCTCACCGTGGCACTTCCGTAACGCTAAACTACTCTAGCCGGTCATCCAAACGACTTCGTAAGTTTCCCACGGTTGCCTATGCTCAGAAGTTTGAACTCATAGATCTCGGTGAGGGCAGGCACAAATTTTTATTGGAAGGTAATGTGAGTATCGAGATGGAATATTTTGAAAGTAACCAATCCCAGCCTAGGATGGCGACCATCTCATGCACTCGCGCACTTTTAACTTTGGGCAGAGAGAATAATTCATCTACCGATCCGATCGGCAAAATTGAAATCATTCATGCAGAAGGGAATGTACGCCTGAGGCAACCGGGCAGAAGATGTGAGGCTCAGGAACTCCATTGGCAGGCAGATGGGGGACAAGTGATCCTTAAAGGCAGAGCTGTAGTAGCTGATGATGAATGGGGGGAAGCCGCGGGTAATCATATTGTTTTACACAAAGAAGATGGCAGGGCCGAAATCGTAGGAGGGGAGAATGGTAGATCGAGATTACGGCTTCCATCTATGCCCGCTTTTAGTTTTCCAGAACTGAAAAGAACTTCAAAGTAAATCATGACCTCGATACTTAAAACTCAGGAACTCAAGAAAAGTTATGGGAATAAAGAGGTGGTGCGCGGGGTATCACTGGAGGCCCGTGGAGGGGAGGTGGTTGGTCTGCTTGGTCCCAATGGAGCTGGTAAAACCACTACTTTTTCCATGGTCGCTGGCTTCACTTCTCCATCCAGTGGAAAGGTATTGCTCGATGATCTTGAACTCACGGGGTTACCTGCCTACAAGAGAGCTCGTAATGGATTAGTCTATTTGCCTCAGGACTCCTCTGTCTTTCGCAAGTTAACGGTAGAGCAGAACATTCGAGCAGTCGTAGAAACTCTTGATGTATCGAAAGTAGAGGAGGATAAGATTGTAGAACAAAGATTGGCTGAATTAAGACTCACAGAACTAGCTTCTCAAAAGGCCATGACTTTAAGTGGCGGCGAACGAAGAAGATTGGAAATTACCCGGGCACTCGTCCTCAGTCCGAAGTTTCTAATGCTTGATGAGCCTTTCAGTGGTGTCGACCCCATTAGCGTGAGTGAAGTTGTCTCGATTATTGCTAGTTTAAGAGAAAGAGGAATGGGTATTTTTTTAACCGATCATAATGTGCGGGAGACTTTAAGGGTAGTCGATCGTGCGTATCTTCTCTACGAAGGTAATGTCCTTGCCCATGGTGATGCAGACTTTCTTTTAGCAGATCCTAAAACCAGAGAAAAATATTTGGGACAAGATTTTCAGGCATAAAATCAAAACTTGATAAGCAAAATATGTAATGAAAACTCATAATATTCCCGAATATGTTGAGAGTATCTCCGTCAAAGACTTTTTTGAGAGCTTTGGTGAGTCTCTGCTCTTACGATTGGTTACCTCTCCCAAAACTCTCTCGAGGAGCACGATTCGTGAGCGCAGTATAAACCGGCCTGCCTTAGCGGTTACGGGGTACTACAAATATTTTGCGAATAAAAGAATTCAACTTTTTGGTGCCGGAGAGATGGGTTACTTGCGGGAGCAAAACTCCGAACACCGAAGGAAAACTTTAGAAACGATGGTGCGCAAAAGGATTCCTTGTGTGGTGATTTCAAGAAACTTGGCTCCCATGCCTGAGATGATTGAAATAATGGAAAAAAATGGAGTTCCTGTTTTTCGTACAACCCTTGCCTCCAAGGCTTTCACCACAGAAGTGACCGTTTTATTGGAGGAGCGATTTGCTCCACGTACCACCTTGCATGGCACCTTGCTCGATATTAGGGGAATTGGTACTTTGATCCGAGGAGACAGTGGTTCTGGAAAAAGTGAAGCCGCTCTAGCCTTACTGGAAAGGGGGCATAGCTTGGTTGCGGATGATCTCGTGCGGGTAAAACTCCTCAGTGATCATACCCCTGTTGGCTTTTGTGATGAGATGAGTCGTGGCTTTATGGAGTGTCGGGGGATTGGTATTATTAATATCGAGGAATTATTCGGTATCCGCTTTGTGCGATTGGAGAAGAAAATTGATTTGGTTGTTACTTTTACTGAAGACAACCAGGATCAGGAAATTGACAGGACTGGTTTGGAGCAAAAGACCTTTAATATCCTTGGAGCCGAAATGCCTCATATGGAAATTCCTCTAAGAACTGGAAGAGATATGGCAAGGTTGGTCGAGGTAGCTGCGATGGTTCAAGCTGGTCGACAACTTGGCCATGATTCTGCAATTGAATTTAATCAAAAGTTGATCGAAAAAATGTCAAAAGCCAACAAATAGCCGATCAGTTTTACGCCAATTTATTCTAAAAATATTTTCTAAGTTCCGATATGTCAGGAAGATTGCGAAACAGGTGTGATTCTTGTTTTTGGCAACCTAAAAATGTTCAAAAACTTACTTTCACAGCAGTGTGAATAACTTGTGAGAAACTTATCGCATCCAATGTGTTTTTTTTCTTGGTTTAGTTGCAATTATTCGGCACAAAAGTTCATACCTTTCTATTCCCCCATACCCCTTAATCCCTAAACCCTTCCCTTGTAAGTATATCTTAACAAGTTGCTACAAAGCTATTTATGATAAATAAATTGGAATATTTAACCAATATGTTTTGTGTTTTTTCTAGTATTCTCGCTTCGCAGTTTGTTTTCGAAATCCTTCATTATCAGCAGGTTTGCATATAGCTCGCAACCTTGTGAATAATTACCCAACTTAATACTCTATGACTGAATTAACTGCTACGCCTGAGACTTTTTGGAGTTCTCTCCGTGAAGGTCTACTTGAGGTGATTCCTGCAGACACTTTTCGTGTCTGGTTTGATAACATTCGTGTAGGCCACATGGACGATGATGGATGTGAGTTGATCACACCCAATGAGTTTTCCGCCATTTGGATACGAGATAACTATCTTGATGTTATTCGTCAGGAGGCAGATCGCCTCGTTGGCTACCCCTACACGGTAGAACTTCTTGGTGCTTATGACGAAGAACCTGAGACTTCTCCCACGAATCGATTGCATGCCAGTAAGAAGAGTGCTTCGACTGGAAAGTCTCGTTCAGGTCCCTCTTTGCATGGCCGTTCATTGGGAATTAACCCCAAGAACACTTTTTCTAATTTCGTAGTAGGTGCAGGGAGTGAACTTGCCCATGCAGCTTGCGTTGCCGTTTCCAATGCTCCCGCTCATGCCTACAATCCTCTTTTCCTTTATGGTGAAACTGGTTTGGGCAAGACCCACCTCATGCATGCCGTAGCTCACCAGGCATTGAACCGAAATCCATCTTGCAGGATTGCTTATGTTTCGTGCGAAAAATTCACAAATGAATTTATTCGGGCAATTCAGGAAAACACGCTCACAAAGTTTCGCTCCAGATATAGAAGCGTTGATTATCTGCTCATTGATGATATTCAATTTCTTGCTGGCAAGGAGAGGATTCAGGAAGAATTTTTTCATACTTTCAACGAACTTTACGAAGCACAGCGCCAGATTTGCTTAACGAGTGATCGTCCCGCGGGCGAGATTGACAAAATTGAGAGCCGTTTACTTTCTCGATTCCAATGGGGCCTTGTTGCCGACATTCAAGCCCCTGATTGGGAAACCAGAGTTGCAATTCTTACCCGCAAGGCAGATGCCATGGGTATTGCGATTGAGCCCGAAATCCTTGAGTTTCTTGCTAAGAATATCTCCCGCAATGTCAGGCGTATGGAAGGTGCACTTACCCGGGTTGCTGGTTATGTTGGTCTGACTCGCAAAAAAGCTGACTTAGATACAGTCCAAAGATTGCTTCGGGATATTTTGCGTGAAGAAAACCTGAGCAGAATCACCATTGAGACTATCCAAAAGAAAGTCGTTGATTACTACCATTTAAGAATGGCAGATATGCTGTCCCGTAGAAGACCTGCTAACATTGCCTTTCCGAGGCAAGTTGCCATGTATCTTTCCCGTATGCTCACCGAACATTCCTTGCAAGAAATTGGGGGTGCATTTGGGGGAAGAGATCATGGAACCGTGATTCATGCCTGCAAGACAGTGGAGAATATGATGGACCAAGATACTTCTATCAAAAGCGCAGTTGAGTTTTTACACGAGCAACTCTCTCAATCGATGGAGTAAACAACTTTTTGCTCTTACGCTTTCAATACTTGAACATTATTAAACTTTGTTCTACTTCAATGATTTTGTTTTATGAACGAAGATAACATGCAAACCAATCACACAACCTCGGATTCTTCATCAGAATCTGTGCATTCATCCTCAGGGACTTCGGAACCTAGCCCTGAGCAAAAACAGGAAATATCTAAGTGGGTAGAAGAGGGGATGGGCTTATCTGATATTCAAAAAAAGATAAACACAGATTTCGGTATCGTTATGACCTACATGGATGTAAGGTTTTTGGTGGATGATCTTAACTTAGACTTGGTTGAAGAAGAAGAACCTGTTGCTTCACCAGATCCGCAAGACGATTTATCATCCGAGCAAGAAGCTGAACAGTCAAGTGGCGTGAGGTTGGAGGTAGATGGTGTCACTCCACCTGGTGCCATGGCGAGTGGTTCAGTGATTTTTTCGGATGGTGAATCCAAAAAATGGAGCATTGATCAATTTGGCAGGCTAGCCCTTACGGGTGGAACTGATGGCTACAAGCCAAGTGACGAGGATGTCATGGATTTTCAGAAGCAGTTAGAGGCTTCTCTACGCGGGCCATCCCTTTAAATTGATTAGGAAGCCCTGCTGGAAGAGTAAGCAGGGAGTGGATTAGATGCCAGTTCGGTCTGGCCAACAAAACACTGTGTCTAGTGTGGGACCTATTTCCCCATTATGTTTTCTAGGGCAGTAATGAGTAGTGGGAGCTGAAAAGTATCATGCTTTTCTTGCTTTGGAAACTTGGGCCATTCTGGGATTGGATTGATCTCATTTCTTTCACCCCTTTGGATGGACTTAAGAGTAAGTCCGCCAATTTGAACTTTCCTTAAATTTCCAGATAAATCGGTTTCAATCAATGAGCGATTAGGGGAAGCGGCATCGGAAGTTAAAGATTCCAAGGTAAATAAGGTACCACTTTCCAGAGATTCTGGTGGGGTGATCCATACCCCTTTTCGATTAAAGATGTAATTGGTGAGCACCTCTCTTCCTTTTGATGTTCCCAAATAGGAGTTTTGGAGAAGATCGTTAGCTTGCTTGGATAAGCTTTCAAATGTACGCCCAAAATTGAGGTTGAATTTATAATTAAATGTTCCTTCGGTAGGATCACGGGTTAAATCGACAATTGGAAGGGGGTAGGGACCTTTCTCTGCGAACTGATGCAATATTCCATCGGGAGTAAAAAGAGAGCTACGATTACCATCTGTACGATAGAAAAAGAAAGGCTTTTTATCTTTCACCACCTGAATTTCGAAAGATTGAGCTAAAATTGAGGTGCCCACCACGATTTCAAAAGAAAGGGTGCTGCCATTTCTTTCAACATTCCATATGGCATCCAGACGCAAAGAGTCTGATGATGAATTAAGGTTTTTGTGTACTTTCTCTAGCTTTTCTAGAAGTAAAGAGTTACGGCTTTCAGCAAACTCTATCCCATTTGCCATAGATTTAGCGGTTTTTACCCAATCATCCTCCTGGACTCCGTGAAGGCGTACAAGTTGGGCAATCTTTTCAAGTGCTTCATCCTTTTGCCCTGCAAGTAGCAATGCATAGGCATGCCAAAGAAGAAATTTCTTATTTTTCTTCAACTTCTCATCTAAATTTTCAATTAATTTGACTGCCTCTATGGGGTTGGTGCTTTGGGAAAATAGGTTGATCTCAATTAAAAGTTGAATGAAATCTGCGGACGACTTCTCTTTTTCTGATAACTGTGCTAGGTAATATTTCTTGAAAAATTCACTTTCTTTGAGTGAGAGCTTGGAAAGTTGACGGAATTTTTTGATTGGGGCAGCGTCATTCAGTAGAATTTTTGCTATTGGACTTAGTGCATCCTTATTTTCAACTAACTGCTTAACCCCCTTCTCGATACTCTGAAAAAGTTTGATGTTTTCTGAGCGACTTAAAATCAGGAAACAACGCAAGCGCAGATCAGAATCAGATAAAAGCTGAGGGCCTTGTAAGCGGGCAAGCAGTGAAATTGCACTGGCATAAGACTGGGCAAACTGGTCGCTGCTTAAATTGCCATCTGCTGCTTTAACTTTGAGTAATTCAGTCAGTCTCTTGGAACCGGGATCGAATGTGCTTAAAAAGTGCAGGCTTGGAAGGCTACCGAGATAATCAAAAAGTAATAGATCAGTACCCCGAACCACAGCTTTTAAGTCTTCAGCAGCTTTGCCCATCATTAATAAATCAAGGGCTACCCGTGGGGCTTCAGCTTGGTCTGCTTTTTGATCTAAAAATTCATGAGCCTGCTTAATAAATTCATCTAATTGACCACTTTCAATATAGTCCTCATAAAAAGGAATTCTTTCGCCTTGTTCATTGGCAATAAGGCTAAGCGGATAGCAAAGTAACTGGGCAAAAATAAACAGGTACGAATAGGGAGATTTAATCATGAGTGCATTTCTTTAATCTAATTTTCGACTGTATTGGTCAACCGAAAGAGGAAAAACAACGATCGAAAATTTCTAATGTATTTGAAACCACATCTTGATTATGAGCAGCACTGATGAAACAGGTTTCGTATGATGATGGCGGGAGATAAAGGCCGGATTTCAAGCAGTGATGAAAAAACTTATTAAAATTCTCATGGTTTGTTGAAACTGCCTCCTCAAATTGAGTTACTGGATTTTCTGTGAAAAATAAGCAAAACATGGAGCCGGCATGAGGAACCTGTAATGGAATACTGTTTTCTTTTGCCATGGCCATTAATCCCTCAGCTAAGGCCACCCCCATTGACTCGAGCCTTTCGTAGGGGTTGCTTTCTTTTAGTAATTTCAAGGAAGCGATGCCTGCTGCCATAGCCAATGGGTTTCCACTTAGAGTTCCAGCCTGATAAACGGGGCCAAGTGGTGCGAGGAAATCCATAATTTCTATTTTTCCACCCAAAGCCCCTACAGGAAGTCCCCCACCTATGATTTTACCCAAAGCAGTAAGGTCGGGAGTAATGCCTGTACGCTGCTGTACACCCCCCAAAGTAAGCCGGAACCCAGTCATGACCTCGTCAAAAATCAGAACTGATTTGTTTTTTGTGCATAGCTCACGCAATCCTTTGAGGTATCCATCTTGTGGCAAAATCAAGCCGCAGTTAGCAGGATAGGGCTCCACGATAATCGCGGCAATTTCCTCTCCTTGAGAGGAGAAAGCTTCGGCTACTGCCTCCAAATCGTTGTAAGGCAAAACAATGGTTTCGGAGGCAAGAGAAGCGGGTACGCCTGCACTGTCAGGGTTTCCGAGAGTAAGCGCACCTGACCCTGCTTTAACAAGTAAACTGTCAACATGGCCGTGGTAACAGCCGGCAAACTTAATTATTTTGTCACGCCCCGTGTACCCTCTAGCTAGGCGAATAGCCGACATGGTAGCCTCGGTGCCACTATTACACATTCTGACTTTTTCAACGGATGGAACCAGTTCAACAATAAGTTCAGCCATTTCCACTTCCGCAGGTCCCGGTGTCCCAAAGCTTGTGCCCTTTGATAAAGCCTCTGTGATTGCCTCCCGAATGACTGGGTGGTCATGTCCATGAATGGCTGGTCCCCAAGTGCAAACATAGTCGATCAGTTTCTGGCCATCTGCAGTGGTGAGGTAGCATCCAGATGCATTTTGGGTGAAAAAAGGGGTTCCTCCTACTGAGCGAAATGCCCGTACTGGAGAATTCACTCCGCCTGGTATTAAAGATTTTGCCCGTTCGAAAAGAGATTCTGAAGAATTCATAAGGAAAAATAAGATTATTTAGTTTAAGTATTTTTGTACAATGGGGATGCGACGACCCATGCCAAAGGCTAGTGGCGTAATTTTGAGCCCAGGAGCTGCTTGCTTTCGTTTGTATTCATTACGATCGACGAGACTAATTATTTTACGAACTGTTTCTTCCTCAAATCCTTCACCGAGCAGGCACTTAATGGACATTCCCTTTTCAATATACCCATGTAAAATTGCATCGAGTACTTCATAATCTGGCAGTGAGTCTGTGTCCTTTTGATCGGGTCGCAGTTCTGCGGAGGGTGGTTTTTCGATTGTATGTACGGGAATTAATTCCTTCTTCATGTTGATATGCCTAGCCAGTTCGAAAACTTTGGTTTTGGGCAGATCAGAAATGACCGCCAAACCACCGCACATATCCCCGTACAATGTGCAATAGCCTACCGCGAGCTCGCTCTTATTTCCTGTTGTCAGTAAGAGGGAACCAAATTTATTGGACACAGCCATCAGTAAAAGACCACGGGCTCGTGCCTGAATATTTTCCTCGGTCACATCTGGCTGCAGTCCTGCAAAAAGAGGAGCAAGCTTTGAATCTATCGAGTCTACAATATTTTGGATAGATAACGAGTGGTATTCAATTCCTAGGTTTTCGGCCAATTCTTTCGCATCGGATACACTATGATCACTGGAAATGGCAGAGGGCATACTGATACCGATCACATTTTTCCTCCCCACTGCCTTCACCGCAAGTGCTGCAGTAAGTGCGGAATCAATTCCTCCGCTTAATCCAAGTAAGCATTGGGTGAAACCACTTTTTCGAACATAATCATGCAAGCCTAGCACGAGTGCCTCCTCGATGGACTCGAGATCATCTTGGGGTAATGGTTGGCTCGGGCTTCCCATATTAAGGTCGAATACCTCACAACTGGTTCTGAATTTTGAACAACTATGGATAATTTCCCCTTTAGGATTCAAAACCAGAGAGGAACCATCAAAGATGAGTTCATCATTTCCACCAACACTGTTTGCATAAACCAGGGGACAGTTCAATCTACCTACAGCATCCTTCAGAGTGGATATGCGCGTTTGCTTTTTATCCAGATGCCAAGGACTGGCAGATAAATTGATAACCAAATCAATTTTATTGTCTAGAAGCTCTTTAACTGGGTCTTGGCTGTAAAGTTTTGCATGAGAGTCCCACAGGTCTTCGCAGATCGATACTCCGATTTTTTGATCAAGGTGAGAAAAGTATAACTTGGATGCACCGCATTCAAAATAACGATCCTCATCAAAGACATCATAGGTAGGTAATAATCTTTTCCTAAAAACCTGCTTAACCTCTCCATTCCAACATAAACCCGCAGAGTTAAAAAATGGTTTTCCTTTTTGAGAATGATTTATCTCAGGATATCCAACTAAGGCGGGACAACTTCCAGTCGCTGCAGCAAATTCGATGAGTGAATTTGTACACTCTTGAACAAAGTATTTTCTCAGTAGCAAGTCCCGAGGTGGGTAGCCACAAAGAGTAAGTTCAGGGAAGACGATTAATTCTGCCCCTTTTCCCACGAGGGAATGATAAGATTCCAGAGCAATTTTCAAGTTGCCTGATAAATCGCCGACTGTCGTGTTTATCTGAGCGATTCCAATTTTCATCTTGTTGCCTTGTTGGTAAAAGCGTTCATCGTATTTTAAGTATGTCAAATGATTCGCAAAAAGCCACTCCGAAGCCTGATAGGTCATTGATTCTTGCATCGGGTTCACCCCGCCGAAAGTCTTTACTGGCAGAAATAATCGAGAATTTTGAAGTGATTGTTCCCCATGTGGATGAGATGATTTCCCATGCTGGCGGACCCGCTGAATTGGTGGCTGGGAATGCCTGGATTAAGGCAAATTCGGTGGCAATAAAATATCCTGAACGATGGGTTCTGGGATCCGATACGGTTGTGGTTCTCAATGAGGAGGTTTTAGGAAAGCCCAAAGATATAATTGAAGCAAAAAACATGTTGCAGAAATTATCAGGAAAGAAGCACCAGGTTCACACTGCAATCTGCCTGATTAATCGATCCTTAGATCTTCAAAAGAAAGAAACCTTTACCAGTTATGTCACTTTTCGTGAATTGAATGAGCAGATCATCGAGTCTTATTTCTCAATTGTTGACCCTTTGGACAAGGCTGGTGCCTATGCCATGCAAACTAAACCAGAAATGTTGATCAAATCTTTTGAAGGCTCCCGAAATAATATAATTGGGCTGCCCATTGAAAAATTAGCAAAGTGGTTTATGAAGTTTCGAATAAATTAGGTTTTTTTCGTAAAGTTGCTTTTTGTTGTAACAACCGTCAAGATGCGGAGGTAGATAACTCATGAAAAAAGTATTATTTTTCATCGCCTTGCTGTGGATTTCTTTCATGGCTTTCCTAATTTTTCGTAACCAAATTAACAAAGTTGTGGATGCGTCTGATAAGGGGACCGAAAAAGTTGTACAAAAAGAGAGTGTGTCGGACATAAGCTCAGAAGTGTCATCAGTAAAAAGCTCGGCTACACGGAGTGAAGTAAGCGAGGTTGGTGAAATTAATAAAAAGGAACCGATAGCACTGGTCACTGAGATTCCTGAAGAGAAGGAACCTCCATCAGTGAAGATGATCAAAGAAAGGATTGAACGTTCTGAGCCTATGAATGAGCAAAACGCATCTATTCAAGAATCCTCAAGGAGTCTTGATAACTTAGATAGCCCATTTGGACTCATAATCACTAAGTTTGAGCGCCAACCGTCTCGTTTTCGCCTTGTATCCTGGAAAGGGACCAAGAAAGTGCAAATCGAAGATTTGGAAAAGTATAATGCGGTGGAAAAGACCTTTCCGCGTCATTGGATTGAGGTCGGTATCCCATATGTTGAGTGGTTGCATCCAGTTTCCAAACTATCAACATTTAAACCCTATGAGACTGGAAATTCAAAGCCTCGGATTCAGGCAATTTCTTTTGAGATTCGCAGACAGGTTCTCTCCTTTTCTGGAACCGCTAGAGATGTTGGGTTTTTAATTCTGAAGGATACGAAGCTTGGAGGAGTCCCTTATGAAATTACCAATGAGATGAAGGCACCTCTTTCATCCTCCTATGCAATTCACTGCCAGCAACATATTGGGGCGAATAAATATTTCCACAACCTTTCAGGAAAGCGCAGGGGCTACAAGTTTGGAGGATGGGGCTATGAGTACCGTATTAATCATTTTAATTTTCCTGATCGTAAAATCACTGTTACCCGAAAAGATTTAAAAACCAGAAAATTAACCCAAGTCATTCTATCTGCACCTGCCTTCTCAATTTAAAAATTATTATATTATGCACACTTTTGTTACCTCTCTAAGTTTAAGTATTTTTTTATCTGTATTAGGATTAGGCTCACTTTGTGCCCATGAAACCTCTGAGGCTAAAGAGAGATGGGTTTCTGTAACTGGGACAGGTGAGGTCGAAGCTACACCGGATGTTGCAGTTTTGAAACTGGGTGTAATCTCAACTGGTAAAACCACCGCCCTTGCGACCGAGGTAAATAATAAGTCAATTCGCAGAATCATCAATGTGCTCAAGGATAAAGGTATTGAGGATGATGACTATGAAACTTCCCGTTTTCAGCTGATCCCCCAGAGGCAGTACCGAAAGGGTGAGCCCCCTAAAATTACTGGTTTTCAGGTTTCTAACCTTCTTATCGTCAGGATTTATGAACTAGGAATGGTGGGTCAAGTGATGCAGGCGGCCATTGATGCAGGTGGCAATAATTTTGAGTCTCTCTCTTACATGCTGGAAGAAGAGAAGGAGATTGTGGAAGAGGCCCGTGTTCGTGCCTTGGAAGATGCAGTGGAAAAAGCAGAGCTGATGTGCAATGTTCTCGATGTTGCTCTAGGCAAACCCTTAAGCATTCAGGAAATTCGTCGAGGTGGTCATTCAAATTATTCTCCAATGATGATGGAGTCTGCCGATGCACTGCGCTCAAGTGTGCCGGTCAAGGGGCCTAGCCATTTGAGAAAAGTTTGCGAAGTGCAGGTGAAGTTTTCGATTAAATGAAATAAAGAATCGGCTATCTGGAAGGGCTATTTATTCGCAGCCTAGATTCGCACCTTGACCCATGATTATATCAGATTAAGTTATGAAGTTTTGATGCCGGCGTAGCTCAGTTGGTAGAGCAGGAGACTCTTAATCTTTTGGTCGTGGGTTCAAGTCCCTCCGCCGGTACCATTCCTCATTCCAATTGCTTAGGGGGAAGGTTTTATTTCATCTCGCCAATTTCAATCTTTAAGGCACGGGATTTAGGTATTTCCTGACTGTATTTCCCCGCTCTCCCACCATAATTAATCGTCATGCCTTGAAAGGGGAAAAGTACCCCATATCCATAGTGGTAACCGATATTCATATCAGAAGTACTTTGGTTAATCACTGTTAGTTTATTTTTTCCATACGGAAACCCAGCAAAAATCATAGATTGAAGCGTGCTGAATTTTTCTCCCTGAAACTTCTTTTTGGTAATAGTCCACTGTTCTTTGTAAGGAAATTGCCTAAGAGTCCCTGATTGAGGTCTTAAAGATACGCTGGCATCCCCGACGATTTCCTTAACTTTTTGATTAGTCGCATTCTTTGCATCTGAAATGAGGCCTGGGACTCCGACGGAAAAATATAGTTTGGTTGGCGTGAATGCTATGTCCAATTCAGTTTTCGGGGCAGCAGGTTTTTTTTCTTCCAGTTTGGACCAGAAACGAAGACCTTTTTTGTTCAGTTCCACATTGTATTCGAATTTTGCTCCGTTATCTAAACTGCCTCTTAGAGTTATATTTTCACGGCTCATAGATGGTTCAAAAAAATCGTCTAACTTCTTGATGGATCTTGAACGACTCGGCCATCGATAAACAGGCTTTCCATTTGCATGCCTCTCAATTTTACCTTTGTTATCACGCTTAAGTGCTCTGTAATTGTAAGTGTTTTGAAAGTTTACCGTAAATGCTTTGGGTTTTTGTTTGGCTTCGGTGGATTTAAGCCAGATCATTACACTTTTACCATTGGCTGAAAGGGCGACAT
>Ga0181564_10001214_pt1 | contig 22923 bp, 19 predicted proteins | sample 011ome_24_FD_134512 | JGI IMG/M metagenome (GOLD analysis project Ga0181564, IMG submission 134512) | Coastal salt marsh microbial communities from the Groves Creek Marsh, Skidaway Island, Georgia - 011513CT metaG (megahit assembly) | ecosystem: Environmental > Aquatic > Marine > Intertidal... | reverse complement strand
ATCATCTGTGCTTTTAAAATATTCTTGAATCTTCATCTTTAAATGATTTCGCAAAGGTAGTTCTTGCCTGTTCAATATTTCTGTAGTATTAAAATATTGTTTTGCTATTGGGATTTGATTTGTGTTCGTTTTATTGAAATCTTCTGTATTTGTTTTAGATTCTCGCTTAGAATCCTGGCCTTGTAAAAAAGTAGCGTTTTCAAGTTTAAGTAACTGATGCTGAAGATCCATCATTTTCTGTAATGTTTGATTTGTAAAACCATAATTTAGAAGATCCAATTCAATTTCCTCCATCTCTTTAATTAACTCTCCTGCAGATTGTATTTCTCCATCTTTTAAAATTTTATCTTCTAGTGCCTGTCTTAACTGTTGCTGGCGTTGATAAATCTTAAATAACTCCGCGTTTTGTTCTTCATTGCCGCCCTCTCCATAGCCATCATTCTTTTCTTCTGTACCATTTCCACTATTACCTGATTTACCGTTTTTAACATCTTTACCGCTCTCACCCTCAATGTTATTGTTTGAGTCTCCTTCACCGTTCTGTTGTCCAACAGCACCATTTTTACGTTGGCCCCCATTTTGGTTGTCTTGTTCACCCGACTGACCCTCCGTACCACTTTTACCTTGTTTTCCTTCCTTTTCTCCCTGACCCTTTTGTCCTTTATCTCCTTTTTCGCCTTCTTTTTCACCCTCACCCCCTCTGCCTTCTTCGCCTTGCTTTCCACTTTCATTCTTCTTTACGCCCTCCTCCATCTGTTTGTTTAGCTCCTCTTGCGACATGATAATATCCTGCAACTGTTCTCCCTGACCACCTCCAGAGCCAGGAGAAGGGTTCATGGCCATTTCCATATTATCCAATACATCACTCAAAAAGCTAGATATTTCATTACTAGCGGTAATCGTATATTGCTGAGAGGCAATCCCCTGATATAATCTGTTCTCGGTTAATTGATCTAAAGATTTATCAATGTTAAAATAAACCTCTGTTATTTGTGTATTTACCTTTTCTGAAATCTTAGGTTGTCTTAGTGATAATGCGAATAAACTGTCGTCAACATGTTCAAAATGCTCTCTTAAATTGCTCTGTTCAATTATATATTTCCCGTATTTATTATTGTCAATATTTATTTCTTCAAATGTGTTCATTAATGCCTCTTGGTCAAAGGAAAACAACAAGAGGTTTTCGAGAATTTGCCTCAACATATCAATATCCTCAGAAGCTTGGTCGCCACCGCCTCCACCTCCAGATAATGACTGTTTCATCATGTCGCCCAGCTGTTTCATTTTCTTGGAGGCCTTTTTTTGACGCTCTCCCGCTTTGTTAAGCTCCTGTTCCGCTTCTGGTGTTGGCTCACCCTTTTCACCTTCAATTTCTTCCTTTTTTTCTAAAGACTCCTTGGCCTCTTTTTGGTCATAGTTAATTTCGCTTTCTATGAATTCGTCCCTTGGAACACTCATAGGCTTCTGAAGCCTTCTGTCGTCACGCTTTAGCGCGTCTATATCTTTCTGAATTTTTTCAAATTCCTCGTTTAACCTCTCTTGGTTTTCTTTTGTGTTTTCATTTTTCTTTTTAACTGACTCTTCCTGTTTTTTTGCTAAATCCTCCAATTGATTCGCAATCTTTTCGGTCTTTTTCATAACATAAAAACGCTTTGTGAGCTCCAACAGCTGTTTCATACTGCGTTTTTTGTTTTTGTTTTGCTTTGCAAGTTCTTCAAGCTTTTGAGTGAATTCCTCTTTGTTTATCTTATCCTTTAATTCCTCAAGTTCTTTTAATAGTTCCTCGTCTTGTTTAAGTTTTTCTTCATTTTCTTTTAGGCGTTCTTGTAAATCTTTTTTAAACTGATCTTCTTCTTTCTTTTCGTTCTGAAATTCTTCAAGGTTGTCTTGTAGTTTTTTGTTGAAGTTTTTCATCAGCTCCTCCTGTTGCTTTTGTCGTTTCAGAAATTCTTCAAATTTCTTTTTGTCATTAAAATTAAGTTGATCTTTTTCCTTTTGTGTTTTTGAAAATTCTTCTAATTTCTTATCCTGTTCTTCAAGTTTTTCAAACGTTTTACTAATATCGTTTATAGTCTTATTCTGCTCCTGTAATTGCTTTTGTTCCTCTTCTTCTGCAGTTAATTTTCTATAATTAAATACACTACTTTTGGTGCGTTTATATCTATTTATACCATCATTATCAAAAACCTCAAAGTAAAGCTGGTAACCAACACCTTCTTTTAATTCTAATTGATCGGGGAACGAACTTATAAACTCACTGAAATTAGAATTTGAAATAGAAATTGGTTCTGTGTGTTTACTTGACTCATTATTTAATGGATAATAGACTAGTTGTAGCTTACTGAGCCCGTGGTCATCACTCGCCTGTCCATAAAAATAAAGCGTTTGATCACCTAAAGTATCCTTCTGGACTTCAACCTTTAGTTCGGGATAAGCATCCTTCACAACATTTATACTATAGGCTAAATTTTCATGGTCTTTTAGTTGATTGTTGCTCGTAGAGATACTATAGTTATAGTTATTAAACAGGCGTTTCTGTGCGCTGAAACCACTTTCTTCTTTTGTAAACCTCAAGGTGTCCTCTGCATAAATATTAACCTCGGTAGTTGATTTTGTTGACGCTTTCCAAGTAACCTTTGTGCCTTCTGGTATTATTGCTGACCCACTACTTTTTAATATCTCGTCTTGTTTTTTAGTGTATGCTGGATAATCTAATTCCATATTAAAACTCACCAAATTAGGCGTATTCAGCACGTTTATACTATATGGTTTTGAGGTAACTCCGTTGGCTGACAGTATGAATTCTGTGTCCTGCTTTAATAGGTTGAATACAAATTGAAACTCACCCGTTGCTACTGGTTGTAAAAAATAGGATTGATCACTAAAATTAATTTGTGCGTTTTCTGGAATCACCTCTCCAGCAACCTTAATCCTTAATTTAAAATCTTTATTTTCTATTGCTTCAAGCGACTCGTTTACAACAAAAAATTGAAATGGTGCTGGTGGTTCATATGCCGTATTATAGTTTACGACCCGTTCGTAACTATCACTAAACCAATTTAGTTTACCTGACAAAAAGGATAAAGCTATTATAGTAATTGGTATAGCCGCATATTTTAAATACTTAAGATTTGATTTAAAATTTATGGCCAACTGAAAAGGAATGGGCTTAAGCTCTATAGCTTTCTGCTCGATACTTGCAATTATTAAATCAGACTGTATTGGGTTTTGGTTTAGCTGTAGGATGTTGAGTAGTTTGTCATTTACCTCAGAGAAATGACTTCCAATTAGTTTTGAGGCTGTTTCATAATTAATGCCTTTCCTAAGTTTAAATAAATGGGCTAAGGGAATAGCTATAAATTTTATAAACAGTCCCAACTCAACAGCTATGAATGCCCAAAATAAAATGGTCCTTCCGACTGAACTAAGCCACAACATATACTCTACAAAAAGAACCACTATTAAATAAAACATTCCTATTGCAAAAAATAGTATAGTGCCCTTAAGAAGTTCATTCGTGTAAAACTTCTTAATGAATGCCTCAAGCTTGCTTTTTATGGTTTCAAAATTACTCATATGGTAATAATAACTTACTAATCTACAATTTTATTTTAATTGGTATTTCCGTAAATTTGGTAAGATTCTGTTAATTAAAGTTCTAATTTGTTAAGATAGATGAAAGATCTGAAGTATCTGGCAGCGTTTTCAATTCCATTAATGGCCATTATTGGGCTTATATTTAAAGGTGTTTGGGTATGGGCAACCCCAATATTTGCGTTCGTCTGTATACCAGTTTTGGAATTGGTTTTTCCGATTGACAATAAAAACTTAGAGCCCAATGAAATTGATACTAAATTAAAAAAAAACATTTTTGATTGGTTGCTTTATTTTAACCTTCCTGTTGTATATAGCATTTTGATATATGGTCTACTGTTGGCTTCAATATCACCTCTTGAAACGTATGAGCTTATTGGCTTGATCGTCTCTGTTGGTATAGTATTGGGTGTAAACGGCATAAATGTTGGGCACGAATTGGGACATAGACAAACCACAAACGAAAGGTTCATTGGTAAGGCTTTGCTCCTGCCGTCTTTTTATATGCATTTTTACATAGAACACAATTACGGTCATCATCTGCATGCCGCAACACCAGAAGACCCAGCGACAGCAAGGTTCAATCAGTCTGTTTATTCTTTTTGGTTTACATCAACCATTAGACAATATTTCAGTGCGTGGAAAATTCAAATCAAACTGCTAAAAAACAACAATCTTTCATTTATTTCTTTGAAAAACGATATGCTCTGGTTTACAATTTTACAGCTAGCTTACTTATTGGCTGTATTTTCATTATTTGGCATTACAACGTTTGTTTTTGCCGTTGCTACAGGAGTTGTGGGCTTTATACTTCTTGAAACCGTAAACTACATTGAACATTATGGGCTGTTGCGTCAGCAAACCAAATCCGGGCGCTATGAGCGTGTTAAAGAGGTACACTCATGGAATTCTAACCACGTTGTCGGTAGAATTGTACTATATGAATTAACAAGACACAGCGATCATCACTATAAGTCCTCAAAAAAATATCAGGTTTTAGATTGCCATGAAGAAAGTCCCCAGATGCCTTTTGGTTATCCAACGTCAATGGTCTTGGCAATGCTGCCGCCGCTTTGGTTTAAAATTATGAACAAGCGCATACCAAAAGAAATGATGGTTTCTTAGATTGTTAATCGCTTTGTTGTCACGTCTTATCAAACTATCTTTGCGGTATAATTTAGAATTATGTCTAAAAACGTTCGTGTGCGCTTTGCGCCAAGCCCAACAGGCCCATTGCATATAGGCGGTGTAAGAACTGCTCTTTTCAATTATTTATTTGCCAAAAAACACAGTGGTGCATTTGTTCTTCGGATTGAAGATACTGACCAAAACAGATATGTCGAAGGTGCGGAACAATATATTGTTGACGCATTAAATTGGTGCGGCATTCCCTTTGATGAAGGTCCTGGCAAAAACGAAAAATTTGGTCCATATAGACAAAGTGAGCGCAAACACCTTTATAAACAATATGCCGATAAATTAATTGAGGATGGAAAGGCTTACTATGCGTTTGACACTTCAGAAGAATTAGATAAACACAGAAAAGATCACGAGGCAAAAGGTAAAACCTTTATTTATAATTGGCACAACAGGGAAAGGGGTCGACTAGTTAACTCTTTGGTTCTCTCAGAAGAAGAGACTAAAGCAAAACTTGGTGCCGGCGAAGACTATGTGGTGAGGTTTAAATCCCCGCAGGATAAAACTTTGAATCTAAAAGACATTATTCGTGGTGAAATAACTATTGATACCAATGTCTTAGACGACAAAATACTGTTTAAAAGTGACGGTATGCCAACCTATCATTTAGCTAACATTGTAGACGATCATTTAATGGAAATATCCCACGTGATAAGGGGTGAGGAATGGCTTCCGTCATTGGCATTGCATCAGCTTCTTTATGATGCGTTTGGGTGGAAAGCACCACAATTTGCTCACCTTCCTTTAATACTAAAGCCAACCGGAAAGGGAAAATTAAGTAAACGTGATGGTGATAAAATGGGTTTCCCTGTATTTCCTCTAGAATATGTCGCGCCTGACGGATCGGTATCAAGAGGATATAGGGAAGATGGGTATTTTTCGGAAGCTGTAATAAATTTCCTTGCTTTTTTAGGTTGGAACCCGGGTACTGAACAAGAAATTTTCAACCTTGACCAGCTTGTAAGTGAATTTGATTTAAAGCGAGTTAACAAAGCCGGTGCGCGTTTTGATCCGGATAAGACCAAGTGGTTTAATCACCACTATATGCAAGAGCAATTAGATCTTGAGTTGGCCAAAGAATTTAAGGCTTCTCACGACACTCTTGAGCAAATTGACATAAACTATATAGCACTTGTTGTTGGTTTAGTTAAAGAGCGGGCAACTTTTGTTGACGATTTTTGGGACTTGAGCCATTTCTTTTTTGAAGCACCAGAAGGGTATAACGAAAAAGCGGCAAAAAAAGCCTGGAAGGAAGATACGGACGAACTAATGCGAGAATTGGTTTCTGTAATAGAAGGAACCGAAGCCTTTTCGGCTGAATCACTTAGCGTTGCAATTAAAGACTGGATCACTTTTAAAGAAATTGGCTTTGGCAAAGTGATGATGCCCTTACGCTTAGCCTTGGTTGGAGCCTTAAAGGGCCCTGATGTGTTTGACATAATGTTTATGATAGGCAGAGACGAAACCATTAAAAGGATTAAAATTGCTATTGAATCCTTCTAGGGGTCTAAAAAGTAATTAAGGCCGTAAAGTTAATCATGGCCTGATTTCCTTTAAAGTCTGTATTGCCAGAATGAGGTCCAAACTCAGCTTCGTTCCTATTAAGTTTATTCAAAATATTGGTAAAGCCATAGACATATTGAGCCCTAAACTTAAATGCACCCAAACCTAATGTTGCGCCGATTGCTCCATTAAGGTTGGTCTGCGAAATTTCCTCTAATTCTTTCGCTAAAATGCTATTTCCGTTATTTAAATAAACGTAAAGGTTTTCTTCGTTGTCAGATTGTAAATCTAATTTACCGTTATATTGAATCATTGGGCCCGCATCTATTGTGAGGAGATTGGGTGCTATTTTAGCGTGAAATAAAAAAGCAAGTTGAACTGCAAACAAATTATATTCAATCTCTTTATCTCCAGCCAAATCAATTACCGTTTCATAACCTGAAATTTTTAGGTTGTTTTCAGAAATTTGTAAACCATAGCTCACATTATACCATTTGTTCGGAAGGTCGCCAGTCGCTGAGGCACCAATAAGCCATCCGTTTCCTTTTTTGGTGTTAAAATTGTCTGTTGATATGTCAAATTGGGTTAACCCACCCCCTATTGCTATTCCATTTTTGATAACATAACGTCTATGCTGGGCGTTAACAAGTGTAACAAATGATAGGCAAATTACTACTAATAGGATGTATTGGGGTTTGTTCATGGAGATTATGGCTAATTAAACAAACCTAACTAAAATAATTTAATATTACTTACTTTTAATAATTCATATTCACTAACCTAAAACAATAATGCTATGGGCCAATTTATTCTGGTTCCGATTATCTTTTTCGGACTTGTTATTTTAATTTCTTCATTTTTCATTGTAAAACAACAAACAGCGGCTATAATAGAACGCTTTGGAAAGTACCAAAGCATAAGACAGTCGGGGTTACAAATGAAAATTCCTTTAGTTGATAGAATTGCTGGGCGCCTAAGCCTAAAGATTCAACAACTAGATGTTCTAATTGAGACAAAAACACTTGACGATGTTTTTGTAAAAATTAAGGTGTCGGTTCAATTTATGGTAGTAAAAAATGATGTCTATGATGCTTTTTATAAACTAGAATATCCTCATGATCAAATTACTTCATTTGTTTTTGACGTGGTTCGCGCAGAAGTTCCAAAAATGAAATTAGATGATGTATTTGTAAAAAAAGATGACATAGCAATTGCCGTTAAACGAGATTTACAACAATATATGGCTGAATATGGCTACGACATCATAAAAACATTAGTTACTGATATAGATCCAGACGCCCAGGTTAAGGCCGCAATGAATCGTATAAATGCATCAGAACGCGAAAAAATTGCCGCCCAGTTTGAGGGTGATGCAGCGCGTATACTTATAGTTGAAAAAGCTAAAGCAGAGGCTGAAAGTAAGCGTTTACAAGGTCAAGGTATTGCAGATCAAAGACGCGAAATTGCACGTGGACTGGAAGAGTCCGTGGAAGTCTTAAATAAAGTTGGGATTAACTCTCAAGAAGCCTCGGCATTAATTGTAGTTACACAACATTATGACACTTTACAGGCAATCGGTGGTGAAACAAATAGTAATTTAATTCTATTGCCAAATTCACCTCAGGCGGGCAGTAACATGCTTAACGACATGGTTGCAAGTTTTACTGCTAGTAACCAGATTGGTGAGGCAATGAAAAATGCTCAATCTAAAAAACCAAAATAGAAATAAAATCCCGAAGTTAAGCTTCGGGGTTTTAATTTTAGTGCCATGTACAAAGAATACCGCCCATAACAGCTAGGGTGACTATCCAATAGCCCGCATTAATAAATATGTATTTGGCACTTTTTCGTTCAAATAAAGCAATTGTGCCAATTATAGGCAATGCTCCAAAAACACCAAATATTCCACCGTGTAGTGCGCCGTGCCCAAAAGATCTATGCGCATGACCGTAATCAGCCATAAAAGCTTCAAACGAGGCTTTTGCATTTTCCGGATCGCCTCCAATCATGCCTAAAGCACCCCATTGATGGTTTGTGAATTGCATTAATAAAAAGTTTAGCATAACAGCAAAAACCAGAGCTAAGCCAAAAATAATTCCCATATTTCCGCCTTTCATTTTTTCTTTGGTCATTCCAGATTCTCTCATCCAAGCATTTCCGAAGCCCATTTTTGGATTGTACCAAACAGAGCCAATAAGCAATGCGGCAACCGCCGCGACACCTATCGCAATTGGATTAATAGGTAATTCCATAATTAAAATTGATTTATAGTTAGTGTCTCTAAGGTACAAAAAAACCCTTAAGAGGAAATCTTAAGGGTTTTCAATCGGTCGTAACTTGACTTATATTTCACTTGCCTCAGAAACCAGTAATTGGTTCTTGTCTTCAAGCGCTTTGGCAATAAACTCATCGATGCTGTCGTTTCTTGATAAGCCCATTTTTAGTAATTCCTTTAAAACAATCATTGTTGCGATTCGAGTACCAGACTTTTTCACGGCCGTACCGAAAAGCGGTTCTAATTCTTCATATGAGATTTCTTTTGCTAAATTGAGAATCTGTGCTTTTGCTTTAAGTTGTTTTTCTTCAGGAAGGTTTGTATACTTTTTACCTAATTGTTGAAGAAGACTTATCGCAGAACGTTTCTGTGGTGGCTGATTTGGTTTATTTTGATTATTGTTTTGGGGGTTTGGCTTTTGTTTTGCCCAGCTGTCTCTTAGCCCAACGGTTTTGTTAAAAACCAATCTGTTATCTTTTGAATCTTTATCTACCACAAAATACCCTAATCTTTGAAACTGGAACCTATCTCCAATATTGGCTCTAGAAAGGCTTGGCTCCAAGTAGCCGGTTTTAATCTTTAAAGATTCTGGGTTTAAAAACCCCATAAAATCCTTTTCCTTATCTCCATCTGGAGACTCATGCATAAATAACCTATCGTATTCTCTTATTTCTGCTGTAATTGCATATTTTATTGACACCCAGTGTAGTGTACCCTTAACTCTTTTTGAGGTATCAGTATCGTAAGTGCAATGCACTTCCGTTATTTCGCCATTATCATCCTTAACAACACTATTGGCTCTTATTATATAGGCATTCTTGAGCCTTACCTCTCCGCCTAATTTTAATCTAAAAAATTTCTTGTTGGCTTCTTCTTTAAAATCTTCCTTTTCAATATAAATTTCTCTTGAAAAAGGAACTTTTCTAAACCCTGCAGATTCATCCTCTTGATTATTTTCTGCTTCAAGCAACTCCTCTTTATTTTCAGGATAGTTTGTTATAACAACTTTCAAGGGCTTTAAAACCCCCATAACCCTGTTTGCGGTCTTGTTTAGGTCCTCTCGTATGCAGAACTCCAACAAGGACACATCTATAATGTTTTCTCGTTTTGCCACACCAACTTTTTCAATAAAGTTCTTTATTGAATTTGGCGTATAGCCACGGCGTCTTAAGCCAGAAATCGTAGGCATTCGAGGGTCGTCCCAGCCCGACACCAATCCTTCGTTAACCAAACGCAAGAGCTTGCGTTTGCTCATAATAGTATAACTAAGGTTTAAACGCGCAAATTCTCTCTGTTTTGGCGGTAGAGGTAATGAATCGCTCGAATATTCATAAACATTATCCCTAAACCAGTTATAAAGCTTTCTGTGTGGTTTAAATTCAAGAGAGCAGAGTGAATGAGATATTTGTTCAATATAGTCGCTTTCACCATGCGTCCAATCATACATTGGGTAAATGCACCATTTATCTCCCGTCCTGTGGTGGTGTGCATACAAAATGCGATACATAATAGGGTCTCGCATCAACATATTAGGATCTTCCATGTTTATTTTGGCTCTTAAAACATGGGTGCCCTCCGGAAATTCTCCTGCTTTCATTCTATTGAATAAATCCAAGTTTTCTTCAATACTTCTATTTCTATATGGACTATTAGTTCCGGGTTGGGTTGGCGTTCCTTTTTGTTCTGCCATAGCCTCTGATGTTTGGCTGTCTACATATGCCCTCCCGTCTTTAATCATTTTTACAGCCCAATCATAAAGCTTGTCAAAGTAATCAGATGAATAGAGTTCGTTTTCCCATTTATAGCCAAGCCAAGCAATATCCCTTTTAATTGCATCAACATATTCTTGTTCTTCCTTGGCTGGGTTAGTGTCATCAAACCTCAAGTTTACAGGTGCACCATACTTCTCGCCCAGGCCAAAACTAATTCCGATAGCCTTGGTGTGGCCAATGTGTAAATAACCGTTTGGTTCAGGCGGGAAACGAAATCTTAATTTGTCTTTTAGCAAACCATTAGCTAAATCTTCTTCTATGATATGCTCAATAAAGTTGAGTGATTTTATATCTTCTGACATCTCAAAATTTTAAACCGTAAAATTAAACAAATTGTAACATTAAAGCACTATTGCCTACCTATAGAATAGATAAAACCAATACCAAAAAATAATGAGTTATAAATGCCCAAAGTGTGACAACACAACTTATGATGTCGGAGAAATGAGAGCGACTGGTGGTACGCTCTCAAAAATCTTTGATGTGCAAAACCAGAAATTCACATCACTAACATGTAAAAAGTGTACCTACACAGAATTTTTTAAGACAAAAACCAGTGCTATTAGCAACATTTTTGATTTCTTCACAAACTAATCATTTGAGATAAAGGATATTTAATAGTATCATAGTATTTTTGATTCATGGGAACTATTAAAGTTGAAAATATTCGGGTTTTTACCAACCATGGTTGTTTAAAAGAAGAAGCCGTAATTGGTAGTGACTACAGAGTGGATTTAGAAGTAAGTGCAGACCTCTCAGAATCGGCAAAATCAAACAAACTCAACGACACGGTTGATTATGTTTTTTTAAATAAAATTGTGAGAGAAGAAATGTCTATTCCGTCTAAATTACTGGAAACTGTTGCTAAAAGAATACTCGATAGAATATTTAATGAAGATCAACTAGTAAAAAAAGCTACTGTGAGTGTTAGTAAAATTAATCCTCCTATAGGCGGAGATGTTGAGATGGTGACTATAAAAATGTCACAGAAACGCAAAAAATAACTTATAATTTTTATATTTGCTCACCTTATAAAAGGCGTCTTGGCCGAGTGGCTAGGCAAAGGTCTGCAAAACCTTGTACAGCGGTTCGAATCCGCTAGACGCCTCAAAAAACCTCTTTAATAAAGGGGTTTTTATTATTATAAAGAGTTTAGATATGAAACCAATTCGGCAACGCTCTTAGGGTTCTTATAATCCACCTTATTTGATTTCTTGAAAGAATTGTATTCTTTTTTACGGTTTGCATAAAACTTCTTTATGTCTCTTATTGTTTCAAAACCCGATTCCCTACCATCTTTGATAAAGTGGTAGCGCAACTTTAATTCTGCAACATATAGTTCTGGTAATTCAAGATTATACAACACGCCTTGGTTTCTAACTTGTGAGGCTACAACAGTTGTGCTGGTTTGACTTGAGCTTCCATAGGCATTTCTATCTTCTGTGTTTGACTTTAAAACACAATAATATTCAACTAACAAAGCGCCATTAGCGTTTAATAAAAGCTCCATAAACTTGCCGTGTCTATTCACAAACTTACGGTTGCTTACATAAAGTGTATCCGTATTTCTCGCGAGGTTATTATTTAATGGCACTAATTTACCTTCTTTCTGTATAATAATATTGTCTGTTAGGGCATTGTAGTTTAAAATACCTTTGCTCCTTTCGCCATTTTTTAAAAGTACAATGCCTTCTGTAAATTCTGGCAACACATAATGTTCTGTTCTACTTTGTGAGAATCCACTAAAAACAAAAAGGGTACATATGGTTATTAATAAACTCTTTTTCATAATATTTAATTTATGTTGAGATCTTTAGGCTTAACCCTTTCGATTCGCTCTTTACTTTTCTCATAAAGCTCAGGGAATAGACCCTGACTCAATAATAAAACCCCAAAGCCTAGAATTACCAGGGCTACTATTTTTTTGGTCTTGAATACACGTCTCGGTGTTAACTTGTTTTTAAGTCTCTTAGCTAATGCAATTTTTACTAAATCTGTTAAAAAATACGTAAGCAACATAGTGGAAATAAAAATAATTACGCCATTCTCTGAAGTTGTTAATGAAGTGCCAACAACTATAAATCCTAACCACCCTAAAAGCACTCCAATATTTATAAAATTCAATAAGAATCCCTTTATAAAAAGTCTGCCATAGTCCTTTTTGGGTAATTCAATCCTGCTATATTCTTTAACTATAGAACGAAAGGATCTTGAGGTTTTAATAAAAGATATAATGCCGTAAACGACCAATAACACTCCTCCAAAAATGAGAAAATTGGGATCGTCTTTTATTTTATCTACCAGTTTATTAGTACTAAAAAAGGCTAAGGCAATAAAAACAACATCAGCGAAAATTACGCCCAAATCAAAAATAACAGCACTTTTAAATCCTTTGGTTGCTCCTGTTTCTAATAGAACAAAAAAAACTGGGCCAATTGTAAAGGCTAGTATTATACCAAAAGGAATTGCTGTTAATATATCATCGATCATGTAAACATTGCTGTTTCAACAAAAGTAATAAATCTTATAGGATTACATGCGTTTAATACGACCGCCAAATACACGGCTTTCATCTACTTTTTTAGGGTTTCCGTAAATAAAAACATCTCCACCCGCTCTTATTCTAACATCAACAAATTCTGTAGCATTTATGTAAGCTTCACCTGCGGCATTTACACTTACATCCGTTTTTTCTGTTACAAATTCCTCACCATTTAAAATACCTCCTGTATAAATAGATACATCTTGATTTTTAGATTGGCCAGTAACATTAATTATTCCACCTGTTACTGCCCTAACTGTTGCAAAACTCGTTTTTAATTCTGCAGTAATTTCAGCACCTTCCTGAGTTCTTAATTCAATCTCAAATTGTTCTATAGTGTCCTTAACAACGACTTTAGCTCCTTCATTAGCATCAATCTCGTCCACTGAGGTATAATATAGATTTACAACAGTATCATTACCATCATAAATTTCCTCAATATTCATTCTTATTTTAAGTTTTCCGTTTTTATTTACTACTTCTACATCTTTTCTGTTTTTACCAGAAATAACAACTTTGTTTTCTTTTGATTGAATCATGTTTAAGTTTATTAAATCATAAACTTTTACGGTCGTGAATTCTCCAATTGTTTTCTCAATAGTATCTTGAGCAAACAGTGTAATACTAAAAACAAGAGATAGGATTAATGCGAATTTTTTCATAATAGCTAAATTTATATTTTATTCTGAGACTTTTACAGCGGTTCCGGTTACTGAGACCATTACATAATTACTTGTTGTTAATTCTATTTCAACTTTTATACCAACGACAGTATTAGCGTTTAATTTTCTGACATTTTCCGTTAGTGTTTGAAACGCATTTTCTTTAACTTCATCAATACTAGATTGTACTGCTTAATAATACTTAGAAATACTGAAACCCATAGCTAACTTCTTTTCATTTATTGCTACGCCAGTGACAATACCAAGGTAATTAGCTATTTTATAACCTTTAATAGATTTTGTTGTTGTTAAAATCATAATAATGGATTGTTACACAAAATTAATCTTCATTAACTGCTTTTCCAACTAGATAAAAATCTAAATGCTTTTTTACTAAATCTGTATTCTTAACTTTAACAATAACTTCTTCTCCAAGTTGATACATTTTATGGTTATGACGACCAATCATAGCGTAATGGTCCTGATCAAAATCATATGTATCATCTTTCATATCTCTAACGCTCACCATACCTTCGCATTTATTTGATATAATTTCTACATAAATTCCCCAATCGGTAACACCTGAAATTACACCTAAAAATTCTTCATCTTGGTGGTCTTGCATAAATCTAATCTGCATGTATTTGATAGAATCTCTTTCAGCCTTAGTTGCTAAATATTCCATATTACTACTGTGCTTACATTTCTCTTCATAGATATCTTCATTTACCGACTTACCACCTTCGAGATAGTGTTGTAATAATCTATGTGCCATAACATCTGGATAACGCCTTATCGGTGATGTAAAATGACTGTAATACTGAAACGCAAGACCATAATGGCCAATATTTTGTGTTGTGTATTCTGCCTTAGACATAGTCCTTATAGCTAAAGTATCTACAAGGTTTTGTTCTTTTTTACCAACTACATCTGTTAATAGTTTATTTAAGGAAGAGGCAACACTTTTTCTGTCCTTAAAATTTAACTTATGTCCAAAACGACCAACAACAGTTTGTAATTGAGCAAGTTTAGAATCATCTGGTTCATCATGTACGCGATAAACAAATGTCTTTTTAGGATTCTGCTTACCAATAAACTCAGCTACTTTTTTATTTGCCAATAACATAAACTCTTCTATAAGCTTATTCGCATCTTTACTAGTTTTAAAGAATACACCTACTGGATTTGCTTGCTCGTCTAGATTAAATTTAACTTCAACCTTATCAAATGAAATTGCACCAGTACGCATTCTTTTGGTACGCATTTTCTTAGCTAATTCATCTAATTTTAAAATAGCCTCTGTGATTGACTGATCTGTGTTATAGGTTTCGCTATTTAAAGAAACTTCTTGAGGTATAACAATGCTCTTTGTTTCAATTATCGCCTGTGCTTCTTCGTATGCAAATCTAGCATCAGAGTAAGTTACGGTTCTACCAAACCAATGATCCTTAATTTCGCAATTATCATTCATTTTAAACACTGCAGAAAAGGTATATTTTTCTTCACGTGGTCGCAAGGAACATGCACCATTAGATAAAATCTCTGGTAGCATAGGTACTACTCTATCTACAAGGTATATTGATGTAGCTCTTTCATAAGCTTCGTCATCTAAAACCGTATCTGGTTTAACGTAATGTGATACATCTGCAATATGAATCCCTATTTCATAAAGTCCGTTTTCTAAAACCTTAAATGAAAGTGCATCGTCAAAATCTTTTGCATCTTTTGGGTCTATCGTAAAGGTTAAATCCTTACGCATATCTCTACGTTTTGCAATTTCTTCTTCAGTAATAGAAGTGTCTAATTTATTAACATAGGATTCAACTTCTAGAGGGAATTGGTGTGGTAATCCATACTCAGCTAAAATAGAATGTATTTCAGTACTGTGCTCTCCTGGTTTACCTAATACATCAGTTACTTTACCATAAGGAGAACTTGCATTTTCTGGCCAGTCAGTAAGTTTTACTAAAACTTTATCTCCATCCTCAGCCTTCTTGATTTTATTTATAGGTACAAAAATATCTGTATACATTTTTAGACTATCAGCTACTACAAATGCAAACTTTTTACTATTCTGAATTTGGATAGTACCTACATAATCTGATTTTGCTCGTTTGATAATATTGGTGATCTCACCTTCTTGTTTACCTCGATGCTTTCTTCTATAGGCGTAAAATTCTACTTCATCTCCATCTAAAGCCTTGTTAATATTATTAGAAGCCACAAAAACGTCATCTTCAAAGTCATCACTAATTATATAACCATTTCCTTTAGCAGCTAAATCTAATATTCCAATGTGATACTCAGTATTGACAATAGCTTTAAATTTTCCTCTATCTACTTCTTCTATCTCACCTTTTACCTTTAATTGGGCTAGTTTTTTGATAATTTGGTTTCGACTACTCGCGTCATTTACACCGAGTTTTGAAGCTATTTGTTTATAATTAAAAGTCTTATTTCTTTCTTTTTTTAAAATACTTAGAATCGTATTTGTAAGGTTGGAAATCTTATTGTTTCTAGATCTCCTTTTTTTCTTTCTTGTCATTTAAATTTATAATCATATTCATTTCCTAAAAGTGTTAGGAATTCTTCATTTTAAACTTAATATAGGTGGAAGTGAAGATATTAAGTTCTTTACAAAGCTACATTAATAATATTAGATAGTATTTAGTAAATTTTAAAAACTTAAAACCACTTATCCACAATTATATATACTATTATCATTTTTCTTTTAAGATTTTAAAAAATAAATAATGGTTATTATAGTCTGTTAATAGTGCGTATAAGTTTTATAAATTTTATTTTGAAAGAATTTAGTTTACACTTTATTAGTCTGTAATTAACACATTAATTATAATTAACTAATTGATTAATAGGTTATTTTTATTTATTGTAAACATCTGTTGATAATAGATGTTAATAGTTTTTATTGATAATATTTCTCAAAGTTTTTGTTCATTTCCTTTATTTGATATATTGATAACTTTATTTAAAATAATAACTAACTTATTTGGTTATTAATATTAAGTTTTGGTTTGAAAAAATTATTAAATATTCCTAATTAATATTTTAAATAGTTGTAAACAGTTATTAACATGTAATGATATATTCTATTAACCAGTTTTAAAAAATTGTAAATTTGTGCTTTATAATTAATAGTAAAAAGATGACTATTTCAATTGGTAACGATCATGCAGGACCAGAGTATAAATCTGCAATTATAGAGCACCTTAAAACTAAGGGATATACTATAAAAAATTATGGTACAGATACAAATGATAGTGCAGATTATCCAGATTTTGTTCATCCTGTTGCAAGTGATGTCAATAACGGAAAGGTGGATCTAGGGATCTTAATTTGTGGTACAGCTAACGGTGTTGGTATGACAGCTAATAAATATCAAAATGTTAGAGCAGGTGTATGTTGGAATAGTGAAATCTCCGAATTAGCTAGACAGCATAATAATGCTAATATAATTTGTATACCAGCAAGGTTTACTTCTATACCACAAGCTATTAAAATGGTAGATGTATTTTTAGAAACAGAATTTGAAGGAGGTCGTCATAAAAGACGTATAGATAAAATCCCATTATCATGTTAGATGGGTCATTCTCACTCTCATAACCATTCCCACCACCACGATCTAAATAGTCGAAATTTATTAATTTCTATATTTCTAAATATTACTATTACTGTAGCTCAAGTAATTGGTGGGATAGTTTCTGGTAGTTTAGCTTTATTAAGTGATGCGCTTCACAATTTTAGTGATGTTATATCTTTAATTATTAGTTGGATAGCTAATAAATTAGTTAAGAAAAAAGCTTCGTTAAAACGTACTTTCGGCTATAAACGAGCTGAAATTTTAGCTGCTTTTATTAATGCTGCGACATTAATAGTTGTGGCGGTTTTATTAATTTTTGAGGCAATTGAACGTTTTAGAAACCCTCAAGAAATAGAATCTAATCTTGTTATATGGTTATCTATTATTGCGATTTTAGGTAATGGTTTTAGTGTTTTATTACTTAAAAAGAATGCAGATAACAATATGAATCTCAAGAGTGCTTACCTTCATTTGTTAACAGATATGTTAGCAAGTGTTGCAGTTCTTATAGGTGGATTATTGATGAAATATTATGAAATCTGGTGGATAGATAGTGTGTTAACATTAGCAATAGCAGTTTACCTGGTTGTAATGGGATGGGATTTATTAAAAAATTCGTTTAAAGTACTAATGTTATTTACACCAGATTCAACTTCGGTAAAATCTATAGTAGAGGATATTCAAACTATTGATGCTGTAAAAAATGTACATCATGTGCATATATGGCAATTAAATGAGGAAGAAATTCATCTCGAAGCTCATATTGATTTTAAAGAGGATATTACATTATCACAATTTGATGTAATTTTAAATTCTATTGAAGAATTAATTTACCATAAGTATGATATTAACCATATTAATATTCAACCAGAATATGGTAAATGCGATGCTAAAGATGTTATTGTTCAAGATTAAATTATGCTTAAAACTTTAGTTAAAAAATTTCAGGAATTAACAACACAAGAGCTGTACGATTTACTTCAACTACGTAGTGAAGTATTTGTTGTAGAGCAAGACTGTGTTTATCAAGATGTTGATGGAAAAGACCAGAAAGCACTACATGTTTTAGGTTATATAGAGAATAAGTTAGTTGCTTATACAAGAATGTTTAAACCAGGTGATTATTTTGCAGAAGCAGGTATTGGCAGGGTAGTGGTTAAAGAAACACAACGACATCATAAGTACGGTAATTATATTATGGAAGTTTCAATACAAGCTGTTTTACAAAAGTATAATGTCTCAGAAATTAGAATTTCTGCACAGACCTATTTAAAGAGTTTCTATAATAATTTAGGATTTATAGAAGTAGGAGAGGAGTACCTTGAAGATGGTATACAGCATATTAATATGCTAAAAACTAATTAGTAGTTTTATTTATTTGTGTTACTTGTATTTCTACACGTCTATCATAGGCAGGTTCTCCACCTAGTGGATATTTCCTTTTTAAACCCACATAACGCATTCTAGATCTACTTACTCCTTTTCTAGCAAGAAAATCATAGACTGTTTTAGCCCTTGCCACAGATAAATTTCGCTTTTTAGTTTTTCTATCTATAGCATCACGAGCTCCATAAGTACAACACACATGACCCTCTACGGTGAAATATATATCTTTCCTCTCTACAAGTACATCAGCGATTCTATCTAAACGAATTTTAGACTCTTTTGTTAAATAACTATAACCTGTTTTAAACAAGATATTTTCTAAAAGGATTTTATCTCCTTCTTTTAAATCACCCTGTAGTTTTTCTTCAGTTGTTTTCTTGACTGGTTTAGAAACTAGTTGTCTTGGAGGATCATACGGCTGCACAATAATTTCTACTTTACGGTTTAGTCCTCGTATTTTATTTAAATTTTCTTCGTGAACAATATTTACTAATATTTCACCCTTACCATCGACATTTGTAATTTTTGACTCATCAAATTCATTGTTAGAGAATATTTCTTTTATAGCGTCTGCTCGTTGCTGAGAAAGAACAAGATTATAAGAATCACTACCTCTATCGTCACAAAATCCATAAATCGATACCTTTTCAATATCTAGATTTTCAATATTAGACAAGAACAGTAGCAATCTACTATGTTCTGTTTCAGGTACCTCATATTTATCCGTTTCAAAGTATACCTGATGCTTCAACTCTTTTTGGGAAAAAGAGAGCTGGAAACAAAGGCATATTAAAACGGTCACATATTTCATTTCGTTTGATTTTCTTTAATATTCAGAAATTCTATAATGTTAAATATAAATAATTTTAAGTTTTATCTCAAAATACTAGCGTATTGCGAAGGATTATTAAGAATACTTAAAGCTTTTTTTATCTCAGGATTATTAGCCTTGTAGTATATATATAATCCTTCACTGTAGAAATATCTTTTAATAATTTCGTCTGTTAAAAGTGATTTTAATTGTGTTTTATTTGCATCAATGGCATTTGACTTATAGGCTTGGATAGCAGCGGAGATATTGTGAAATTCGGAATCAACAACGCCATCTAATTCTTCCCCTTCAGCAACAACCATAGCTTTATTAAGCGCCTTTTCTGTCTCAGTTTCAAAATCAAACCCTGAATTTTTTAGATAGTTTTTGAATTTATTAAATTCAGTTTCGGGAAACTTATAGGTATTTAGGTCATTTAATGTATTCTTATAATAATAATCCGTAGCAAAATTAAAAATCAAGTTTTCATTTAATATTGCTTTTGTTAATGGTGTTCGTTTAGTAAATTTAACTTCTATATCTGGTTCAATACCACCACCATCAAAGACTTTTCTCCCATTACGTGTTGTAAAGGTATTATAGTTTTCCTTTTTCACCCTTGTAGCGTTACCGCTTTCATCTCTATTCCAATAATCAAGAGCTTGTATGCAACGGCCAGAAGGTGTGTAATATCTAGAAATGGTTATTTTCATTTGTGTTCCATAGGTAAGTGCCTTTGGCCTTTGAACTAATCCTTTTCCAAAACTTCTAGTACCAACTACAACCGCGCGATCAACATCTTGCAGCGCACCAGACACAATTTCACTTGCGGAAGCACTACTACCGTTAATTAATACAACCAAAGGAATTTCCGTATCAACAGCATCCCGTCTAGTGTAATAGGTTTTGTTATACTTTTTAACCTTAGATTTAGTTGTTACCACCAATTGATTTTTTGGCACAAATATGTTTGTGACATTAACCGCCTCGTTTAATAGTCCGCCTGGATTTCCTCGTAAATCTAGAATTAATCGGGAAGCACCTTGATTTTTTAGAGCCCTTAATGCACCTATGGTTTCATAAGATGCTTTATCGTTAAACTTACGCAACACTATATAGCCCGTTTTCTCATCCACCATAGAGTAGTGTGGCACAGCTTTAATTTCTGGTGATTCACGAATAATTTTTACAGTATTGGTTTGTCCTTGGCGTTTATAGGTTATCATTACCTCAGTACCAGCAGCACCTCGTAACAAATTAGCTATATCATCCTTAAAATCAGAAACTATAACATTATCTACTTTAATAATTTCATCACCAGCTTTGAGACCAGTTTTATCAGCCGCATAGCCTTTATAAGGTTCTATAATTACTAGTTTATCTTTAAGCGTTAATACCTTCGCACCTATTCCAGTATAATCTCCATCATTATTTATTCTAGAAGCCTCTACATCTTGTTCGTTGTAGAATTGTGTATACGGATCTAAATCATCTAACATGCTTTTTATTGCCGTATCCATAAGATCGCCAGGGTTGGTGTCATCAACATAGTTCATGTTGAGTTCCTTAAAAAGAGTAGTAAAAATCTCAATTTGTTTAGCAATTTCGAAAAAGTCACTCTTAAATGCTGTGGTGCTCACAAATAAAACCAATGCCAAGCCTGGTATTATTAATCTTTTGTGTAGATTTTTTTTCATTGGTTTGAGGTTTTATCAAGAAATTTTTGAAACAACATTTTCATAGCACTATTAATATCTGCAGAATTTGTTCCTTCCTTACTAAGGTACAAAATCATAAACGCATAAGATGTTGAACTATTATTAAAGAATTTTTGCTTGTTAAGCCTGTAAGCTTCTCTTAAAAGTCTTTTAATTCTATTTCTAGAAACTGCTGTTTTGTGGTGTTTTTTACTTACAGAAACTCCTGTTTTAAGGATACTACTATCGTTGAATTCGGTTTCTAAATATACCAAGCGCAAAGGATAAACCGTAATCGACCTTCCTTCATTAAAGAGGCGCTCGATGGTTTTTTTACTTTTCAACTTGTCTTTTTTACCGTATTTTAAGGACATTACAAGGAATTATTGGTTGTAAAAATAGAATTGTAATTTGTTTTATCAAATAGGTTTGTAGGTCAGCCATAATAAAAATCATGTTTAAGTCTTTTAATTAGACTAAATTACATAGGTTAATCAATAGCTCACCTTAAAAATGGGACATTTAAACGTCAAACAACTTAAAAGCCCTAAAGATAAAGCATTATATATTCACCATTTAGTAAAAGATCTGTAAGCTTTAGATATTATGTTAAATAAAGGATTGATTGAAGAAGAGCCCATTAGAATTGGTGCAGAACAAGAATTCTGTGTTGTGTCTGAATGTTATTTTCCAAAGAACAATAATATTGAAATTTTAGAGGCTATAAATGACGATCATTTCACTACAGAAATAGAAAAACACAATCTAGAGATTAATTCAGACCCCATAAAACATGAAGGCAACTGTTTTTATAAACTCCAAAAAAAATTTGAAGATTTACTATAAAAAGTCAACAAAAAGGGCAAAAAGAAATTAAAAAAACAAGTAAAATAATATTGGATAACCGAACCCCTATTAGATGTGGTTTATATTTTTTAGGTATTATTTTTCTAAGCCGTACGTGTTGTTTTCTCTTTTTACATCTGCCATAAATTCAGAGCTGTCAATTTCAACAAACTTTATATTTTTACTTGTTATAAGGTTATAGGTTGGCATGGCCCAGGCCCAATCAGAAGCAATTGTAGCATCAGTCGGTTTTTCACCCCTCATCATCTGAAGCGGTATATAAAACGCTTCCTGTGAACCATCATCATAGGTAACAGTTAAATCAATGGGCATAGGCATTAACCCAATACGCTCCAAAACGATTACTTTGCCATCAACGGACTTTATACCATAATCAATTGTATTTGTGGTCTGCCCAAAATCAATGAGATACCAATCAAGCTCTAAACCTGAAACACGCTCTGCCGTTCTCACAACATCCATAGGTTTGGGGTGTTTAAACGAAAAATCATCAAAATATTTTTTAATTGTTTTTTTAAGATTTTCTTCTCCAATCACATATCCAAGTTGAGACAAAAACACAGAACCTTTACTATATGCTGCGGTTCCGTAAACCTGATTATAAGCGTACCTGTCTGCATGAGTAGTCAAAGGTTGTTCGTAGCCTGAATTAGCTAAAGATATATATCGCCTATAAGTGTTTTTAAACGGATTTTTACTTGTATTACCTTTTAATGAATTTGTAGCCAATGTTGAAATATAGCTTGTAAACCCTTCGTCCATCCACTCGTGCTTTGTTTCGTTACTAGCCAATAAAAACTGAAACCATGTGTGCGCCATTTCATGTGATGTAACACCAATCAGACTTCCGTAATTTCGCTCACCAGTTATTAAAGTGCACATGGCGTATTCCATACCACCATCACCCCCCTGTATAACAGAATATTGATTGTAAGGGTACTTACCAACGTTTTCACTAAAGAATTCCATTAGCTTTGCAGTATCCGACTGAAGTTTCTTCCAGTTGTCTAGATAGT
>Ga0181564_10001205_pt1 | contig 23020 bp, 14 predicted proteins | sample 011ome_24_FD_134512 | JGI IMG/M metagenome (GOLD analysis project Ga0181564, IMG submission 134512) | Coastal salt marsh microbial communities from the Groves Creek Marsh, Skidaway Island, Georgia - 011513CT metaG (megahit assembly) | ecosystem: Environmental > Aquatic > Marine > Intertidal... | reverse complement strand
TCAGCCGTGGGCGTGGCGCGCGGAGACCGCGAGTAGGGTTCGTCGCGCGGGGAAAACAGGCGGGCGATCGTGGGACACGGCGCGTACCCTTCACGCCGTACAGGGGCTCGACGCTGATCGAAGTGCCGCTGTCCAGCACGACGCGCTTCGTCGCCAGCGCGTCGCCCTCGACGTCCATCGCCACGGCGACGTCCGTGCTGTCGGGAGCCATGCGGCGTTCCCGCGCGACCTCGCACTAGGTGGAGCCGATGTTGAATTTCAGTTAAAAACACAAAAATCGAGGGAAAAAGTGCGTACGTAAGGCTCGCCTCTTTCTCCACACGCGCTCGCGCGTCGGCGCGACATGGCCTCCATGCGCGCGGTCGCGACGCCGTCGGCGTTGACGAGCAGACCGTGTCGCTGGATCCCGACACGCGGAAGAACCTTCGTCAGGAGCGTGACCGGTTCCGTCTCCCCCATCATCGCGGGAAGCAAAACCTCCAAGAAGAAACCGGCCAAGTCGGGTAAGCTCTCCGGGGGCCGGAGCGTGGCGTGTTTGGACGACAAGCTCCGACGCGTGGAGAGCTCCGACGACGGCCTCGCCCCGCTCCCGCAGGCGCTTCGCGATCGGGGTCCCGCGGTGGCCCTGGCGTACACCTACCTCGGCGACGCCGTGTGGGAGGTGTACTCGCGGCAACACATGATCCTGCGCAAGGCGACGGAACACGCCAAGGCTGGCACGAAAAACGTCGCGCTGCGTCCGATGGAGGCGACCAAGCGCGGCTGGTGTTCCTCCGTGGCGATGCACGGGCACCTGATGCGCCTCGTGGACGGCGACGTGCTCTCGCCGGAGGAGCTGTCGGTGTTGAAGTGGGGGCGGGACTTCGGACACGAGTCCCGAAGCGGACACAAGAGCCAGGCGCACAAAGAGGCGTCCGCGCTGGAGGCGCTCGTGGCGTTTTGGTACCTCTTCGACCCGGAACGGCTGCACTTCGTGCTCGAGACGCTGGGCATGACCGTGTGCGGCCGGCCGCTGCGTGCGCTGCGCGCGTCCGCCGTCCGAGACGCCGCGTCCGGCGCGATGGACGCGCTGCGGCGGGACGACGACGCGAAGGCGGGAACGGAGACGGAGGGGAAAAAAACCGACGAAAACCAAGACACGATCGCGTCGCTCCGCGCGCGCGTCGCGGAGTTGGAAGAGGAGCTGCTCGTCAGTAAGCGCGCCGCGCGGCTGATGCGCGCGCGGAAGTGACGCGAACTCTCGGTGTTTTCGATAGATACCTATATTCGTGTGATAAAGAGGACCAGCGCGTTCGTCCTCGGCGTGTTCGTCCCGGTTCCGCGTTTTTTTTGGCCGGTTATACTCCGTAGAAGAGGAGATGGTTTAAAATATTACGTGTACGTATTTGCGTAAAGACGCGCCCGTACTTTCACTCGCTCGGGAACGGGCACTTCTTGTCCTCCGCCTCCGACAGCCCCTCGATCCACTCGTCCATCGCCTTAACGCCCTCCGGGCGGAAATCCGGCTCCTCGACGCTCGTCACGCTCCCGACGCGCCCCTTGGTCTGCTCGCCCTCCACCTGCGGAGTGAGGTAGTCGGGGATGTCCGCGTCCTCGAAGAGCTGCTGCAGCGCCTTGTACTGCTCCGGGCCGCTCTGGAATATCCGGATCTTGGACTGCGTGTGCGCGGCGAGCAGCGGCTTGACGGCGGACCAGAGGTAGTCGAACACGCTGGGCGAGTTGAGCACGTAGATGGCTTTGCTCAGCTCGGGGTAGTTGTACGACGCCACCGAGTTGATCACCTTGAACACGTACAGACACCTGAGCGCGGACATCCCGAGCCCCTCCAGGTCCACGATCACCACCTGCTTGTCCATGATGTCGTGCTCGTCGTCCTCCGGGTACGAACCGTCCTCCGGCGCGTCGCTCACCGCGTCGCCGGCTTCGCGCGCCGCCTCGCGCATCCGCGCCTCCATCCCCCGGCGCCCGCCGTTGGCGAGGTGCCGCTTCTGCGCCTCCGGCACGACCACCTTCACGAGGTGCTCGCCGCGCACGATGGAGCAGTACACGTGACACTCCTCCAGCGAGCTGGCGGCGAGCGCACCGTCGCCCTTGCCCAGGCGCAGCATGTACACCGGGTAGCCCTGCTTGGTGTACCCGTGGAACGGCGAAGCGGGGATGATCTTGCGGTTCTCGGCGAGGAGGTCCCACCGCGGCTTGGCGCCCAGCACGCCGTCGACGCCGGCGCTGTCGCCGACGGCGACGGTCTGCCGCCACGCGATGGTGTCTCGCAGCATCTTCTCCGCGTCGTCGATTTTGTATTTGCGCGCCACCAGGAAGCGGCGCGCGGTGGCCTTGCGGTTGCCACACGGGCACATGTCCGCCGGGATCTCCTCCCCGTCAGGCCCGAAACGTCCCACCAGCGCGTCCACGGTGTCGCGCCAGTCCTCGGGGTGGGGGTACTCGTGGAACACGGCGCCGTTCGAAGGCGCCGCCGCGGCGGGATCCTTCTCCTCCGCGCCGAACCAGGTGCCGAACATCGCGGCGAGTCGAGGCGGCGGCTACGGCACGTCGAGGTCAACAACACCCTCCGCGCCGCGCGCGTCTCTGGCTTCGAAAAAGCCTCTGCGCCGCACGCGACGGATAATGTTCGAACGCCGCGCTGCCCTTTCGGTCGGTGGACGCGCCGATTCGGGCGAGGGGGGACCGTCCGAGTCGTTCGTTCGCGTCGAAGGACGCGGTGGGAACACTGAGCTGCGCTTTCGCGCGACGGCTCGCGGCGATACGACGCCGATCGCAATGACCGCTCGGCTCTCGACAGGGTTTGGGAAGGCCGCGGCCTCTAACGCTATTTTCGGGAGCGATTATTCGTGTCGATTTGCGAAGAGAGAGCTTTGGTGTCGGAGATTCGTTTTCGAAACATTAACGTCTACAAACTCGCAACTCGCGCAGGCGTCAGTCCTGCAGTCCCCAGTCGTCGTCGTCGTCGTCGCCGCCCGCCGCCCCAGCCTCCTCGACCGCCGCCTCGGGCTCAGGCTCCGCCTCGGGCTCGGGCTCCGGCTCCGGCTCCGGCTCCGGCTCGGGTTCCGGCTCCGGCTCCGGCTCGGGTTCCGCCGCCGCCGCCGGCTCGGGCGCCGCCTCGCGCGCCGCCGGTTCCGGCTCCGCCACGCGCGCGCGCGCTTTCAGGTCCTCGGCGAGGTCTTCCCCCTCCGGGTCTTCCCCCTCCGTCGCGCTCAGGAACGCGGTCGCCGGCTTCCTGGGCGCGGCCGCTCGCGCTCTTGCGCCCTCCTCCAGACGCAGCGCCTGGTCGAAGTCCGGGAACAGGTTCTTGTACTCCGCCGGGTCCGCCAACGCCTCGGCGGCTTTCTTGTTCACCGCGGCGAGGTTTTCCTTCCACAGCGCGACGACGCCCGAGACGCGCGACGGCGCGTACGCGCGCGCCATGAACGCCGCCTCGGGGACGCGCCCCGTGTCGCAAAGCAGGTCGATGCACTTGTCCACCTCCCCGAGAAGGAACAGCGAGATGAACGCCACGTTGTTCTTGCCCTTCTCCCGCGCCGTCTCGGCGAGCGCGGCGAGGCGCGCTGGGGAGGAAACCGCCGAGCACAGCAAAAGCTGCCCGGAGAGGTCCCCCGACTGCGCGAGGCACGCGCCGGCGAGCTCGATGTCCCCGCCCGCCATCGCGAGCTCGCCGAGCTGCTTCCACTTCATCTCCCCGGCAGCCATCTCCTCGTTCTCCACGATCTCGCGCGCGATGCCCAGCTCGCCCAGCTGCACGGCGAGCTCGAACCGGTAGTCGGGGTCCGTGGCGACGCGCAGCGCCTCCGCGACTTGCCCGCGCGACTCGAGGAACTTGGCCACGGAGTTGTGCTGCTCGCGCGGGATCGCGCGCATGAGCTCCTCCGCGGCTTCCATCTCGCCGCGCAGCACCAGCGTCTTGTACTCGATGAGCGAGAGCAGCAGCGTGTAGGACACCACCCCGAACTGCTTGTCGATGAGGTACACGCGGTTCTGCGCGGCGAGGTAGCCGAGCAGGTACATCGGGCGGTCGAGGTGGAAGATGGTGGTCACCTCGCCGCCGACGCAGTAGTTGAGGCGCAAGTCGGCGTTGGTGTAGATGAAGCAGTCGCCGACCCAGACGCCCGTGCGCACGGACTCGCCGATCTCGTGCAGGAGCTCGAACGCGTCCTCCACGCCCTCGCCCTCGTCCACCTCGCCCGCCTCGAACGCCGCCGCCGTCGCCTCGGCGTCGTAGCGCAGGATGAAGAAAGAAGACTCCGACGCGATGGCGACGAGGTCGCCGGACTCGGACCACCAGACGTCCTTCACGGCGACGTCGAGGCGGCGGATCACGCGGCTGGTTTCCCAGTCGTAGAAGCAGATGAAGTCCGTCGATCTCAGGCCCATCAGCGCGCCGCCGTGCAGACCCTCGGCGGCGAAGTGCGGCCGGAACGACGTCTTCTCCTTGAACTGGTTGTACACCTTGATCTTCGAAGGGCTCTCGCGCACGGCGAATTCGCTCGAGTCCGTGGACCACCCGAAGTCGAGCGCGGCGCCGAAGCTCTTGTTCCTCCACGCCAGCGCGGTGTAGATGATGTACTCGCCGTCGCCACACACGGTGACGAACCTGCCGTTGGGGCCGTGCATCAGCGACTGCGGGTACAGGTCGCACGACCCGAGGTCCTTCACCGCGAGCGGCAAACGTTCGCCGTCCTGCGCCTCGTACTCCGCCGGCAACGACTTGACGTTCACCGTCTGCACGTCGTTGTGCTTGGACCAGATGATCTTGCCGCTGGAATCCATCGACGCCACCGGGTCCTCGCGGCCAATCTTGAACATCACCGTGCCCTCGTCGTACCCAACGGACACGGCGTTGGAGCCCTTGATGACGCCTATCGCCCAGACGCGCTCAAGCCCGTAGTTCAGCGTGTTCTCAAGCCTGTACGTGGTGCTGTGCCAGATGCGCAGCGTGCCGTCTTCGGAGCCGGTGATGATCACGGGGAGCTCGGGGTGGAAGCACACCGCGCTCACGTTGTGCGCGTGTCCCTCGAGCGTCTGCACGCACGACTTGGTCTGGTAGTCCCAGATCTTCACCAGCTTGTCGTCCGCGCCGGAGATGAGGTACGGGCGGTCGCCGCCGCCGAAGTACTCCACGCAGTTCACACCCTTCTCGTGCCCCTCCAGCGTGAAGTTGGGCGTGGGCTGACCGATACTCCACACCTTCACCGTGCGGTCGAGCGACGCCGACGCGAACGTGTTGGTGTCCTTGGGGTTGAACGCCGCCTGCATCACGTAGTGTGAGTGCCCCTCGAACACCTGCGTGCACGCCCACCCCTTGTCCCAGTCCCACAGCTTAATCAGCATGTCGTCCGAGCACGTCAGCACGTACGGCTGCGTGGGGTGCACGCTGACGCAACGGATGTAATCGCTGTGCGCCTCAAACGCCTTCACCAGCTCGGTGGTGTTGTAGTTGTACACGCGGACGAACATGTCGTCCGAGCCGCACACGATCCATTGCTTACGCGCCACCCACTTCGCCGTGCGCACGGGCAGCTCCGTCACCTCGAACGACTTCACCAGCGAGTTTGTGGCGTGGTTCCAGATGTACACGTTCCCAGAGTACAGGTTGGCGAGGATCCACGGCTCCGTGGGGTGCAGCTCCACGCCTTTCACGCGGTCCGAGCGCTGCACCAGCTTGCGCTTGATGTCCAGGCGGAGAGGCATCGCGGCGACTCGCGGGACACGGAGGTCGCGCCGCTGCTGCGTCGAGAAGGGGGGATCGGGCGGCCGCGGGTCAGCGCGTCGAATTTCGAGCGCGCGAGGATTTCCGGAGGGTGGAGGATGGATCTGCGAACGGAGCGCGCGTCCCCGATCAGCGCGCGCAGCGGGGCGGCGCCGCGCGTGGCGACGACGCGATCCCGGATCGAGCTCCGCGCGCGTGGTGGGCGCCTCTGCGCACCTTTTCGTCTCGATACTGCGCGTCTCACGCTCCGCACGCGTCGCTGATCGCACGTTTCACCTGTGAGGAACGATCAAAAGGACGCGGGTTAGGGATGCGTTCCGCGGTCGAATCTCCGCAGGTCGCGGCGGTACGACGCAGGGTCTCGTGTCTTCGCGAGACGCACCTCGAGGGAACGACGGTCTCCTTCGCGAGGCGAACCGTGACCGGCGCACTGACACCCCTGGGGTGAGCGCGGCTCTCTCTGTGCCCGCCACGCCGCGGTGGGCGACCTGCACACGTTGAGAGCCGCGGGTGAAAAAAACGCGATGAGACTAAAAAGTCATACGAACGTGCTTACCGAGCCCATAAACTAGAAGATGTCGCTTTTTCCGGACCTGACCCAAAACGCGTTTGATCTCACCCTACCACTTGGTTGAGTCCCGCCACGTGCCACTTACCTCGCGCGCGAAGAGACACGTTCTCCTCGTTCGACCGTCCATCACACCGACGATGCAGAGTATGATGGCCTCCAACGCCCTCGCCGGCGCCCGCGGCGCGTACGCCGCGCCCAACTCCCGCGCCAAGCTTAACCGACGAGTGGCCATGTCCACCCGCCGCCCCGCTGCCGGTGCTGTGACCGTGCGCGCGGGCAAGACCCCCGACGGCCCCAAGGTGGCGATCGCGGGCATCTCCGGCGCCGTCGGCACTGAGTTCATGCGGGTGCGTGCTCGTCCACGCCGCACGCGGCCTTCACGCGCGTTCCACCCTCCGCGCGAGAGCGCCACGATCGGACCCGGACCCAATCGCGAAACGATCGATCGAGCGTCGCGACGACCTTTTCGCTTTCTCTTCTCGGCGCGCCCGCCGCGACTGACCTGATGATCGATTCGAACAACGCGCCCCTCGATCTTAAACGCCGCATCGAAAAGGTACTCGTCGAGCGCGACTTCCCGTACAGCGAGATGAAGATGCTCGCGTCCGCGCGCTCCGCCGGGAAGGAGGTTGAGTTCGACGGCGAGACGTACGTCATCGAGGAGCTCACCGAGGACTCTTTCGACGGCGTGGACATTGCGCTCTTCTCCGCGGGCGGCTCCATCAGCAAGAAGTTTGGCCCCCTCGCCGCCGCGAAGGGCTGCTTCGTGGTGGACAACTCCTCCGCGTTCCGCATGGACCCCGACGTGCCGCTGGTGATCCCCGAGGTGAACCCCGAGGCGATGGCGGAGTACAAGCTCGGCGGCGCGCGCAAGGGCGGCATCATCGCCAACCCCAACTGCTCCACCATCATCGCGCTCATGGCCGTGACGCCCATCCACCGCGCGGTGGGCGTGAAGCGCATGATTGCCTCGACGTACCAGGCCGCGTCCGGCGCGGGCGCGCTGGCGATGGCGGAGCTCGAGCAGCAGACGCGCGACGTCCTGAACGGCGACCCGGTGACGATGGACATCTTCTCCTGGCAGTACGCGTTCAACCTGTTCTCGCACAACGCGCCGATGACGGAGAACGGGTACAACGAGGAGGAGATGAAGATGGTGATGGAGACGCGCAAAATCTGGGGCACGCAGGACGTGCAGATCGCCGCGACGTGCATCCGCGTGCCCGTCATGCGCGCGCACGCCGAGTCCATCAACCTGGAGCTGGACGGCGAGCTGAGCGAGGAGGAGGCGCGGGCGATTCTGGAGAAGGCCCCGGGCGTGTCCCTCATCGACGACCGCGCCAACAACAAGTTCCCCACGCCCCTGGACGCCTCGGACATGGACGACGTGTACGTCGGGCGCATCAGGCGCGACATCTCGCAGGGGGGCAACAACGGCCTCGAGCTCTTCGTCTGCGGCGACCAGATCAAGAAGGGCGCCGCGCTCAACGCCGTGCAGGTGGCCGAGCTGCTCCTGTAGGCGACGCGCGGCCAAAAGAGAGACGCGCGCCGGAACCGGCGGCGCCGTGACGAGAGCGCGTCGCGCGTGCGTATCTAATCCTATTACGACGATCGATATTCGTGTATGAATATGAACGCGTCCGTTCCCTCTCGACGTGTTTTTCGTGTGTGGTGGTGGTGGTGGTGGTGGTGGAAGGCGCGACGCCGCCGAGCTCGTCGCCTCGACGTCGCTCGTTATCCGGATTCCGAAAATCCGACGAATAGACAAGATGCGAGAAGAACCTAACAACGAATCTGACGCGTGGCACAGTCCACGGGCGCTCAAGAGCGCGTCGAGCCCGCGGTCGCGTGTCCCCGGGCAGTGACGTGCAGTGACGGGCCAGACCTCGACCGGCCCCGACGAAACCTCGCGCTCGACATGTCGAAGCTCAGCCCGTTGTCCGATTCCGAAAAGGTGTTCGTGGAGGCGCTGGCGGGCGCCATCGGCGGGCTCGCCGGCGCGGTCACGTTCTACCCCCTGGACACGATAAAGACGCGCATTCAGGCGGAGGTGGACGTGGAGGGCCAACGTCGCAAGACGTGGATGGAGGTGTTCAACGACCTGGTGGAGAACGAGGGACCGTGGGCGTTGTTCGCCGGGGTGGGCGCGAAAGGCGCGCACTCCATGGCGAGCTCGTTCCTGTATTTCCTCGCCTTCTCCAGCCTGCGACGCCGCGTGGAGGCGCGCAGCGGCCGGCAAATAGGCGTCGCCGCCAACCTGGCGATCGCCATGCTCGCCGGCTGCTGCAACGTGCTCGTCACCGAGCCGCTGGACACGCTGTCCACGCGGCGGCAGATCTGCGGCGCCGACGACGACGGCGGGACGAGCGGAACGTCCGCCCGACTCGCGAAAACGTTTTTCGGCGCCCCGTCTTCGCCGGCGCCTCCTGAAACCTTCGCCGACCTCGTCGCGTCCGCGGTCGACCGCGCGGCGCTGGCGGCGCACGAGTGGACGCGCCTGTACAGCGGCGTGGGCGCGTCCCTGCTGCTGACCGTGAACCCCGCGATCCAACACACGTGCTTCGAGCAGGCGCGGCGGCGCGTCATCGGCGGGTTGCGGCGCCGCGCCGCGCGGAGAAACGGCGACAACATCGGCGCGAAGAAGATCGCCGAGCTCTCCGTGAGCGACGCGTTCGTGCTCGGCGCCGCCTCGAAGGCGGTCGCCACGTTCATCACCTACCCGCTGGTGCGCGCGAAGGTTTTGGCGAAGGCGCCGGAGCGGCGAGACGTCTCCCGGAAACGACGAGACGTCTCGCGGAAAGGCGCGCCGCCGCCCGCGGAGCGCTTCCGCGGGAAGTCGTTGCCGGCGGTGATGCGGGGGGTGGTGGAGACGGAGGGGGCCGCGGGGCTGTACAAGGGCCTGCAGGCGCAGCTGCTGAAGACCGTGCTGGTGGCGGCGTTCTCGCTCACGGTCAAGGAGAAGAGCTTCCGAACGGCGATGCTCGTGGTGCTGCTGATGAACAGGCTGTGACTGTGACGACGCGCGTACGCGAGAAACTGTGTCTCAGATCGATCGACCGGACGACCGCCATTCATTCTTCGATTCCCGACCGTTTCCGTCTCGACTCTCTCAAATCTTCTTCTCCGACGCGCCACGCGCGCACTGGCTGCGGCGCACGCGCACGTCGTCGTCGTTCGCGTTCGGTCGAGATGGCGGTCATCATGGGTCTGGGCGAGGGAGTATTCTCCCTCCTCATCATCGGGTGCGTTGAGGTCGGCGCTGCCGCCCTCCCGCGCGCTGGAGGTGATCCCGCCCGTTTCAGAGATGCCGCGCGCCCCACCGCCTCGACGGCTCCACGCTGACATCCGATATCCCCCGACTGCCTCCGCCCCCGACCCCCCTCCCCGCCGCAGCATCGTCTTCCTCGGGGCGTGTCATCTCAGCCGGGGAACCTTGCAGGCAGCGTACGTCCTCCCTCGCGTCGTCCTCGTTCCCCGCCGAGCCTTCGCCGCTCGCGCCTCGCGTCCTTTTTGAATCCTCCAAGTCGACTCACCGAAAACTTCTCTCTCCGCCTCCCCCTCGACTCGTCGCAGGCGCGTCTTCGTCTTGACGACGGTGTCGTACATCGTGCTGCTCATCATCCTGCTCATCGCGCCTCGGGGCGAGACGGCGCTGACGGACGTGGAGGCGGAGATCGGGACGTACGACGACACGGTCACGTACCGGTCGCTCATCGTGACGTCGATGGTGCTGGGCGCGGTGACGGCGGGGGGGAGCGTCGCGGCGTTCCACCTGTTCCCGCCGGTGTACGCGAAGCCCATCGACTACGCCACGGACGTGCAGTCGCACGAGATGGCGTCCAAGAAGCGGGCATCCTCGTGGCTCTGAGGAGTCGACGTGCGGGTACGGTAGCGGGAACGCGACTAAAGTATATGTAGGATAGTATGACGCGCGGGAAGCGGGAAGTGTTCGTAGTAGAAAACCGGAGCGCGTTCGTCGCGTCCGGTCACCGCGTCTAAAGACGCGCCGCGCGGCCATCGCGCGTCGCATCATTTCTTCTCCTCGCCTTCCTCTTCCTTCTTCTCCGCGTCGCCCTGCAGCGCCTGCTGGATGGACGGGTCGTTAGGGTCGACGCCGGGCAGCGACGACAAGATGGAGTTGACGTAGTTGGCGTCCGCCAGCGGGTCCGCCGCGCCCGCGCCCGAGCCGCCCGCCTGGTCCTCCTGCATGGACATCGCGAGCGCAGCCTGCAGCGCGGGGTCGTCCTCCCCGCCGCCCGCGGCGCCGCCTTCGCCGCCCATGGACAGCGCGAACGCGCGCTGCAACAGCGCGTCCTCGTCCATCATCGCCACGTCCTCCGCGGCGGCGCCCGCCGCCGGCGCCTCCGCGGCGGGGGTCTTCGCCTCCGCCTCCGCCGGCGCGGCGCCGGCGGCGGGTTCGGCGTCGCCCCCGTTGGCCGCCGCCGCCGCCGCCTCCTGGCGCGCGCGCTCCTCCTCCAGCGAGACGCGCAGCGCGAGCGCGAGCGCCGGGTCGTCCCCGCCGTCCATCATGGCGTCGCCGCCGTCGAAGCCCTGCATGGCGGCGTGCGACGACGCCGCCGCCGCCGCCGCCGCGAAGCCGCTTCCCCCCCCCGCGTCCTCGTCCATGAAGATGGGCGTGCTGAGCAGCACGTCCGCGAGGTTGGCGCCCGGCGGCACGGTGACCAGATTGCTGTTGTTGTTCTTGTTCACCGCGCCCATGAACGCCTCGAGCTTCTCGGCGTTCTCGTCGACGTCGCCGAAGCTCACCACGTCCACGGCGACGTTGCACTTGCGCAGCTTCTTGCCGACGGAGATCAGCTCGCTCGTCTCCGCCTCGACGGGCGAGCCGATGAACAGCACGATGCGCATGCGCTGGTGCTTGTTCTGGCGGTGCTTGAGCGCCAGGTGCGCCACCTGTCGGCAGTCGGGAGAGGGGGGGAACGGCGGGCGGCGGTGAGTCGGACGTCGCGCGCGCGCGAACGCGGCGAGCCTCGCGGAAAAAGGCGACGCTTCGCGAGGAAAGAGAACCGAGACGACGATCTCGTCTCGGATCTGGCTGGGCTCGGAGACGCGCGCGTGTCCGGTGCTTCATCGCGCGAACGCACCTGGACCCCGGTGGGGAAGTTCACGGTTCCTTCCATGGAGATGCCGTGCACGGCGTTCAGCACCACGCCCAGGTCGTCGGTGGGGGTGACGAGCACCCTGGGCACCTTTCCGGCCAGGCTGAGCACGCCCACGCTGTTTTCGGGGTTGGACTGCGTCTTCGCCCCCGCGAGCAGGTTGATGGCGTCCGCCTCAGCCTGCGATCGAGACGTGCGCGCGACATCGGGAAAGGCACGGCGTCAGAAGGCGATCGAACAGAAACGCGGGTCGCGGCCGCTGGGAACGAGACCGCTCCGAGGGGAAACAACCCTCGTTGTTGGCTGCAGCGGGCGCCGATGACGTTGAAAACTCGAGAGGGGTACCGGGCCGCCGATGGGTGCCGCACCTGTAGCCTCGTGGGGAGGTAATCCGAGTTCCGGACATACTCGCTGTTGTCTATGCACAGGATCGTCGCCTCGAGCACCATGGCGGCCGTCGGATGTCGGCGCCGCGACCGTGACAGTGGTGGCGAAAGGAGCGCGTCGTCTCAGATCTGGGGGCTCGACGTTTGATTTCTGGGAACGGAACGGAAACTTGTTTTGGCGTGTCGGCCTGATCACATGCCGCGCCTGCTCGTAACGCTTCGATAAAAAAAGCTCTCCTTCGCGCCCGGCCGCGCGCGCGCGCGTCAGTCCCCCCTGCCTCCTTTCAGCATGTTCTTGACCGCCACCAGCGACGACCCGACGCGGTACATCAGGAGCGAGGACATCTCGTTCGCGTCCATCGCGGCGCCGGACTCCAGCAACGAAGCGCACAGCCTGACGCACCCCCCGTTTTCGGGCGCGGCTTGCGCGGCGAGGACGAGCGGAGTCACGCCCACCGCGGTGGGGCCGTAGCTCCCCCGGAGGTTGGGGTCCGCGCCCGCGGATAACAGAACGGCAGCCAACGCCAAACCGTTCGTCTCTTCGCCGTTCCGCACCGCCACCGCGGCCCACAGCAGGGGCGGGCCCCGGACCGCGTCGTAGGTGCCCTCGGCGTCGACGTCGGCGCCGGCGTCGATCAATCGCTTCGCCAGGTCCGCCGCGTCCGCGCCCGCGCCCGCCTCCACCGACGCCGACGCCCACCACAGGGGCGTCGTCGTATCCCCGGCGACACCCTGCGTGCCCGGAATCGTGACATCCGCGCCCTTGTCGACCATCGCGCGCGCGAGCTCAATCGCGCCGGGCGCGCCGTTTCTCGCCGCCAGGCACGCCAGCCACAGCGGCGTCCCCGAGACGCCACCCTCCGCGCTCCGCGACTCGTCCAGCGCGTCGCGTGCGGCGTCGGACCCGGGCTCGAGCGCGGCGACCAGCGCGGCCGCGGGCGCGATGTCGTCGCCCTCGGCCGCGCGCAGCGTCGCGAGCCACAGCGAGGTGGAGGGGAGGGACGTCTCGGCGTCGCGAGGCGATGACCTCGCACGCGCGCATCGGTCCCGACGACGCGCGACGTGGTTTTTTGTGGAGAGCGTCCCCGGCCGACGCCGAGGGGTGGCGCGCGGCGCGGCGCCGACGAGCCCCGGGCGCACGCACGTCCACATGCTCGTCGCGCGCTGACCCGCGGCGAGAACCGAGTCCCTGCGCGCGCAGGCACCGCGCACACGCGTGTGGAGTCGAGGCTGACGTGTCGAGTCTTGAGCGACAGTCGGAATCGATAACAAATTTCTCATCAACATCACATCCCCGGCTGGAACCCCACGACTTGGTCGAGGTTCTCGAGCGTCGCGCGGTGCTTGACGAGCGTCGTCCTGATGACCTCCCTGAGCTCCTCCAGCCCCACCTCCTCCTCCGCGGACACCGAGAGCGCGCCCTCGCTCGTGAGGAACGCGGCTGTCTTCTCCGCCTCCGCCTCGTCCTCGGCGCCCCAGAGCCCCTCGAGGTCGGGGCACAGCGCGCCGCCCAGCTGCGGCACGAGCTCGGACTTGGACATGACGTCCAGCCACGGCCGCCGGTGCGCGAAGCGCGCGTGCAGATCTTCCCGGATCGCGAGCTGATCGGACACCGAGGTGCCGCATAGGCCGGACAGGTCGAACACGAACACCACGCAGGTGGGCAGGTGCTCCAGCGTCGCGATGGCGAGCTTTTCGATTTTGTTGCGGTCCTCATCCGGGCGCCACAGCAACCCGGGCGTGTCCGTGACGATGTGGCGCTTCTCCTCCAGGAAGAAGTGGCCCATCTTGATGCCGCGCGTCGTGAACGGGTAGTTGCACACCTCGGGGGTCCCGGAGGACAGCACGCGCACGAGGCTGGACTTCCCGACGTTCGGTGCGCCGACCAGCGCCACCGTGGGCGTCTCCAGCTCCGCCACGGGAAGCCGCCGCAGCGTCTTCGCGATCTCCTTCAGCTCATCCACCGGTTGTTTCGCGTTGCGCTTGAAATACGCCTCCATCTCCTCGAACCCGGCTTCGCGGACGCCGACCGCGTCCTTCGGGCCCTTGGCCTTCGCCGCGCGCGCGGCGTGCTGCTTGCCGATGCTCAGCATGGCCTTGCGCGCGACGTCCACGCGCCGCAGGGTGGCCTCGTACTTGTCGTCCTTCAGGGTCAGCTCCAGCAGCGCGCGCTCAAACGGGTGCAGACGCTCGACGCGCGGGAACCCCTTGACGTACTCGCCCAGCGGCTTACACAGCGCCGTGGTCAGCGCGTCGAGCTGTTTCGCGCTGCGGTTGCGTTCCTTCAGCGTCGGGTCCCGCAAACCCTTCGTCGGCGTGACCCGCCCGGCGCGCTTCACACCGGACGTGATGATGTCGTCCGCGGGGGACACGTTCGGCACGCGCATCAAAACGCCCGTCCGCACGCGGGGCTTCGAGGGGCGCCGGCCCTCGTCCTCCGCGACTGCGGCGGCCACCGCCGCCGCGGCGTCCGCCTGGTCCGCGGCTCGGGGCGCCGAGGACTCGGGCGCCGCGCTCCCGGACGCGGCGGAGCACCACGCGCGGCGCGCGCGGGGACCCGCGCGCGCGCGGCGCACGAACGGAGCGACCGCGACGGGACAGGCGGCGGCGGTGGCACCGTGAATCATGGTCGCGCCGGACTCGAGGCGGTACCCGCGAAGGCTGCGCGCGACGGGTAAGAGCGGCGCCTTGAGGAACGTGCTCGAGAACGCCCTCGAGGTGACGGCGTGCATGCGTTCGCCGCGAGTCGCGGGGAAGTGCGACGGTGCGTGCGAAGCGTGCTTCGACGAGTGACGTAGGCGTTATCCGAGGGCACTTTTTGCACTCGCGAGTAAGTGGAAACGTCTTTACGTTAGAGGTTTCTCGTCACGCACGCCTCTGAGCATCTCGTACGCACACCTCTGAGCGCGCCACGCGATGAGCGCCATGGACGTCGACCCCCGGGACGAACCCGGCGCGCCGAGCACGAGCTTCCCCCCCGACTTGTTCGAGCTCGCATCGGACGTCGCCATGGTGGGTGCGCCTCCCAGCGACGCGGTGGCGTCTCAGATCTTCCAGATGCACCCTCTTCCGGACGTGTTCGCCGCGATCGGCGAGGCGGACGAAGGGAGCAAACGCGAAGCAGACCTGTGCTCGTTCCTGGACAGGATGTTCCAGACCGGGCCCGGGAAGGCGATGCTGGCGTCCGCGATGCCGTACGCGCGCGCCGGCATGCAGGCGGACTCGCCTCGCGTGCGCCAGCTCGCGTGCACGCAGCTCGGCCGGGCCGCGCAGCAGGTGGTGGCCGCCGCGCCTGAAGACTCGGCCGGGTGTTTGACAAGCCTCGTGGACGCCGTCGGCGACGAAGACTCGGGCGTCGCCGCCGCCGCCGCGGACGCGCTCCTCGCGATCACCGCCGCGAGCGCGTCGATCGGCGGCCAGATCTTGACGCGCGTCTCCGAGTCCGCGCGGAACGAAAGACGCGCGGAGCCTCGGCTGCGAGGACACGCGCTCGCCGCGGCGATTTCCGCCGGCGCCGGCGCCGGCGACGCCGCCGCGCTCACGCGCGCCTTGCTCCTCGAGCTGGACGCCACTAACTCCGACCCGCTCGCGTCGATAGCAACCATGGAGCTCGTGGCGGAGATTGTCGAGAAGACGCCGAGATCCGCGGTCGCGCTGGCGCTGTGCGACGCGACGCTCCCGCGGCTCGCCGCCGTCGCGGCGGCGGAGCCCGGCGAAAACGAAAACGAAAACGACGTCGCCGCCGGGTTCGCGCGCGCGCGCGCCGCGACGGTCGGCGCGCGCATCGCGTCCGCCGCGAGCACGGCGCGCGGCTCTTTCAATCACGCATCGGGAGGTGACGCGCTGTTAGACGCGCTCGCGTCGCTCCTGGCCCGCGCGGTACAGGGGGAGGAGGGGGACGGGGAACTGGGCGAAGCGGCGTGCGCGGCGGTGACGTCTCTGGCGGAGTCGGCGACGGCGGTCGCGGCGCTGTGCGCGGGCGCGAAACACGACCGCGTCGCGATCCTCTCTCGGGTCGTGCACCTCGGTCTCGGTGGGCGACGCGTCCCGACGGGCACGCGCGTCGCCGCGCTGCACGCGGTGGCCACCTTCGCCGGCGCGGGGGACCAGACCGGCCGCAAGTCGCGCCTCGCGGCGCCCGCGGCGCCGCACGAGCCCGCGTGCGGTTCCGCCGCCGCCGCGGAGACCGCGGAGGCTGCCATGCGCGACGCCGCGTACGACGCGGCGGAGGCGCGCGGCGTGACCGTGGGCGAGTGCGTGAGCGAGTCGCTCGCCAAGGGCGGCGACTCCTTCCTGGAGCTGAGGATCGCCGCGTACAGGTGCGTGGCGTCGCTCGGCCGAAGGCCGTGGTTCGCCGCCGAGGTGGCGACGAGCCCCAAGGCGTTGGCGCTGGTGACCGACCCCGCGTACGAAAGCACGCCGCCCGGCTGCCGCTGGCGCCACGAGGCTGCGTCGGGCATGCTTGCGGCGGCGCGCGCGCCGAGAGGCGTGGACGCGAGCGTCAGTGACGGCGCCGCGGCCAGGCTGGAGGCGGCGGTCGCGGGCGGCCCGTTCGGGAACGGCGTCGGGGGCCAGGGCGCGCCGCGCGTCGCCGTCGCGCAGAGATGACCTACTCGTCGTTCGTTCTTCTCTATCGTTCGTACGTTTAAAACACGAATCAGTCTACGTGGTGCGACGCGCGAGGCTCGCGGATGAGACGCAAGTTGCTCGCCTCCGCGTCACGACGCCTCTCCCGGGACGTCTTCGGCGTTCGCCTCCGCCTCTCCCGCGTCGGCGCTCCCGCGGTCGCCGCCCTCCGCCTCGGGCGCCCGGCGCTCGGCGGCTCTCTCGCGCGAGTGCGCGATGGAGCGCACAGCCCCGTCGTACGCGCCCATGCCCACCTCGTACAGCGCGATGATCGCGCTCCAGTCAGCCCACTTGTCCATGTCCGTGACGGTCACCCCGTGCTCATCCAGTCCCCGGCGCTTCACCTCGAGCTGGAACCAGTTCACAAGCACGTCGTCCGGCACCTGCGCCTCCAACCGCCGGTACACGTTCAGCAGCCGCTGGCGCCGGCCCGGCATCGAGAGCTTGGGCTGGATGACCTGGTCGAAGTACCTCTCCGCCGCGAGCTCGCGCTCGCGGTCGAACACCGCGCGGTTGCTGTACGTCAGCAGCTGGTGCCACGACGAGGGCGTGACCAGCGGCAACACCAGATGCGGCGAGTACGCCGAGTACACGAAGTCGTCGTCGGCGTTGAGCGTGGATCGAATCGTGACGCGCAAATTGCCCCCCTCCGCCGTCTGCGCTCGCTTCGCGATCGAACGCAAAACGGTGAGGCTCTGCTTGTACTCCTCGTCGTTGTACGCGAACATGTGGTTCTTGTCCTCCCCCCACACCAATAACGTCATGATGACCAAATCCGTGCACTGCGGACAATACTTCTTCTTGTACTCCACGACGGCGGTGTTGATCACCGGGTAATCCTCCACCATGAACCGCACTTTGTCGCTGAGCCGTAGAGGGATGACGATGGTCTTGTCGTCGCCGTGCAGGCGATCCAAAGGCACGCCTTTTGCCTCCAGCTTTTTCTTGTGTCCCACGACGCAAGACACGAAACTCCTCTGCTCCTCGCTCTCGTTCATCAGGTAGTTGTACAGGATGCTCCCCTCGTATCCCATCTCGTCATCGAGCACCAGCCGCCGCGCGCCGATCCACCCCACGCCCTGTCTCTCCACCGCGTTTCCCAGCCGGTACGCGTCGTTGGACGTGACCACGGGCAAGCCGGTGAGCTCGTCCGCGCACCGCGCGTAGTGGCTCGGCGCCTCCACGCTCTCGCGCAGCGTCGGCATCGCGCGCAAAAACGTGCTCGCCACGGGTGTTTCCGGAAGATCGTCCACGAACCCGAACGCGCACGTCCCGCCCGGCTCCGCCCCGAGCCGCGTCGCGAACGCGTCCGACGCGACGCCGCGCGACCCCGAGAACGTCGCCGCGGCGACCACGCCCAGCACGAGCGAGCCCAGCACCGCCCGGAGCGCCCCGCGCGTCACCCGACGCGCGCGCGTGTCCCCACCCGTCCCGGTCGCATCCTCGGGGGGCGACAGCAAGAGCCGCGTCTCCGACGCCGCGGGCGTCGCCGCCACCATCGTCGCGCCGACGCCTCGCCCCCGACCGACGCCGCCGCGCCTCCGAGAAGCCGCGCTGCCCTGGCGCTGACCTCTTCCCCGCGAAGGGTCGCGTCCGAACGCGCCCTTGTGTTCTGGTCGACGCCAGCGGGTGTTATCGCATGTCACGCGTTCGACCGGTACTTTTCCGCGGAGTGAATGCGCCTGGACGGTTTGTCCCGGGTGTTCAGTTCCTGTTCGCGAACCCAAAACGCGTTCACCGGATTGGGCGTCGAACGGGAAACGAGGGATTTCTCGAGTCAATGAATGGTCGAAAACGCCGAAACGGGCCGTGTTGCGCTGGAAAATAGTTCCGTTCGAACGTGCATTGAAACGACGCGGTGATCCAACGTTGACTCATTTTTCTGCATATACATTTTTTTAACACTAGAACTCAATATCTATTTCCATCCTCCGCGTCTCCAAAAAAGGAAGCAAGTCGGCTTTCGCAGCATGAAATCTTCAAGCGCCCGGCGACCGGGTCCGACGTGCCACAACTTACGGCACACGCCCTAAGCTTTTAGAAACTTTCAGCATGCGCGAGGTGCGTATCTCACGCAAGCACCACGTGCCGTTAGCGACGCGCGCGGTCGCCGCGCGTCCCCGCGCCGCGGCGATCCCGGCGCTTTCGGCTTCCCGCTTCCTTCCCGTTGATTTTCGAAATTGCCGCATTAGGCCATCCTCTCGCCGTCTTCGTCGAGACACGCGCTGACCCGACCCTCTCCTACGCCCCCAACGCTCAGATCGTGCACATTCAAGGCGGCCAGTGCGGTAACCAGATCGGTGCCAAGTTCTGGGAGGTACGTACGCGCGCGCCCTTCGAACGCGCTCGCGGATTCCCGGCGAGTAATAATCGTCGCGGTAGCGACTGCGCCTTTTTCTTTTTCCCCGCGTCACCGCTGACCCGGCTTCTCCTTCCCCGCGACCACAGGTTATCTGCGATGAGCACGGTATCGACCCCACCGGCACCTACTGCGGTGACTCCGACCTCCAGCTGGAGCGCATCAACGTCTACTACAACGAGGCGTCCGGCGGTACGTGCTCCCGACCCTCCCGATCGCCATCCAAACGCGGAATATCGCCGTTGGGGGCGAATTGTGCCCCGAGCGATCTTTTTTCGCGCCGGCCCTGACCCTTCCTTCTCCCCGTTCCCGCGCACAGGCCGCTACGTGCCCCGCGCCGTGCTGATGGACCTCGAGCCCGGCACCATGGACTCCGTCCGCTCCGGCCCCTTCGGCCAGATCTTCCGCCCCGACAACTTCGTGTTCGGCCAGACCGGCGCCGGCAACAACTGGGCCAAGGGTCACTACACCGAGGGCGCGGAGCTCATCGATTCCGTGCTCGACGTCGTGCGCAAGGAGTCCGAGTCCTGCGACTGCCTCCAGGGTTTCCAGGTCTGCCACTCCCTCGGTGGCGGTACCGGCTCCGGCATGGGCACGCTCCTCATCTCCAAGATCCGTGAGGAGTACCCCGATCGCATGATGCTCACCTTCTCCGTCGTGCCCTCGCCCAAGGTGTCCGACACCGTGGTGGAGCCCTACAACGCGACGCTGTCCGTCCACCAGCTCGTCGAGAACGCCGACGAGTGCATGGTGCTCGACAACGAGGCCCTGTACGACATCTGCTTCCGCACCCTCAAGCTCACCACCCCCACCTTCGGTGACCTGAACCACCTGATCTCCGCGGTGATGTCCGGCGTCACCTGCTGCCTGCGCTTCCCCGGTCAGCTCAACGCGGATCTCCGCAAGCTCGCGGTGAACCTGATCCCGTTCCCCCGCCTGCACTTCTTCATGGTGGGCTTCACCCCCCTCACCTCGCGCGGCTCCCAGCAGTACCGCGCCCTCACCGTCCCCGAGCTCACGCAGCAGATGTGGGACGCCAAGAACATGATGTGCGCTGCGGATCCCCGCCACGGCCGCTACCTCACCGCCTCGGCGCTGTTCCGCGGGCGCATGTCCACCAAGGAGGTTGACGAGCAGCTCCTCAACGTGCAGAACAAGAACTCCTCGTACTTCGTCGAGTGGATCCCCAACAACGTGAAGTCCTCCGTGTGCGACATCCCCCCCAAGGGCCTCAAGATGGCCGCCACCTTCATCGGCAACACCACCGCCGTGCAGGAGATGTTCAAGCGCGTCTCGGAGCAGTTCACCTCCATGTTCCGCCGCAAGGCGTTCCTTCACTGGTACACCGGCGAGGGCATGGACGAGATGGAGTTCACCGAAGCCGAGTCCAACATGAACGACCTCGTGTCCGAGTACCAGCAGTACCAGGACGCCTCCGCCGAGGAGGAGGGCGAGTTCGACGAGGAGGAGGATGAGGCTTAAGCGCCCGCTTACGCCGCTTCGAAGCTCGTGAGATGTAAAGCGCGACCCGCGGCGCGCCGCCGCCGGGTTGCTTTTCCCGAACCTGTCTTGACTCTCGACGCGCCGCCGCGAGCGCGGCGCGAATAAAAACGACGAACGCGACGCGACCGAAAAACCACCACGATGATCTCGAGTAGAACGTCTTGTAACACGAGTCATGTCATGTGTGTCAAAGAAACAGGCGGGCACTCGTCGGGTCCGCGCCGGTCGTCGCCTTCGCGGAGGACGCGCACGCCTCGTCTCAGTCTCTTCGCGTGTTCGACATTTTTTCGTGCGATATTTATTACACCCAACGTTCACCGTTCGTGACTCAAGGAAATACTCGACTCGTCACGCCTCGATCGGGGATTCGGTTTTCCGTCCGTTTTTTTTCCTCTCGCGTTGGTTCGGATGGCGGGCGTTTGTCTTTTTCTCGATCGCTCGCGTGTGTGAGTCGGAGATCGGATAGAGCGACCTCGTTTGTGGGTCAGGTTGTGCTGAGAAATCCGAGCCTCGCCTCGATCGCGGATCATTCCCGCACTCACCCGCCGTCCCCACACGCCACTTCACCCGAAACGATGGCTGCCTGCATGACGACCGCCGCGGCTTCGGTCACCCGCTCCGCCGTGACCCGCGTCTCCAAGTCGCTGAAGCAGCGCGCCGCCTTCGGCACCGCCGTCAGGCCCACTCGCGGTGTCCCCGTGACCGCGGGCAGGCGCGTGCTCTCGACGCGCGCCGAGGCGGACGGCCCCGTGTGCATTGTCACCGGCGCTTCCCGCGGCATCGGCGCCGCGATCGCGCTCGCGCTCGGTGAGACCGGCGCGCGCGTCGTGGTGAACTACGCCGCCTCCGCGGGCCCCGCGGAGGAGGTTGCGGCGAAGATCAAAGCCGCTGGCGGGGACGCCATCGTGGTGCAGGCCAACGTCGGGCAGGAGGAAGACGTGAAGCGCCTGTTCAAGGAGACCATGGACGCGTTCGGGGAGGTGAACGTCGTGGTGAACAACGCCGGCATCACCCGCGACGGGCTGATGATGCGCATGAAGATGCAGCAGTGGCAGGAGGTGATCGACACCAACCTCACCGGCGTGTTCATGATGTGCCAGGAGGGCACCAAGATGATGGGCAAGAAGAAACCGGTCAAGGGCCGCATCGTCAACATCGCGTCCGTCGTCGGCGTCACCGGCAACGCCGGCCAGGCGAACTACTCCGCCGCCAAGGCGGGCGTCATCGGCCTGACGAAGACCATCGCGCGCGAGTACTCGGGCCGCAACATCGTGTGCAACGCCATCGCGCCCGGCTTCATCGCGAGCGACATGACCGCCGAGCTCGGTCCCGAGATCGAGAAGAAGATCCTCACCACCATCCCCCTGAACAGGTACGGCCAGCCCGAGGAGGTGGCCGGACTGGTCAAGTTCCTCGCGCTCGACCCCGCGGCTGCCTACATCACCGGCCAGACCATCTGCATCGACGGCGGCATGGTGATGTGAGCTCCGCGAGCGCGCACTTTTCGCGAGACGTCTTGTAGTTAAGAGAAGAGAAGAGAAGAGAAGAGAGAGAGAGAGAGAGTTGTGACGAACGAGCGAGATCAAAGCCGATTCCGAACGCGTGAAGACGTCGTGCACTACAAAGCCCCGTCGTCGCTCCTCTTCCCCTTGTCCCACGGGTTTGCTCTCTTGTAGTACCCGCCCACGTACACCGGCTCCAACACCGGGGGCTTGTAATAATCGAAGATCGTGGCGGGCGCCTCTTTTTCCACGGGCGCGCCCGTGTCTCGCCTCGACTTCTCGGCAGCCTCGGCGGCCTTCACCTCAGCCTCCTCGGCCGCGCGCCTCGCGAGCGCGGCTTGTCTCGCGTCGTCAGAAGACTTCTCCTCGGAGCCGGTTTCGGCCTCGCGCGGAGCCGCGGCGGGCTGGGGATCCGGCGGGATCGCCTCGGGTTCGGGCTCGGCGGGCTCGACCGCTTCGGGCTCAACCGCTTCGGGCTCAACCGCTTCGGGCTCGACCGCTTCGGACTCGTCGACCGCTTCGGGCTCGGGCTCAACAACCTCCGGCTCGACCGCTCGGGGCTCGGCGGGCTCGGGCTCGACGTACCCTGTCTCCATCCGTTCCTCTTCGGGTTCGGTACCGGTGCCCGTGCTTCCATACCGCGACGCGTCGCCGCCCTGCGTTTGTCGGCGAAGACGGGGAAGTTCGGGGACGAGGTTGACATCGTCAGCATCTTCCTCGAGAGCGGGTCGTGCGCCGCGAGGCGGCGCGTCGGGGTCGTCGACCGCGTCTCGCGGGTCGATGCGCTCGAACACGGGTGCACGTACCATCGCGGCGGCGTCCATCTCGTCGTACGCGGCGTGTCCCGTCGCACGCGTGTCCTCGTAGTCGTCCTCGAACTCCAGCGTCACCTGCGGCACGCCCGGATCCTCGTCCCGAGACTGGGCGCGCACGGCACCGGGCGCGGAGAGCGCGACGAGCACCGAAAGCGCGAGCGCGAGTCGCAGCACCCGACGCATGGTCGACGGGTCTCGCACGATGCGCGAACGCGACGCGACCGACCGGGGACGGGACCGACCTCCTCGCGCGACCCGCAATCTGAATTGCCGGCGTCGCATTATTCCCGGGCGAGACGACCTCGAGAGGACGAGTTGACGAAAGGAACCGATTTTTTTTTCTGCCGCACCGGCGACCGCTGTGGTACGATTATCGATAAACGTAAAAACTGTCTCGCGGCGGCGTCTCTCACAAC
>Ga0181564_10001201_pt1 | contig 23032 bp, 21 predicted proteins | sample 011ome_24_FD_134512 | JGI IMG/M metagenome (GOLD analysis project Ga0181564, IMG submission 134512) | Coastal salt marsh microbial communities from the Groves Creek Marsh, Skidaway Island, Georgia - 011513CT metaG (megahit assembly) | ecosystem: Environmental > Aquatic > Marine > Intertidal... | reverse complement strand
TGATAACCTTTAAAGAATTTTTTCTTCACATCTAGAATTATTGCTAAACTTTGGCTTCCTATTTCTTTTGATATTTCAGATATTAAATTTAGATTATTAGAAACAGCAGAACTTACCGCTATCTTTTCTACTCCTAACGAGAGAATTTTTTTTGCTTGAGCCATAGTCTTAACTCCTCCACCATAACAAAGTGGCATTCTACATTGGCTGGCTAAATTTTGAATTAATTTGTAATCTGGCTCTCTATTCATAGGAGTTGCATCTATATCTAAAACAATAAGTTCATCAACTTCTTTTTCGTTAAAAATTTTAACTGCATTTATGGGATCTCCAATATATTTTGGATTTTTAAATTTTTTAGTCTTTACAAGTCCATTATTATGCAAAAGCAAGCAAGGAATTATTCTTGGGTACAACATTATAGGTTGCTAAAATTCTTTAATATTTTAATTCCATTAATATGACTTTTTTCAGGATGAAATTGAACTCCAAAAATATTATCCATATTAATTGCACATGAAAACTGTAAACCATAATTTGATACAGCAATAGTAGATAATTCATGCAAGGGTTTAAAATAGTAAGAGTGTAAAAAGTAAAATCTAGAATTAGTTTTGATGTCTTTAAATAATGGATTTTCATTATTGTATTGAATTGAATTCCATCCCATATGAGGAATTGGATTCTCATTTTTTAATATATCTTTATCAAATTTATTAACAGTCGCATCTATCCAACCTAAACCATTAAGATTTCCCTCTTCACTAGTCTTTGCCATTAACTGCATTCCAACACAAACTCCAAGGATTTTCTTTTTTTTTTCTAATACTTCCGCTTTCAAAATTTCTAACAAATTTGACTCTTTTAACTTTGTTAAAGCACTATCAAATGCCCCAACCCCAGGTAGAATTATTTTATCAATTTTTTTGAAATCTTCTTTATTTGAAATCACTTTATATGGAACTTTAAGTTCATTATATATATTGGAAAAAGCATTAATATTTCCCATTCCGTAATTAATTATACCAATCATCTTTTTCCACCTTTTTCCTTACCCATTAAACGCATAACTTTTGCTCCTAAATTATACAGCCACATTTGATTTTTATAGTCTGTATATTTTTTATTTGGTGCATTAAAAAAGTAATTTAATTCATTATTTGAAATTCCCAGTTTATTTGCAACATAAGTAAAATTTTCACTTATCTCCCTTTCGTTACAAGCTGGTAATTTAAGTTTTGCAAGTGCTTCTGAACGCTTCATTTGATCTGTTAGTATCAAACTAGAATATTGCACTCTCCGAGTGTCAAAACCAAACTTATTAGGTAACCAATAACCCTCATAAAATTTTGTAAATCTAGACTCAAAATGTTTCTGAGCATATCTCTGGTATTCATAATTATTAACAAGAAATTGTGTTGCTTCCTCTTTTTGATATGAAAAAAAATCTAATGGTCTAATTAATTTAATACCTTTAAAATAAGGTAGATAAATTTTATGCCAAATAATATTAGTAGTGGGAAATTGTTTGAGTTTTTTTTTTCCAAATTTATTATGTATGTCTCTAAGTTGTCGAATATCAGATTGATAATACATCCATTCCAAAGGATTCCTAACACATTCAGTAGAATAATTTCCACCTGTAAAAATATATTTTACTTTATGTTTGGAGGCAAATTTGTACATTGTGGCAAAAAAAGCATGATCTTGAGGTGTATCAATATGTGGAACTCCTGACTTAAAAAAAGATAATTGAAGATCCTTCATCTCTTCCCAATCAATTACTTCGGTGTACAAATCTAATTCTAGTTTATCAACTATATTTTCTATATTATTTACAGCTTCTTGAGAATTCCATCCAGCATCTACATGAAAAACTAAAGGTCTCAAATTTAATTTTTCTTTTGCCAAATAAACAAGGTAAGAACTATCAATCCCTCCACTCATTCCAATAATGCAATCAAATTCCCTATTTTTTCCCTCTTTTCTTATCTTGTCTGCTAATTTAGTTATTTCTAACCATCCTTTTTTATTAGGACTCCAGTATGGTTTAATATCTTTATAAAAAGTATTGCAATGATCACATATTCCATTCTGATCAAATACAATCTTACTGTCCGATGTGTCCATAACACAATTTGTACAAATTTGATAAGATTTATTCATTATTAATTGATTGATAATTTTTGAATGTTTTACTTAAAAATGTAAATGTTTCTTTGGAGCATTTTTGCCAAGAATAATTAGTAGAGAGTAACATTGCAATTTTGGAAATTTTTTTTCTGTAATTTTCATTTGTAATTAATTTTTTTAAAGAATTTACTATTTTTGTAGGATTCTCTGGATCAAAATAAACTCCTGCGTCTTTTAATATTTCCGGCATAGGTCCTCTGTTAGAACATGCTATAGGCAAGCCTGATGCCATTGCCTCAATAAGGGTATTCGGCATGTTTTCACAACTTGATGCAAAAATAAAAATATCTGAATTTTTCAAAATATTTGGCAATTTATTTTTATCAACAAAACCGATGATTTTTACAAATTTACTTTCTGGATCAGAAAAATTAAGTTCCTTATTTAACTTTGATTGGGCCAATTTATTTCCACCAGCAACACCTCCGCCAGTCAAGATTAAGTTTATATTATATCCATCTTCTCTTAAATTTTTTACAGCTCTTATTACATTCCATTGATGCTTATAAGGTGCGATATTCGATACATATAAACATTTAATTGGCTGAGTATTATTTATTGGCCAATTGTTAGAAGGTTGTTTGCAACAAAAATTTTCACTCACACCATGAGGAATAAAAGTTATATTTTTTAATAATCCAGTTGATTTCTGTATAGTATTGCCTGCATATTTGGTTAGAAAAATTATTCCTGATGCATTTTTAAAAGATGCGTTTTGCACATACTTCAAAACAATTAGTCTTAAATGTGCCAAACTTATTCCATATCTATTAATTTCTCCTGGTTCATAGGACAGCATATCTCGGCTCATTACAACATAAGGTTTAAATCTACAAACAGAGCCTGCATCAATATTAAATAAAATATCACATTTATTTTTTTTAATTTCTTTTGGTAATATAAAAAATTCCCACCACAACTGTTTTAAAATTGTTTTTTTTTCCACTTCAACATTGTGTTTTGTAAGCCATGATTTGTCAGGCAAAGATATAAGAAGTTCTGAATACGACCAAACATGTATCTCTTCAATTCCATATAAAATGGGATTTAACTCGGATAAAACACCTAGTAAATGTGATTTAGCACCACCCGATCGAGCTCTAGAAGCATTAATTGCCAGTTTCATTTTTTTTTAAAAAACCATTGTATTTTTGATAAAAATCAGGTGATTGATGATCAGTTGAACTGTTATCAAAATTAATTATATCGGGTGAATTTGTGAAATTTTCTTTTTTCTCACTAAATTTCCAAAGTTGTGTCAAAAATTTATGTTTTAAACTTTGATCTATTGGAATTTTATTTTTTTTTGCTAAAGAGTAGTAAATTAAGACCATTGGAAATTCTATTAACCAGGTAAATAAATGTCCAAGTAATCCATACTTACCTACACTACGTTTTTTAATTGATATATAACTTCCATACTCTCTATAGCCATAAAGCAAGTTAAATCCATTTTTATAAAAAAATTTCTCAATTGCCATTTGAGAATAAATTATTGGAAATTTAAATTCCATTTGTTGCCACCAATAAACCTCACCTAATGTTGGAACTATAGTTTGAATAAGAACGTATCCCTCTGGCTTTAAAACTTTAGATAATGACACCAAAAACTTATCAAAATCTTTACAAAAAATCATAGAAGATCGAATCATTACCAGGTCAAATTTTCCATTTACAACTTTTTCTATCTTATCTTTTTCATAATCAAACTTTAGTGCATCTACATTTAAGTTTTCTCTCATTGCCTTTACTGAAATATCAGAAAATTCAGATACAATTATGCGTTTACATTTATCTTTAAATTTTGAGGCTACTACTCCTGGTCCTCCACTAATGTCAAGAATTTCCAAATTTTGTAAATTAATATTATTTAAATTTAAAATGTCATATATTTGGTCAGCTTGAGATATTTTTATTGAACTTGGATTTAACGATTGTTTTTTATAGCCATCATAAAATTCACTTGGATCAAACTTTTTAATTGGTGCATGGAACAAGCGCAAAACTACCTGCCTGGGTAAAAATTTTGAAAGTAACTTAACTGGTAAGAACCATTCAAATAAATATTTTCCCTCCTTTTTTTTATGAAAAACAGAATTACAATCTGAACATGCGTAGCATGTGTGTTTATAACTATTAAATTTAGCTAAAGATATAGATTTACAAACTGGACATTCTGATAAATTTTTTACACTCATTTGTACTTAATCTTGTTTGATACTTTTATAAAAGTAAATGTTATATATAAAATTAAAAGTTGAACAACCCACCCTTTAAACGTGTTTGTAAATTCTCCAATAAGTAAACCAGTTACTGCTGCTAAAGTGTGTATATAAAATAATAATTTAAAGATATCTTTATGATAGATTACATTATTTTTATTATTATAAATTATTTTTATATAAAGGCTATTTAACCAATAAATTAATAAAATTAATTGTAGTGAAGCAAATATAATACCAAAAATTACTCCAAAATTTATCATAGCTTCTGGAAACATTCCTGTTGTGAAGTCTGAAAATTCATCGTAAAGGTTTGTATAATTTTTTGTAAAAATAACACCTCCTGTATCAAGTTTATTTGGCCAAATTGATCTTGGTACAAAAATTGTAATTCCGCTTAAGTATGTCAGTCCATACTGTTTATCAATTTTTTCTGCATCCAACATTGTTTGGAGAGGAAATGTACCATATATAATAGGAGTTTTTTTCAATCCATCTTGTTTCAATTCATAGTTTAGAGAAAAATCTCCATTACTAAATGTAACCGTTTCTCTAACTACGCCTAAAACTAGCGCAATAAACATTAAAGAACTTAATCCAGCTACAATCATAAATGTGTTTATTCTTTTTCTTTCATAGTGATATATTAAGCCCATCAAAACAAACATACCAAGTAATGTACCACGTGAAAAACTAATAGTTGCTAAAAATAAAAATATTAAAAAATGAAATCCAAAAAGGATGTAAGTTATTTTATATTTTTTATAATTTAGATTTATTATGTATGAAAAATAATAAAGATGTACTACATAGAATGTCGAGATTAATGTTTTTATTACACCTAAACCTGCAAAAAATTTCCCCCTAAACTTGCTAGCTTCAAAAAAACCTCCTGGTTCAAAAAATTGAGAATATCCTCCAAATTCATTTATTAAGTAATGCAGAACAATTACTGATGGCAAAGACATCAGCCAAAATATTTCTGTCGGGATTGTAAGATTTTTTTTAATTTCAGTATAATTTGTATTTGTATTAAATTTGTTGATTTTAAGTGAATAAATTAAGCTAATAAAAAATATAATTAGTAAAATCAAAATAAAGATTAAGTAAACTTCCAATCTATAATCTAAGAAAATTAAACTTGAGAAGTAAACTCCCAATTTCACTGAAAAAATGATTTGTGGTGAAGCTGGATCTTTTAATGATAAAAATGAATATATTAAAATTAATATCAAAAAAAAATATAAAATTAAAACAAACTCATTCATAAATAAAATAAATTGTAGCATTTGCAGAAAACAAAAAAATTGCTGATAAGGTAAATATTAGCGTTACAGAAAAATTCATATTATATAACTTGTTAGACCTAATTAATAAAACTAACATAAAAATAAAACTAGAAATTAGTGTCCCCCAAGCAGCCCCCGCCACACCAAATATAGGGATCAATATAATTGTAAAAATTATGTTGAATATCAACCCAACTAGAGAGGCATAACTATTCCACTCTGTTTTTCCAGAGATGATAGTTCCAATATTAACAATAGATGCACTACCGTAGACAATGCTTGATAACAAAATTACAGGCACTAGACTGTACTCCAGTATGTAATTTGAAGGTGCAAAAAAGCTTAGTATTATTGGAGAAAAATATATCAGGCCAAGTGCTCCAAACAAAGTTATAATAAAATAAGTTTTAAGAACTATTTTAAATTGACCAATACCTCTATCTGGTTGACGGGCTAAAGCATAGCTATAAGGCAACCACGCTTGTCTAAAAATTAAAACTGCAACATTTACAATAGCTGCAAATTTCATGATAATTGAAAATTCACCAACAATCTTGGTGTCAAAAAAATATAATAATGCATAATTATCTACTTGATTGCTTATCCAAATAATACCGACTGCCGGAACAAGGGGCAAACTAAAACGTAATGATGGCTTTAAAATATTTATATCAAATATAAATCTTAAATATCTTTTAACGAAAAATAAAGCTAAGCAAAAAGTAAAAACGCTACTAGACAATATACAATATACAACATTCTTAAGACTTATATCATTTTCAAATAGTAATAAAATAATTAGAGACAAATATACGAAACTTTGACTTACATCAGCTATTAAAAATTTTCCAATTTTTCTTTCCATTCTTAGTATCATCAAGGGTAAGTTTGCTAGTGCTAAAAAATAAGCACTAATAAAAATTAAAAAAATTAAATAACCATAAATTTCACTGTTAAATAATATTGTAGCCAAATAATTTTTTAAAAAAAAAATTAAAAAAATTAACAAAATTCCAAAAATTAAAACTATTCCAAGTAAAGTTGAAAAAAAATTTGATTTTCTTGAATTACTATCAATATTAATCCAATTACGTGCTAAGCAACTTTCTAGTTGCATCAAAATAATTATTGAGGCAATTCCACTTATACCAATTAGTAACTCTAAAATACCATAAGAGCTTGGACTTAAATTATGAGTAAGAATAGGTAGAATTAAAAAGACTAAAGACTTGTTTAAAAAACTAGCAAAAGCAAATCTAAAAATATCTGAAAAAAAAAATCCAAGTTTCAAAATATAAATTTTTTATTTTTTATTATCAATATTTTTTATATTAATTAAATTAATTGCAAATATTCAAGGTATAACGTAAAATTTAATTATATTTTTTATAGACTTTGTATTTTTCAATCAATTTTCATTTATTTTTGTAAAACAAGTCGTTGAGTTTAGCTACTTAAAAATAGCAAAAATATCAGAATTAATGTCTTTTTTTTTTAGCCTTTTTGAAATTTTAAAATTTTTTCCAAAATACCTGTTAATACTTTTTTTATCACAAATCACATAGTCTAATTTATATCTATCTATTATTTCATCAACTTTATTAATATCTAATATTGGATAAACTTTCATAAAATTACTATCTAAAAAAAATCTTTCCTTTTTATTTTCCCACCTCAAATGATTTAGCCAATTATGCTTAGTTTCGTTTACAATTCTCCATCCACCAAGTCCATAAGGTATAGTAGCAATTTTGAGCACCTTTTTTTTGCTATTGAGCCAATTGATTATTTCATTATTTTTAGATTTAATTTTATTACTTTTTTTATGTAGAATTTGGTAAAATAATTCAGATAAATAATATAAAAATCCATAAATAATAATCAAATTAATAAAAAATAAATTTGAGTCATAGTACAAAATACATTTCAATAAAATAAAAAATATTACAAAATTAAAATATCTTTCTGCTTCCCCAAGAAACAAAAACCATTTTAAACTTGTTATAAAGAAAACAAATGATGCTGATAAAATATAAAAATCAATAATTTCAAAATTATTAGTATTTGAGTAGCTCATAAAAATTAAAACAATCGAGAGCAAAACTATAGGGAATTTAAATAAAATAATAAAATAGGAATTATTAAATATTAGATATTTTAAAAGTTCTTTGAAATTTTTTTTTTTAAATAAAATTAATATTTTTTTTATTGAATTTCTATCAGAAACTTTCATTTTGTTTTTTAAATTTAAATCAAAATACCATTTCAAATGATCAATATGATCTTTTAAAATTTTCAAGTATCTTCCTTGAGTAAAAATTATTGATGAAAAAAGGCTAACAGCTAGTACTAAAATAAATTCAACTTTAAAAGTCATCAAAAATAAAAAAGAACTTATTAGAAATAATGCTTGAAGAGCAAACTTGCTTACAAGTATAGCTAGACAAGAAAAAATACACGCGACAATTAAGTAAATAAAATTTAAATCTAAAAAAAATAGATATTCAAAAATAAAAACAAGACCACCAAAAACTTCTCCTAAAAGTCTTGGTGTTAAACTTAAAACTCTAGGACCTTCATTTAAAGTTGTATATGTAATTGGGGTCAACAAATATAAAATGCATAAATATAATGAAAATGAATTAGTTTCGGTCAATTTGTAAGTTAGAATGTATAAAAAAACTAAAAAAGAAATATCAATTGAAATATTAAAATATCTTTCAATTAAATGATCAAATTTTTTTGGAACAAGAGATAAGAATAAGTGCATCAACCATGGATAATGTAAAAACCTTTTTCTAATAAATTTTTGGTTTTCAGCTAAATTATTTAATCCTTTTCTTCTAATATGGTTAATAAAGTATAAATGAAATCCTGTATCAGTATCTAAATAGCCTTTATAAAAAATTCTAAAAAAATTTCTAAAGACCAAAGAAAATATTAAAATATTAATTAAATATAAATAATTCATAAATTTTATTTAAGATTATTAATTCTGAGGCAGTAGGTTTCAATAAAATTTAGTCAATTCTTTGGAATAAATTCAAAATATCCACCTGGAAAATCATCAACTAAAGGATCTTTTATGCTTTTTTTATAAGCAGTTTTGATATCATGATTTAATCTATGTCTAGACATAATCTCACCCACTTTTAATCCTGCTGTATTAAGTTCTAGTACCGCATGACTATCTAGATAAGCAGCACTTACACTCATATGTCCAAAAGGTGCAATCTTTTTTGGATAAATTTCTAATTTTGATTTCATAATTTCTTTTTGATTAACTTTTCCACAAATATGAATAATTTTTATATCTGGGTTTTCAAATTTTATTTTTTTTATTTGAAAAAGTCCATCGTTTGACAGCAAATTATAATCAAACTGATGTTCCGCAACTATAATTGCATCGAAGTTCTTAATATTTTTAATTGCATATTCAAGAGAGATTAAATTTTTATTTTTTCTATTTTTTTTATCAAAAGATATTCTTTTGTGCGTTACATTTGTGTTTACAAAAAATTTACAAATACTATCACCAATTCTTCCACTACTTAAAACTAAAATGTTGTCTTTATAAACTCCTAAACCAGATTCAAAAAGTAATTTAGTTACTAGAAAACCACTATTGTTATACAAGAAGTGTTCTTTGGTACCTAAAATAAGTTTTTTATTTTTTTTAGCATACAAAAAATCTATTTCTCTTTTTCTAAACTCCCAAGTTTCCCACATTAATGGTATAACTGCTGTACTTTTCATCAGATCTATTTTTTTTTTATCTATTGGTCTAACAAGGCCAGAATTTAAAACTATATCTGAAACTTTTAATTTCTGAAAATCAGTAACTACATTAATTTTTTTTGTAAAATTAAAAAACTTATTAATTTTTTTTAGTTGATAACTTAAATCATCTTTTGATCCAAAACTAGAGTCCTTAACATATGCATAAACTTTTTTTGCTTTTGCTAATGCAGCAATTATAGGAGTATACATATAGTCATTACTTCCCAATTCTGTAAATACTATTAAATTTTTCAAATTAAGATTAAAAAATTCGATTGAACTTTTTATAATTTTAAATTTTTTATTTATATCTTTTTTTTTCAATTTCATTAGTGGTGTATAAATTAAATTTTAGTTTTTATATTTTTTTTTTAATTTAATAAGTTCTTCATAAATATTTAAGCCAAGCTTTTCTCTAACAGAATTTAAATAATTATTTGCCAATTTTCTAAATTGAAATCGCTTTAAAGGATGATACTTTTCCCTTCCATAAGTAACTTCTTTTATTATTAAAACTCCGTCACCAGTTAAGACTTCTGCTGTCCCATTTTCTTTATTTATATTAATGATTTTTCCAGGTATTCTACCCACATATTTAGGTGTTTTCTTTTTAATTTCAGAATTCCATATATAAAGTTTTTTACTCTTATAGAAAGTAAAAGCTCCTGGAAAAGGATATGATTGGCCTCTAATAAAGTTATATATGCTAGTTGTGTTTTGTTTCCAATCAATTTGACCATCTTCTGGACCACGATGACATGTCCATGTTTGCCTTGATATATTTTGCTTTTTAAATTTTATTTTGTTAAATTTTAAAAGAGACACTAATTCCATAATCAATCTTACATGCTCAAAGTCCACCTTCTCAAGGATTTGTGAAATTGATAATTTATTATTAAGAGATATTTTTTTTGATAAAGAAGAACCATTTTTTCTATAAACTAAATCACCATCATCTATAGATTTATTAAACCTAAACATCTGTAAACCATATTGTTTTTCTCCATTGATTAAATGCCAATTAATCCCTGCCCATCCTCTATATTTGGGCAAAGATGAACCATGTAATCCGATGCAGCCATATTTGGCTGTATTCCAAATTTCTGGTGGCAGCATCGCTCTCCAATTTCCTCCTCTTAAAATAACATCTGGTGAAATTTTTTGCACTTTTTTCACAATGCTATTTTTTAATTTTTTAGAAGATTCTGTCAGTACATATGAAATTTTATTTTTGATTGCCAATTTTTTGAGTTCAAGATAATGTTTAAATTCATTTTTATAATCCTTCTGAATTATAAAAAAAATAATCTCTATATCTTTTCTTTTTATTAATTCTTTAAAGGTTTTAATTGTTCTTTGGTGGCCTCCAATAAATACTATTTTTAGCTTTTTACTCATAATTTATAACTTTAAAGCTGATCTGCTAAATTCAAATAATGTTCTAGTTTCATTCTGAAACGAAAATATGGTTGATGATAATTCTTCTAAAAAGTTTCTAATTCCATATGATTTTCTTATTTTAATTAACTTATCAACATCATGATATATATTTTTTACTTTATCATTATAAAAATTAATTGAATCAGCGTTAGTAAACAAATGGATTGGATGAAAATTGAATATTTTTATTCCTTTTGTATATTCTAATCGTGAAAAATCTGGGATATTAAATTTTCCATCTCCCATATAATTTCCATCCTCCCAATAATACGGTATAACTAATAGTGAACCATTTCTATTTCTCCAAAAAGGTTTAATATTTATCCCATAAGGAATAAAAATGTCAGAAGAAATTGCAAATCCTTTTTTTCGATATAAGTCAAAAATATTTGAAGATGAAAATAAACCATGTGATCTCACACTTTTTGCATGTGGAAAATCATTTCGCATCTCATCTAAATGTTTTGAATAGTCTTTACAATTAAAAAAATTTGGATGGATACCTACTTCAAAATTATCCATTGATTGTATATTTGAAATTAGTGAACTTGCGTGAGTTGCAAAAAAAGTAGCTCTTATACTTAGTTTATCTAACAAATTCACACAGTATTCAATGACAGGATCAGGAGCCCAATCAATATCTAGTGTAATCAGGATTTCATTAGGATTTTTTAGTTCAACTAACTTATTTTTTGGGTCAAAAATATTCATTAACACAATACATAATTTTTACTAAAACCAGAATTCAACATACTTTATTAATTAATTTTTTTGCAGGATTGCCAGCTACTATTGATTTGTCTTGAACACAATTGATTACAACTGATCCTAAACCAACAATTGAAAACTTTCCAATTGATATCCTTTCAATAATACTTGAATTTGAGCCTATATGCGCTCCTTTTTCCACAATAACTCTACCACCAATAGACGCATTATTAGCTACAAAAACCATTTCTTTCAAATAAGAATCGTGCCCAAGAAAACTATTGGCATAAAGTTGTGTGTGTGATTCAATTAGAGAGTTGGGGCTAACAACAACATTTGGCATCAAAATTACTCCAGGTTTTAAAATTGACGAATAAGCGACTTTAGATGATGGGTGAATGATTGAAATTAATTTTTTTTTTGGAATATTTAATACCTTTAATAATTTAAATCGCTCCTCAGCCATTTTTACATTTGATAATGCATATATAAAATAAAAATCTTTAAATTTTAAAATATTTTTTTTATTAATTTTTCCAACAACTGGAAAATTATTTATTTTTTTTTCATAATCATTTAAATATCCAGCAATCTTAAAGTTTTCTCCATTTTTGATACAGTCATATATTACACTCTCTATTACTGTTCCATTTCCTTTGCCTCCTATAATAATTATTTTTTTTAAGTTATTTTTATTTTTTTTTATATTTTTCATAAGTTTTCACAATTAAGTTTGATTGTTTGATAATTGGTGGCCCAATAAAAATAGAATCATGATAAAGTATTTTTTTTTTAAGATTATTTTTTTCGCTGATTTTTATTATTTTCTTGCTTAACTCATAAAGTTTTTTATCTGGAATAAATCCTTCATTGGCGACTGTACATTGAGATGGTGATAAACAAATTACACCTTTAAAACCAATATTTTTACTATCTTTAATATAATTCTTAAATCCTTTCATATCCTTAATGGCAAGAAATGGTGAGTCAATAGGAATTAGATTGTTACAATTTGCTACTGCAATAATTTTTTCTCTTGCATAGACAAATTTATTTTTATTTTTATCTTCAAATATTTTAACATCTAAACTATAGTCTTCGTGACCAAACATAATACCTTTAAATTGTTTTGATAATTTTACTAATTTATCTAAATTAATTATGCTAAATGATGTTTCGGCTAGTAAAATTAAGTCTACTTTTTTTTTAAGCCTTTTAATATTTTTTAAAATTTTATTTAATTCTCCAATAGACAAAACTTTAGGTAATACGAATCCACAAATTCCATTTTTTACTAAAAAATTAAGGGTCTTATAATTAGAAATTTCCATTGGCACTCTTGCAAATACTTTTTTAGACAAAAGAATTTTATTGAATTTTTTAATTAAATCATAAGCAATGCTAATTTGATTAATATCTATAGAGTCCTCTAAGTCTAATACAATTTTGTCAGCTTCTATTGTTTTAATTTTTGAAAAATATTTTTCAAAAGTTGCAGGAACAAATAAAAAACTTCTACCCATATTTGATTGGCTCAATTAAGCATATAAAGTTTGAGCTAGAACTAATACCATTAAATTGTAATTTATCAGTTCTAATTATTTTCTTTACTGAATAGGATGATTGTTTAAAAATAGAAAAATAGTCTAATTCACTTAATAAACCCTGCCCTGATAATTCATGGAAAAGCGTAAATTCAGGAAGAATACTAATTTTATTATGTTTTTTCATTTGTTTTTCGCTTAACGATGAAATTTCACCAATTAAAATACTAGTTTCTGGAAAACTTCTCCTAATTTTACTTAAATATTTAACTAAAATCTGTTTTGAATTTCCAGATATTTCATGAAGTAAAAACCACAATGAAATTATGGAGTCTTTTCCAAGAAAAATTTTTTTTTTATCTAATTTTTTTTTTATGAGCTCTATATCAGATCCATCTACTCTAAATATAAAATCTTTTTCTTTTAATCTTAAGTTTTTTTTTGTTTGCGAAACTGACTTGTTAGATAAATCACAACCCAGAACACGAATATTAGGATTGCTTTTTTTAACTAAGTTAAGAAATGTTCCATCCCCACAACCAATATCTAAAATATCTTTTTTGATTTTAAAATTTGATATTTTGAGACTTGGTATAAAAAATTTTTTATAATGAATTAAACCAGATCCTAGAATATTGTCTTTTCTTTCACACCAATTTTTAAATTTTTGGTTTTCTTTCAAATTATTAGAAAAATTTAGAGGTATTTTACTATACGAGTTAAGAATATAAAATGTTCCTATTCTTTTTGATATTTTAAACCCTAAATTGGTATATCTAAATTTAGTTTTTTTATTTTGTAAAATATCCAGTCTTGTCAAATATTTTAAAACTTTTTCAATAAAAAATTGATTTTTAAATTTTAAATTTTTAATATCTGTATAATTATTTAAAGACAATTTTTTCAAAATTCCTTCCTTATGCAAATTGACCAAGATAGGAAGTGAGTAAAAACCCCTCATTAAAGTTATAAATTCAGCTCTCAATTTATTTCTGTTTTTAGAATCCATGCAACATATTTTTTTTTATCAAAATTTTTCTTTTAAATCTTAAAACTTTTATTTTGTTTTGATTAAAAGTTTCTGATTGAATTTCAACTACTCTATAATCTTTTTTGGAAACTCTTGAAATTGACAGGATTTTAGATTTTACACTGATTGTATCATTTAAAAAAACAGGACTTAAATGTTTTATTTCAGAATATTCCAAATTTGCAACAGCATTGAAACTAATTTCATACACTGTAATTCCAACACTCAAACTAAAAACTAAAGTGCCATTAACTAAAATTTTTTTAAATCTACTTTTTTTTGCAAATTCTATATCCAAATGAATTGGGTGGTGATTCATAGTTAAAAGTGAAAAAATGTTATTATCACTCTCTTTTATTGTCTTGGTTAATTTGTGAACAAATATTTGATTTTTTCTCATTTTGGATATTAAATAAACAATCAAAAATATTTAGAAAATATTAAATAATATTACTATTTTTAAATGTTTTTTTATACTTTTTTTTAAAATTAAATTATTTTAGTTTAGAACAATTTTATTAAATTTTATACAAAAAATATTTTACTACTTCATTACATCTAAATATGCATTAAAATTTAATAGCGACCATATAAAAAGTCTTCGATTTTTTTTTCCAGAAAAATGTTCATTGGCTAATTTTCTCACTGTTTTTTTATCTAAGTATTTAAATATCTTTGAATTTTCATTAAATATTATATTTTTTACAAAATTTATACTTTCTCCTTTAAACCAACTTTTATCGGGTGCTGCAAAACCCTGTTTTACCGATGAAGAAATAGTCTTGGGAATATATTTGCTCATTGTTTTTCTTAAAATCATCTTACCATCAATATTTCGAATAAATTTACCAATATCATTTTCATTAATATTTAATTTTTCATTTAATTTTTTTAACTTAAACTTTAAGGGAATTTTTTGTGCAAAATCTACTAGATCGTTATCTAAAAAAGGGACTCTAGTTTCAATGCTGTGGGCCATAGATAATTTATCTTCAACTACAAGAAGGCCATGTAAAAAAGTTTTTGCTTCAAAGTATATAGAATTATTAAGATAATCTTCCCTGGTTTCTGCCGAAAATGGTTTTTTGAAAACATTCTTGAAGATATCTCTTGTCCAAACATTCTTTATACTATTTGATATAGGATAGAATAAATTTTTAATTTCTTTATTTGGAACAAGCCTTTGCCAAAATTGATAGTACTTATCGACATAATCATCAAAATTTTTAATGTTATTTATCATAAAATAACGCCAAGTATAACCTGCAAAAAGTTCATCACCACCTGCACCGCTTAAAACAACTTTTGCAAATTTGGACGCAAGTTTAGCAGCGTAATAATTAGGATAACTCTGGCCAACTCTTGGTTCTTCCAAATGATATGCAAAATTTTCCATACATCTTTCCATATCTCCACTTTTAAGAACCATTTCATAATGTTCGGTTTTAAATAAGTATGACATAAGTTCAGCTTTTTTTCGTTCATCAAAACTACGTTCTAGACCACTTGTGCTATTTAAATCAAAACCAACAGTAAAAGTTTTTAAATAATTATCAGATTGCAAAAAATGATTTGAGGTTATCGCGGTAATAGAACCGCTATCTATACCACCACTTAAATAACTTCCTAATGGAACATCGGATACTAATTGTCTCTTTACAGCTTGAGAAAATAGTCTGTCTAATTCTGCTATGTACTCTCTTTCATCTTTTATTTTTTGAGGATTACTAAAATCAAAATCCCAATAATTTACTTTTTTTAAATGTTTGGTAGACAAATCTATTTCAAAATAATTTCCCGCTTCCAATATATGAATGTTTTTATGAAGCGTTTTATTGGTAAAAAAGTTCTGAAAGGTAAAGTATTCAACTAAAGCCTCTTTATCAATTGGTGGTTTGATGTATTCTAAAATTGATTTTATTTCACTTGCAAAAATAAACATTTTGTCAGATGTAAAATGATAATAAACAGGCTTAATTCCATATCTATCGCGACATAGATAAAATTTTTTTTTTTTGTTGTCGTATAGTGCAAATGAAAACATCCCATTAAATTTTTTAATGGAATCTATACCCCATTGAATATATGAATAAATGATTACTTCTGTATCAGTATTACTTTTAAAACTATATCCCAGTTTTTTTAGCTCAAGTCTCAATTCTTTAAAATTATAAATTTCTCCATTATAACTAATCCAAATATCTTTTGTAAGATCTGACATCGGTTGGTGGCCCATAGCTGAAAGATCTAAAATTGCTAACCGTCTGTGACTCATGTAGAGATCATAATCATGTTGATGTAAGTCTTTTTGACTTGAATGATCATCTATTGATAATAGAGTTGGGTTTGAACTCTTAAAACTATTATCAGTTAGATTTTTAAAAAATGAAATTTTTTTTTTATGTCTTGTACCTGTGTGAAAAAATAAATACCCAGCATCATCTGGTCCTCGATGGGAAATCTTATCAGCCATATTTTTTGTATAATCAACATTTATAGATTTTCTATTTAATGATATGATGCCTGCAATCCCACACATTATTTTACAGCATCTTTAATATTTGAAATTATATACTCAAATTCATTATCAGTCATATTGGCATAAACAGGTAGAGCTACAGAAAGTTTGTCTGCTGCATAACTCATCAAAAAATCCTCATCTTTAAAGTTATTTTTATTCTTATAATAACCAAGAGTATGAATTGCATGGGTTCCTTGTCTTGTTGCTATTTTTTTAGTTTCAAGTTTTTCCATGAACTTATTTCTTTTTTCACTAATTCTTTTAACTTTTTCTAAGCTTAGATTAGAAATATCCTTACCATCAGTAAAAATACAGGTATAATTTTGATAACTATGACGATATCCTTGGGGAATATGAGGTGTAATTAACTCAGATAAATTTGAGAGAACTTCATTGTATTGTTCGGCAATTTTTCTTCTTCCTTTCATAATATAGTCTTTTTTTTTCATCTGACAAACACCGAGTGCTCCTTGAATATCAGTCATTCTGTAATTAAATCCTTTAACCGAGAAATTAGGTAAAAAAAAACCTCCTTTTTGTTTGTGACGATTTAAATCTGATTTATCCGCACCATGATCTCTCAATTGAGATACTTTGTTTGAAATATTTTCGTTATCAGTAATAAGCATTCCTCCTTCTCCGGTAGTGATAGATTTTCTGGGGTGAAAAGAAAAACAACCACAATCTCCAAATGTTCCTGAATGCTTATCCTCTATCCAGCTATCAAAGCCACAGGCAGAGTCCTCTACAACTTTTAGTCCAAACTTTTTTGCTATATTCATAATAAATGGCATGTTTGCACAAAGTCCAAATAAATTTACAGGAATTATAGCTTTAATTGATTTATCTTTTTCAATAATGTTTTGTAATTTAGTTTCATCAATATTAAAAGTTCTTAAGTTAATATCACAAAAAATAACTTCTGCGCCTGTATACTCAACTGCGTTCGCGCTTGAAATCCATGTAAAAGATGGAACAATTACTTTATCTCCATTTGAAATTCCTAAAGCTTCTAAAGCAAGATGTAGTGCTGTTGTGCAGCTAGTAGTTGCGTGAGCAAATTTACTTTTTGTGAAATTACCAAATAATTCCTCAAATTTCTGCACATTTGAGCCTTGTACTATCCATCCACTCTCAAGTGGTTTGACAATCGCTTCTTTTTCTTCATCTCCTAAAATTGCTTTAGTAATTGGAATATTCATGGTCATATTAATTTAATATCAGTTAATTTTTTTTCGATTTAATAATTTTAAAGTAACTTTTCTAAAAAATTTTAAAATTGGATACATAAATTTTGAAATATAAATATTTGAAAATAACGTTTTATAGATAATTGATGATATAAATCTTTTGTCACTAAGTTTGGCAATTAAATTCAATGCTTCATGACCAAAATACACTTTACCATCAAATATTGCAATCATGCCATCGTTAACATCATAAGAATTTTTTTTAAATTCATTGACTTTATCTGGAAAGTCTCTCAAATTTCTTGTCAAAATGTTATACTTCTTCCTTAATTTGCTGAATAAAACAAAATAGGTGCAAAAAGGGCATCCCCCATCATAGTAAATTAAAATATTTTTTTTCACAAAAATTTAATTAAAAATATATTCTTTGACATCGTAGGTTTTGTATACAATTATTTTTTTATCTTCGATATATGATTTTTTAAAAGTAATTTTCAATTTTGTAATTTTTTCATCGAATTTAAAGTTGTTCTTTACTCTTGAATATATATGGCTGAAAGGAAGAAAAGGATGTCTATTTCTTGCCCCATATTTACTTATATAAGTATTCAAGTTTTTAATATAAATTTCGATAAATTCATCAAATTTTCTATCAAAACGTTTATTATAAACTGTCACACCGTTTTTTTCAATTAGTCGATCTATATCATTTATATTTGATTGGTTTAGAACTTCATTAAATTCCCATAAATTATCAATATTCAAATTTTTAAAAACCTTACTGCTAATAGGAGATCCTCCTACTCCTATATTCAATATTTTAATATTCTTAGGTAAAATTTCATGAAACCTCTGAAATGCAAATATTTTTTGATATGGGGCAAAATCATTAGGCATTAAATCATAAGTATTATTAGAAACAGTTTCAATTTGAAAATGCATTCTTGATACAGAATCTGTCATATACCATCCTAACCATACAGGCTTTAGATATTGTGGAGCCAATAAAATTAATATAATAGAAAAAATTTTAATTATTCTATTTTTATAAAGAAATTTCTCAGTTTCGAAGTCTAGATTTTTTACTAACCAAATAAGCGCTAAATTTAAAATAATCCACTTATAGAAATTAATTCCTGTTACTAACAATATTGAAATATGTAATAATTCAAAAAGTATTAATAATAAAATTAAAAACATTTTATTATATAAGATGATAATAGATAAAAGTTGTATTATTGTAGAAGATAAATTTCCTATAAAATTAAAATTTGAAAAAAAATTAGCTAAACGCAATATTTGATCTTCACTTAAAAAAAGTAACCAGCCCCTGTCATGAGCATTATAAAAGTAATTATGTAAATTATGATTCATTACCCACTCATAGCCATTAGGAGATATTGTTATTTTTGTTACTCCCGGATAAAAATAATTTGAAGCATGAATAATTATCATTAAAAATATTAAATGTTTGGGCCTTAAACCTTTAAAAAAACATTTTATAAAACAAAAAATGCACACAATGATCAACATGTCCCAAAAAGGTTTTTCATCTGTCAAAGAGTAGCCACCTAAGGGAAAATTCATTTGTGACGCCATTAGAGTTACACAAATTAAGAATATGGGTATAAAAACTGGATTAAAAAAAACTAAAAATGCTAAAAAAATTAAAAATAATCGATCAAATAAATGAAATGTGTCTAAATAATAATTGTATTCGTATACAGCATATTTCCAAGTTAAAAATGTTACTAAAATTAAAATAAAAACTTTAAGTTTTGTATTTTTTATAGATTTTTTCCAAGAAATTTTTTTATAAAAAAATAAATAAACTATTGAAAAAAACAAGCCAATCATTCCGGCATAACTTCCAATTATAGTAGATGAATTAATTGGTTCAAAAATATTTAAAAGTAAACTTGATGAGTTTTCATCTAGATTAATTCTATGGTAGTACCAAGAAAAAATATTTTTTTTAGTATATTTAAAAATAAATAAAATTAATAGTATTGATAATATATGGTTTTCTAAAATATTCTTATAAAATAAATTGACCCTTCGATTTAACTCATCATTTCTTAACATTTTAAATTTCAGGTAAATTTATTATTTCTCCAATCAATTAATGATTTAAGTCCTTCCTCTAAAGAAAACTTATATTTAAAATTAAGATCTTTTTCTGCTTTTTGTCTTGAGCCAATTCTATTTTGAACTAGCTGTCTTGCGTCATCTGGACTATAAGGAATATAATTAATTTTTAGATCTGAATTTTTTAATCTTAAAATGGTGTTGCAAAGTTCTTTGATTGTAGTTTGCACTTCAGTTCCAACATTATAGAACCCTAATTTAATTTCTGAATTTAATGCATCTATATTAGATCTTGCAACATCCTCAACATAAATGAAGTCATAAGCTTGACTACCATCTCCATTAACTGAAGGTGGTTCATTTCTGTCAATTTTGTTTAGAACTACTGGCACAACACCACTATACGCTGCATGTTGGTCTTGGCCTGGTCCATAAACATTCATATATCTTAGGCCTACTATTTCTAACCCGTACCTATCATTATATGCTGCACACATTGCTTCACCTGCAATTTTAGTTGCTCCATAAAAATTTTTGTTATTAAAAGGATGGTCTTCTGTCATTGGTACCTGTACCGCATCACCATATACAGACGCTGATGAACTATAAATTAATTTTTTTACATTATGTTTAACACATGCCTCTAGAACATTAAAAGTTCCTGAAATATTTACCTCGAAAGCAGTTCTTGGAAAATCTTTGCAATGTAAAAGCCACATAGCTGCAAGATGAAATACATAATCTACTTCCTCCATCGCTTTATCTAAAACATCAATTTCTCTAATATCTCCACCATAAGGATAGATATGACATCTTGGGTCTTTTAAACTTTCTTCAATATTTTCAATCTTTCCACGTGTAAAATTATCATAAAGTATTACTTCTTTTACTGGCTCTTTTAAAATTTCCTTTACCAAAAACCCTCCTATAAATCCAGCGGCACCTATTATTAAAACTTTTGCATTTTCTAATTTATTTTTCATTTTCTTATCCTAAAGGTTATCTTTGATATTTTTTATAATATAGTTTAATTGAACATTAGTTAAAAATGGATTCATGGGTAAACTAATTACCTCATTAGCAACTTTTTCTGAAACCAAAAAATCACCTTGCTTGTAATTTAAATATTTAAAACATTCTTGAAGATGAAGAGGCACTGGATAAAAAATTGAAGTTGGAATACTTTTGATTTTTAATTCATTTTGAATATTATCTCTATTATTTAATCTAATGGTATATTGAGCCCACACACTAGTTCTATCTGAATTGATAATTGGAGTTTTTAAAACTTCAGACAATCTTTCAGAGTAATAATTTGCAATTTTTTCACGTTCTAATAATTCTTTGGAAAAATGAGATAATTTGGCCAAAAGTACTGTGGCCTGGAGAGTATCTAAACGTCCACCTATTCCAATATATTGATGATGATATTTTTTATTTTGACCGTGCACTCTAAGTAATTTAATTTTGCTTGCATACTCTTCATTATTAGTAAAAACAGCACCACCATCTCCATAACATCCAAGTGGTTTTGAAGGAAAAAAACTGGTTGTTGAAATATCACCTAAATTGCTATCAGTTTTATTATTGTAAGTTGAGCCAAAACTTTGCGCTCCATCAATGATCACTTTTAAATTATACTTATCAGCTATAGCTTGAATTTTATCCATATCTGCAGGCTGACCAAAAAGACTAACAGGCATAATGGCTTTTGTTTTTTTTGTGATGGCTTTTTCAATTAAATTAGCATCAATATTATAAGTATCAGGTTCAATATCCACAAACACAGGCTTTGCTTTTAAAAGTGCAATCATTTCTCCAGTAGATATCCAAGTAAAAGGAGTAGTAATCACTTCGTCACCAGGCTGAATATCAATTGCCATAAGAGCAAGTAACAATGCATCAGTTCCTGATGAGCAAGTGATAGCATATTTTGCTTTTGTAAATTTTTGTAACTCTTGTTCTAGTATTTGAACTTCTTCACCCAAAATATAATTAGATTTATTAAGAACAGCTTGAATGTTGCTATCTATTTTATCTTTATATGTTTGATACTGTAATTGTAAATTTGCAAAATCTATTTTCATATTTAAACTACAAGAGAGACTTTATCATCTTTTAATTGATATTTTTCATTAGTGTGTTTGCATATTGTTTCTGCATTACCTTTAAGAGGTAAATCTAATTTTTCACCATATTCGCTCATCCAACCAACTTGTTTTGCTGGAACCCCAACCATTAATGCATAATCTGGAACATCTTTATTAATCACAGCGCCTGCTCCAATAAAGGCAAATTTTCCAATTGTGACACCACAAACTATTGTGCAATTAGCTCCAAGTGTTGCTCCTTTTTTAACTAATGTTTTTTTATACTCACTTTTCCGAACAATTTCTGATCTTGGATTGTAGACATTTGTAAATACACATGAAGGGCCACAGAAAACACTATCTTCCAAAGTAACTCCCTCGTAAATACTAACGTTATTTTGTACCTTAACTTTATTTCTAATTGTAACTTTTGGACCAATAACAACATTTTGACCAAAAGAACAATTTTCTCCAATTTTACAATCATTTAAAACGTGACTAAAATGCCAAATTTTTGTACCAGCTCCTATTGTAACATTATCATCCACATAAGATGTTTCGTGGACAAATACATCTTTAAAATTGTTTTTTTTATTCATGGTTTACCCTTTATTTTTTAATTTCGAATTTTGATGCTGAAGATAATACTTCAACCACTTCTAATCCTTCATTTCCATCAGTTAAAGGTTGAATATCGCTGTTAACTAATTCTAAAAAATGTTTACATTCATTTTTTAAAGGCTCATCTTCAGGTACCTCAACAAATTTTAAACTAGACTTATTGATATTTATCAAATTATTTGTTCTCTTTACATCATATGAATACAAAGATAATTTTTCTTCCAAAGGTTTAGTATCATCAAAAATTAACATAGCTAAACTTCCTGTTACAACTAATTTTACTTCTTTATTAGGATTTAACCAAGAAACAGAGATA
>Ga0181564_10001200_pt1 | contig 23043 bp, 14 predicted proteins | sample 011ome_24_FD_134512 | JGI IMG/M metagenome (GOLD analysis project Ga0181564, IMG submission 134512) | Coastal salt marsh microbial communities from the Groves Creek Marsh, Skidaway Island, Georgia - 011513CT metaG (megahit assembly) | ecosystem: Environmental > Aquatic > Marine > Intertidal... | reverse complement strand
CAGTGCGACGGGTGCGGCAACTCCAACTTCCAGTGGCGCAAAGCGTGTAAGCGGTGCGGCGCGCCGAAGAGTAAGGCGGTGAAGGATGCGGAGCAGAAAGCCGCGGCGGGGTGGCTGCACGCGGGTTTGCGAGACACCAGCAACCGCATCTTCGTGCAGGGCTTCGACCCGATCACCACCTCGGAGGATGACCTGAAGGAGCTCTTCAGCGGCATCGGCGTCATCGCGCGCGTGCGCCAGCGCTTCGGGTTCCCGGACCAGTGGCCGCACGCCGTCAAGATCTACCGGGACGCGTCCACCGGGGAGGCCAAGGACGAGGCGGTGATCAAGTACGACGACCCCATGGCCGCGCAGAGCGCGCCGGGGTTCTACGACGGACACGAGCTCAAGGGGAAGAAGCTCTCGGTGTCCATCGCCACCTCCAGGGAGGACAGGGAGGGCGGCGGCCGAGGCGACCGCGGCGGCGACCGCGGCGACCGCGGCGGGGGCCGGGGGTACGACGACCGGCGCGGCGGGTACGACGACCGGAGGGGGGGCGACCGCGGGTACGACGACCGGCGGGGAGGCGACCGGCACAGGCCGTACTGATCTCGACGCGCGACTTTCGTCATCTTCCGCGCGCGCTTTCGTTGAAGTGTCAAACCTTTTCGTCGAAACGCGCGCGTCGCCGCGTGTGTTTCTGCAGTCGAGATGGATCGGACGCCATGCCATTCAGTCACCGTTTGTAGAAAATAGTTTGACCATTTTGCGAGCTCGAGCTCGCATTTGAGCTCGCATTTGAGCTCGCATTCCAAATTGCGAGCTCAATTGCGAGCTCGAGCTCGCAAAATGGTCGGTCGACTGGGCCCATATTCGAAAAACGGAGCTCAAATGCGAGCTCGAGCTCGCATTTGAGCTCGCATTTGAGCTCGCATTTTGGCTCCTCTCCCTAAAATGCACGATCGCTCTCCGCCTCAGGATTCGGCTTTCCGCCGGTTCGGCGGAAACGTCATCGGACTCTCGAGGCGCTTCCGGCGCGCGTCGCCGGCACTTTTCCGCACACTCCCACTTCCCCCACACACCACATTAACAATGGTGCGCGCGGCTCCGCGTGCTCGACACTCCCGGTATCCCTCCCCCCGTCGCGTCAATCGGTTCGGCGCGATCGCGGCGCGATCGAAAAGCGTCACGAACTCGCCGCCGACTCTCGACACTTTTCGTCGATCGCGATCGTCCGCGGACGCCTCGCGCCTCGTCCGAGACCGCGGTCCCGTCTTTCCTCCACGTTTCGCTGACCTTCGTCGTCGTCTTCGTCTCTGTCACGCGACCCGCGAACGACTGAACGACCGCGCAGGCTCCTACCTTCGAATCCGGCGGCCTCGCGGGCGTGCTCCTCGGCATGGGCAACCCCCTGCTGGACATCTCCGCGGTTGTCCCCCAGGAGTTCCTCGACAAGTACGGCGTTAAGCTCAACGACGCGATCCTCGCCGAGGACAAGCACGCGCCCATGTACGAGGACATGACCAAGCAGTTCGAGGTGGAGTACATCGCCGGCGGCGCGACGCAGAACTCCATCCGCGTCGCGCAGTGGATGCTGCAGGTGCCCTTCGCCACCGCCTACATGGGCTGCGTCGGCAAGGATGGCTTCGCCGACGAGATGAAGAAGGCGTGCCTGGCGGACGGCGTCAACGCCAACTACATGGTTGACGATGCCACGCCGACCGGCACCTGCGGCGTGCTCGTGAACGGCGGCGAGCGCTCGCTCGTCGCCGCGCTCAACGCCGCGAACAACTACAAGATCGACCACCTGTCCAAGCCCGAGAACTGGAAGCTCGTCGAGGACGCTCGCTTCTACTACTCCGCCGGCTTCTTCCTCACCGTCTCGCCGGACTCCATGCTCAAGGTGGCGAAGCACTCCGCGGAGGAAGGTAAGTGCTACATGTTCAACCTGTCCGCGCCGTTCCTGATGCAGGTGCCCCCGTTCAAGACGGCTATGATGGAGGTGCTCCCGTACGTGGACGTTCTGTTCGGCAACGAATCCGAGGCGGTGACCTTTGCCGAGACGGAGGGCTGGGAGACGCGCGACGTCGCCGAGATCGCGATGAAGATCTCCAAGATGCCCAAGGCGTCCGGGCACCGCGCGCGCGTCGTGGTGTTCACGCAGGGCATGGACGACACCATCGTCGCCAAGGAGGGCAAGATCTCCAAGTACCCGGTGATCGCGCTCGCGAAGGAGGACCTCGTGGACACCAACGGCGCCGGCGACGCCTTCGTCGGCGGGTTCATCTCGCAGCTCGTCACCGGCAAGGACATCGCCGAGTGCGTGCGCGGCGGCAACTACGGCGCCAACGCCATCATCCAGCAGTCGGGGTGCAAGTGCCCGGGCGTGCCTAAGTTCCAGTGGTGCTGAGTGGACGAGAGCGAGGCGAGAGCGCCGCGATTGACCGCGCGCCGACCCGGCGAAATTCGCGAAGGGGTATTTTTTGTGTATAGCGAAAACGAGACGTCTCGTCAGAACGGCGGTGGCGGCCCTCCCCCCATGGGCATCGGCCCTCCCCCCGTGGGCTCCCCACTCGCCGGCCACACGTACGCCATTTCGTCCCACCCGCAGCTCCCCAGCAGCCCCTCGCGCAGGCACGAGCAGTCCAGCCCGACGGCGAACTCGGTGTGGTGCGCCCACCGGCGCACCGTCGGGTCGCCCGCGGGATTCGCCGCCGCCGCCTTCCAGTCGAACATCCCCACTGTCATGTCGTACGACGCCGTGTATACGATATTCTCCGCGTGCGGCGAGCACTTCACGCGGCGCACCGCGTACTGGTGCCCGCGCACCGTCGCGAGCTCGCGGCTCGGGTTGCGCACGTCCCACAGCTTCACCGTCTTGTCCACGCTGCCGGTGGCGATGACGCAGTCGTTGTACTTGTTCCAGTCGCAGCTCAGGATCTCGTACTCGTGCGCGGGGATGGTGAGCGTCGAGTGCGGGTGCCGCACGTCCCAGATCTTCAGAGTGCAGTCCCCGGACGCCGTCGCGAACACGTCCGCGTGCTGCGGCGACCACACCGCCGCGTACACGCAGTACGCGTGCTCGGCGAACGTGCGCAGCGACCCGGGCGCGTTCGGCTTCGTCGCCGACGGCGGGGCTTGATCCAGGGACCACAGCTTGACGGTGTCGTCCCAGGAGGCGGACAGGAACACGTCCTTCCGCACCTGGTTCCAGTGCACCGCGTACACCTCGTGCGTGTGCTCCTCGAACGATCGAAGCGGGTTGGCCATCGGGGGGGCGTTCACGTCCCACACCTTGACGGACCCGTCCCCCGACGCGGACACCAGGACGTTCTCGTTCGCCTCACTCCAGCAGCAGTCGTACAGCCCGTCCGCGGTCTCGAACCGCGCCACCTCCACGAGCGCGCCGTTCGGCGCCGTCTCCAGCACGTACTGCTGCCCATTGCCGATGATGCCGAAATTCTGGGAGGTCGTGACCGCCAACCTCCCCTCGAAGAAAGGCGAAAAGGCGAGCGAGTACCCGTTGAACTGGGTCTTGAACCGCATCGGGCGCGCACCGCTCGTTACGCCGCTTGGTTACCGCGCCGTGGCAGCCCCGGCGTCTGCGCTGGCCGAGCGCGCCGCACACCGGATCTGAAGCGCTTCGAAAAAAGCGCGCGGGGCGGTAACAAAACGAAAACCGCAACGTGATGTTCCATGTTCGTCGACACAGCGGACTCGATCCACCGAATGCATGATGCCAGGTCACGACGCCAGTTGTAGTCTTTTCACGCACGAACCGTCACCGCTCTTGAAACGTGAAACGCGTACGGCATCGGCCGGAAACCGGCACTCTACGTCTACACGTCCACGTTTATACCGCTTTCATCATGTCTGCTTTCACCATGACCTCCGCCAAGGCCTTCGCCGCCCCCAAGCTCGGCCGCTCCACCGCGCGCCGCGGCCCCGTCGTCGTGCGCGCCGAGAAGGTGGCTCACGGCAAGGGAGGTGAGGAAGGTGGTGCGACCTTTAACAACGACGCGTTCGGCATGGTCGCCAAGAACGCCAACTACATGCTCTTCGCCACCGCCGTGTCCAAGGTGCGTCCCGTGATCTCGATGGCGATCGACGACGCGATCGAACCCGCGGCGAAACCGCGCGTGTCGCCGGCGGCGCTCCCGTAAGACGACCCGACATCACACGTGGATTCCGGGAAATCTATGTGGTTCCCGCGACGTTCGTTTTTCCCCGAAACGCGTCCCGGTCGGGAGGCGCGCGCAGGCGCGGCGACGACGATCGACTCGGCGCGCGCTCGTCCCACGGGTGGTCTCCCGATTCCTCAAAACGCGGTGGCGTCTCGAAACGCGGTGGCGTGGCCGCACGCGGACTCGTGAGCTCGACCGACAGCGCGATGCGACGCTCGCGATTTCACTGGATAGCTATAAAGCCGCTCGACATCCGAGGCGGATGTGAGCGCGCGAGACGGATGCACCGCTTCGGTTTTTCTGACGTGTCCCTGAACTCGCTCTCCGCTCGAACGCAGACCGGCTGCGAGGGCGTCATGACCTCCCCCGGCCCCATCACGGTGTTCGCGCCCAACGACGATGCGTTCACCGCGTTCATCCAGAAGATCGGCAAGACCAAGATGGAGATCATGGAGCACCCCAACCTGCCCAACGTGATCAAGTCGCACATCGTGGAGGGCGCGCACCGCCTCGAGAACATGCCCGACGGCACGCAGCTCACCACCATTGCGGGCACCACCATCACCATTTCCGGCGGCGCCGTGAACGGCGCCAAGTTCAAGAAGAACGATATCAAGGTGGACAACGCCATCCTCCACGCCATCGACGCCATCATCGAGGCGTAAGTTTCAGAGCGACCGATCAATCGCGAACGTTCGCGACGACGCGCGAGCCTGCCCGCCTCTGAAGAGATGTTCCCGAGGGGACCGACCGACTCGCCGCGCGCGCCTCCGCGACGCGACCGCGTATCTAACGTGGTAATCTACTAAACCCGATATTCTTTCATCCTACGAAAGTACGTAAAAACGAATCCATAAATCCATAAACCTACTACGATGTGGACTCCGAGCGTTTTTGATGTCCGCGCTTCACGAGCCCTCTCGCGATGTCGTCGTCCGCGTCTCTCCCAGAGTCTCTCCCAGAGTCTCGACGGCTTTCGAGTCGCCCCCTCGCGTCTCGCCGCGCGTCTCGCCGCGCCGCCGCCGCTCCGACTCCAGCGGCTCGCGCATGGGCGTCTCCATGTCCTCCACGCCCGCGGCGCCCAGCTTCTCGACGCAGTCGTCCACCAGCTCCGCGAACGAGAGCGACTCCGCGCGCTCGCCGGCCAGCAGCCGCTCGGTCCACCGCCCCAGCCCGCGTTCCAGCTCGCGCTTGAACGTCGCGCCCGACCGCACGCCGTGCGTCACGCCGCCGGCGGCTTTCGCGAGCGCGCGAGCCTCACCCAGCGCCTTCGGATGTTTCCGCAGCTCCTCCAGCTTCCGCGCCAGCACGGCGTCGCCGTACACCGCGAACCGACGCAGGACGTCGCGCCGCGTGACGCACTTCCGCGCGTTTCCGGAAGTCGAGTCGAGCGCGAAAAACGTCTCGCGGCGGCGAAGGAAACGCGCGCAAGGAAACGCGCTCCCGGCGATTTCGCAAACGGACGTCGCGGACGTCGCGAAGCCGTCTTCACGCCACACACGAACCGTTCGGTCATTTGGTCCTGGTCCATTCGGTGAAACGTCATCGTTCGGTGAAACGTTTTCGCCGTAGATCCGGCGGTCGACGTCCGCCAGAATCGCCGGGTTGCGATACGCCGCGCGTCCCATCATCACGCCCCGCAGCGCGCCGCCGGCGAGGTGCGCGAGCGCGTCGTCCACAGTCTCGACGCCGCCGTTCAAAGAGAAGCCCAGCTTCGGGAACTCAGCGGCCAGCCTGTGCACCTCGCCGTGCCGCAGCGGCGGGATGTTGCGGTTCGCGGTCGTGCTGAGCCCGCCCAGCACCGCGCACCGCGCGTGCACCACGAAGTGCTCAACCCCCGACGCGGCGTGCACGTCCTCCACGAAGGAGGACACGAAGTCGAACGAGTCGTACGAGTCATCCGACGCGCGTTGCGACGCGCGCACGCCGAGCCTGTGCTTGAGCGTCACGGGGACGTCCACCGCTTCCTTCATGCGCCTCAAGCACTCGCCCACCAAGTCGGCGTCCAGCATGAGCGCGGCGCCGAACCGCTTGTCCAGCTCGGGCTTCGCCACCACCTTCGCGCTGGGGCATCCGCAATTGAGGTTCACCTCGTCGTAGCCGTACTCGTCCGCGCAGATGGCGGCGGCGCGCGCGAGCCGCTCGGGCGACGCGCCACCCAGCTGCACGGTCATGGGGTGCTCCTCATCCCCGTGCGACAGCAGGCTCGGCTGCGTCTCGTGCGCGTGAATCACCGCGTCCTGGTGCACCATCTCCGTCCACAGATGCACGCGGCGCGACACGAGCCGGACCAAGCGCCGGAAGTGCGAATCCGTGCAGTCCAGCATGGGCGCGACGCTGAGCTTGTGCGAGTCCACGCCGGTGGACCCGCCGTCCCACCGGGTCGGGGGAGGGGAGGACGCATAGCTGGAAGAAGCGAGCTCGGCGCCGTCCTCGCCTCGACCCATGGCGCCGGCCGGGCGCCTGGGCGCGGTCGCGGACTGGCAACTGGACAGGCGGCAGCTTTCGCTTCGCCGCCCGCCGGAAAAAGCGTCGCAGCGTTTTCATGCCATCCGCTGTTGACCGCTCCTGGATTATTCCGATTCGGTGAATCGCCCTTCGAGCCACGAACTGAAAGGTCGCGTGTCGTCTCGCGGGTCCTGGCGCACGATTCGATGCTTCGTTGTCAACCCGCCGCCGACGCTTCATCAGGTTTTCAAACACGCGCGCACGCGTCTCACGCCCTCCCCGTCCCGAGGCGTCCGTCGAGCTCCGCGCGTGCTCGCATGGCCACCACGACTCTCTTCGCGTCCGCCGCGGCGGTCGCGCCCGCGCTCGGGCGCGGCGACGGGTCCCGCGCGGGTAGGGATGCGTTCGCCCGAAACGCGCCTCGGTGTCCACGCCGAGATCCTCGCGTCGCGCTGGCGTCCGACGGAGGCGACGAGCGCCTCAGGAGGGGTGCGATGTCGCACTTGGGTTCCTTCCCCTCGCTCGGGGCGAACTGCGGTGTCTCGCGGGACGTCCGCGCACGCATGGGCGGCCGCGTGGACCCGAAGGACGCGTGGTGGCAGAAAGACGCCCCCCCCAACGTGAAGGACTGCGACGGAATGGACGCGTTCCTCGGCGAGTTGCGAAACGCGGGCGACAATTTGGTGGTGGTGGACTTCTACGCGCGATGGTGCGGCGCGTGTCGCGCGCTGTACCCGAAGCTGTGCAAGCTCGCGGCGGAAAACCCAGACTGTGTGTTCCTGAAGGTGGAGTTCGACGACAACAAAGACATGTGCCGCTCGATGGGGGTCAAGGTTTTGCCCTTCTTCCACATGTACCGGGGGAAGGACGGGAAGGTGGCGTCCTTCAGCGCGAGCGTGAGCAAGGTGCACCGCCTGCGCGACGCGCTCGCGGAGCACGGTGCGAACGCGGGGGAGGGCGCGGGCCGCGAGAGCGGGAAGGAGAGCGAAAAGAGAGAGCCCGCGCCGACGCGGTGATTGCGCGGCGGATTTTTTTACACCAGCCTGTTTCATTTTTTTTCGCGTTCGATAATCGCGTTCGATCATCGTCGCTCTACGTACGGTTCGTTCGTATGAACACAACACCACGGCTACTATCGCACGAGAGAAGTGTGTCACTCCTCGCCCTTCAGCGCCACCTCGACGAGCGCCTCGAGGCGCGCCGGATCGTTGTCACCCTTGCGCAGGTTGGGCGAGAGCTTGAGCGACGTGACGCACCCGCGGTCGTCGCCGACCAGGATCACGGGGTGCACGGGGTTGAACGCGATCTTCGTGAGCTTCGCCTTGCGCACGATCTTCTGCTCGCACATGGGCTCGTGCTTGTTCTCGTGCAGGTCATACACGTGCACCTTCCCGTCGCTCGTGACGGCGGCGAACGTCGTGTCGCTCAGGGGCGACCACGCGACGTCGCCGACGGCGCTGTTCAGGTCGAAGCTCATCGCGGGTTTCGCAAAGCCGTGGTCCCAGAGCTTGACGGTCCAGTCCGCGGACGCGCTGATGAACACGCGCGGGTGGTGCTCGTTCCACTTCACCGTGTACACAGCCATGTGGTGCCCCGCGTACGTCTCCAGGTACTGCGAGTTGTACGCCGTCGAGCACTTGTGCACGCGCCCCTCCTCGGTGCCCACCACGAACAAATGGTCCTGCTCCTTGTTGAAGTCGATGCAGCACCCGCCGGCGAGCGAGCCGAGCGCGGCGTCGTCGTCCGGGCCCTCCCCCGCGTCCGCCTCCTCCGTCGCCTCCGGGCCGCCCGTCGGGTCCGCCACCAGCTTGAGTTCCATCACGTCCTGGTACACCAGCTCGGACTTGGACATGGTCCAGCGCGTGACTCGTCCGTCCGAGGACACCGAGGTGAATTTCAAATCCTTCTCGCTCAGGTCCTGCGGCTGCCACTTCACCTGCCACACCGGGTCCGTGTGCTTCCCCGTCTTCACGTCGCACTGCCGGATGGGGCGGTTCATCTTGTTGCGCACGTCGTACACCAGCACGGAGCCGTCGTATAGACCGACCGCCAGCAAACTGGAGTGCTGCGGGTGGAAGTCCAGGCACATCACGCCGCTCTCGGTGGTGAACGCGTACTCGGGGTGGCTCGGGTTCTTCAGCGAGTAGCAGCAAATCAACCCGCTCATCTGCTTCACGAAGTCGAAGCTGCCGTACCCGACGGCGAACAGGTCGGTGTACTCCGGGTTCCAGCAGATGGCGGTGACGTGCCGCCGCTTCGCCTTTTCGTTGTAGAACTTCCACAGCGGCAACAACGTGCCCTCGCCTTCCCGAAACTGATCGCTCTGGTCCTCCCAGTACTTGAAATCCTGCGCGATGTCGTCGTAGGAATTCTGGTTCACCATGCGCTCCATCACCCGCACCGCCTTCGTCATCGGCGCGCCCGCCATGAGCTCGGGCTTCTTCTGTTTCACCGGAAGCGCGCTTTCGCGCGTTTTATCCTTGTTCCCGCCCTCCTTCGCCGCGAGCTTGTTTTTCTTCTGTATCTCGCGCTGCAACGCCATGCGCTCCTGGTCCTCCATGTAGGCGTCGTAGATGGCCCACTGCGTGGCGCTCTCGGAAAACGCGCTCGTCGCGGGGGGCTCCGTCTCGCTCTCGCGGTCGCGCATGGGGTTGTTCACCGTCTGCGACGCGCGGTCTGCGAAGTTAAACTGATTCCGGAGCTGCTTCGAGTCGTCCCCGACGGGCGCGTCTGCGTCCTCCCCGGCGTTCGCCTCGGCGTCGGCGTCGCCCTCCTTCGCGTCATCCTTCCCCGCCGCGGCGCCGGCGGCCGCGCCACCCTCCGCTCCGGCTTCGGCGCCCTCCTCCGCCTCCTTGGCCTTCTTGGCGGCGGCCGGGTCGATGGAGGCGACCCACTCGGCCATGGTCTTCTGCTCCAGCTCCTCCAGCGCCACCTGCCTGGCGGCCTCGTCGGACGCGTCGTGCAGCAAAAAGCCGTCGCTCGCGTAGTGCACGACGAGCTGATCCACCGTCGGCTCAAACTTGAACGCGCGCTCCTTTTCGTTGTACCTCGCCAGGTTCGCGGGCGCGTTCGGGTTGTTCGCGGTGAGCTGCTTCGTCACCTCCTCGTCCAGCTCCTTCTCCGTCAACACGAGCTGGTTCTCCGGCCGCACGATGACGTGCTCGGGCTCGTCGAACGCGTCCATCGCGGACGGCTCGCTCTTTTTCAAACCGCCCTTCTTCTTCTTCTTCTCCGCGCCATCCTGTTTTCGTTCGGCGCAACGTTTCGGCGACGACGTCGGGGGATCGGCGTGCGGAGGCGCGTCGGGGTCATCGCGAGAACGACCGAGAGGACGCGTGCGCGACGTCGCGTGGAATGGAGGGGAGAGGAGACGGTCAGTCGGTGGGACGCGGACGGGCGCTCGGTGCGTGATTCGACTCGGCCACCGAAGCGCGCTCGATTGTTGGTTGCCGTTCGTGCCGTGCTTCTCCGCGGCGAAGTCGCCGGTTCGCACGCGCCGCGAGCGTCGCGAGCCGCCTCGAGGTGTTCCGATCGACGCGAACGCCCATGGCCGTCATCGGTCGATCTCTCGTCGCGTTCCCGCGGCCGTATACCCGGTCGCCGTCCGCGATGCGGATCGTTCGACGTCGCGGACGGACGCGGCACCGAACCATCGCATCGCGGGCGTTCGCGCGTGAAAAAGTGATGCGACGCCGGAAAACCGCCACCGCGACGAACACGCACCTTCTTGGGTGCCATGGTGGCTGTCACTCCACGCTTGCCGTGCGCTCTCTGCACGTCCGGGTCCTGCTCCTCAGCGTGCGACAAGACGTGGCGAGGCCGAGCGCGCGGCGGGGTGTGATTTTCACGGGTTCCAAATTGGGCACGAACGAGTCAACAGTGCAGCAGCACCTTCTCTGTCCGCAGCGGCTGCAGCACTTCTGTGCACCCGGTGGTGGAGGCGAGCACCGAACTTTTTCAACTTGAGGGGCGCCCTCCTCCTTCCCGGTCAGTTCTCAGTGGCGCCCGCCGGCCGATCGATCGCCGCGCGAAGGACCGAGCGTGCCCATCGACCATGGGGCCGACGCCCGGCGCGTACAACTACGTGGTCACGGTGCGCCCACCCCCCCGCGTCTCCTCCGCGTCACCGCGCGGATTTCGTTGTTTGTTCGCGCACCGCCATCCCCGCGATCTGACTTCGCCGCCCACGCGTCGACGACGAGCAGGCACACAAACCCACGAGCGTGACGCACAGCGTCGTCGGGAACTTCACGCACGACGACGAGCTGAACCTGATCGTGGCGTACGTCCCTCCCGCGTCTCGAACCCACCCCCCTCCCGACGCTTCCACGACGCCCGACCGTCGCCGTGTTCGAAAAAGCGCAGCAGCACGAAGATCCGTCGGCGCGGCGTCGACGTCGGATCTTTGGATCTTTCTTCGCGACGCGCTCGCGCTCGTCTCGTCACTCGTCTGACTGTGCGCGATTTCTTTCCCCTCGGCCGACGCATCGGGGGACGATCACAGGAAATGCACGCGCCTGGAGATCCACCTGCTGACCCCGGACGGTTTGCGCGCGGTGGTGGATGCGCCCATCCACGGCCGCGTCGCGACGCTGGCGCTCTTCAAGCCGCCGCTCGCGGCGCGGCACCTGCTCTTCCTCGCCACCGAGCGCGGCGCGTTTTGCGTCCTGGGCTACGACTCCGCCAAGGGCGAGCTGGTGACCCAGGCCATGGGCGACTTGACGGACCGAATCGGAAGGCCCGCCGAGTGCGGGCAAATAGGCATCGTGGACCCCGAGTGCCGCGTCGCCGGCGCGCACCTGTACGACGGCTTGTTTAAGTGCCTGCCTCTGGACCGCACCGGGCAGCTGCGAGAGGCGTTCAACGTGCGGCTAGACGAGCTGCAGGTGGTAGACGTCGCGTTCCTGCACGGGTGCGCGAGGCCCACCATCGCTGTCCTGCACCAGGACGCCAAGGAGGCGCGGCACGTTAAGACGTACGAGGTGGACCTCAAGACGAAGGACCTGGTGGCGGGGCCCTGGGCGCAAGCCGACCTGGAGGGCGGCACGAGTACGATCATCCCCGTGCCGGCGCCGCTCGGGGGCGCGATTCTGCTCGGCGAGACGGTGATCGTCTACGTCAACGGAGGCGGCGCGCGTGCGTCGACCGCGCCGGAGGATCAGAACGATCAGAACGCGTTCGCCTCCGCTCGCGGGAAGGCTCCCGCGTCGGTCGCGCCGCGCGAAGACGCGCGCGAGCGGAGCGTGAACGGCGCCGCCACGACACGCGCCGTCGCCACGCGCGCGGCGCCGTTTATGGCGCACGGCGCCGTGGACGCGGACGGCTCGCGCGTGCTGCTCTCGGACAGCGCGGGCGTGCTGCACCTGCTGGTGCTCGCGCACGACGGCGAGCGGGTCACCGGCTTGAAGCTGGAGCCGCTCGGCGAAACCTCCATCGCGTCGGCGATCAGCTACCTGGACAACGGCGTCGCCTTCGTCGGCTCGGCGTACGGCGACTCTCAGCTCGTGCGTCTGCACGCGCAGCCCGTGCCCGTGCGAGACGACGACGACGCTCCCGACGACGCTCCCGACGACGCTCCCGAGCGTTCGAAGCCGGCGAAGACGACGTACGTCGAGATCCTCGAGACGTTCCCCAACCTGGGGCCCATCGTGGACATGGCGGTGGTGGACCTGGACCGGCACGGCCAGGGGCAGGTGGTGACGTGCTCGGGCGTCGCCAAGGACGGCTCGCTGCGCGTCGTGCGCAACGGCGTGGGGATCCACGAGCGCGCCGCCGCGGAGCTTCCCGGGATCAAGGGCTGCTGGAGCCTGAAGCCGCGCGACGACGCGCCGCACGACACGTTCCTGGTGGTGACGTTCATGCGCGAGACGCGCGTGCTCGCCGTGGACGACGCCTCGGACGAACTCGGCGAGTGCGCGTTCGAGGGCTTCCGCGCCGACGAGCAGACGCTGTGGACCGGGAACGTCGCGGGGGGGCTGGCGTGCCAAGTCACGCCGTCCGGGGTCCGGCTCGCGGACGCGGCCACCGGCGCGCCGCGCGCGAGCTGGCGTCCGGGCGACGAACCGGGGCTCGGCGACGCCGTCGGCGTCGCGTCTGGAAACGCCAACTTCGTCGTCGTCGCCACGTCGAGCGGCGCGCTCGTCTCGCTTCGCGTCGGCGCGAAGAGCGCTCTAAACGCCATGGACGTCGACGGCGACGACGGCGATCTGATCGCCGTCGTCGCGTCCGTTGACCCGGGAGGCGAGGTGGCGTGCCTGGACTGCTCGCCGCTGGAGGAAGGCAAGCCCGCGGAGGCGTGCGCGGTGGGCCTCTGGAGCGCCGAGGTGAAGACCTTCGCCGCGCCCGGCTTGGCCCTCCTCTCGCGCGCGGCGCTGGCGCGCGCGGACGCGCCTCTCCCCTCGGACACGACCGGACACGACACGTCCGAGCCCGGCGCGTCCGCGAGCGGCGCGATCCCGCGCGCGGTGCTTCTGTGCCGGCTGGAGAGCGCGCCGTACCTGCTGGTCGGCACGGGCGACGGCGGCTTGTGCGCGTTTAGGGTACAAACGTCGCCGGGCGCCGCCGGCGCGCTGGACCCGCGCGAGGCGCCCAAGACGGTTTCGCTCGGCGCGCGCCCGGTGACGCTGCGCGCGTTCCGGAACCGAGGCGCGCGGCACGTCTTCGCGGGCTCGGACCGCCCGACCGTGATCTACGGCAACAACGGCAAGCTGGTCTTCTCCAACGTGAACGTGCCCGACGTCGCGCATGCCTCGCCGTTTGACTGCGCGGCGTTCCCGGACTCGCTCGCGCTGTGCTCGGACGCCGACCTGGTGATCGGCGGCGTCGACGACATCCAGAAGCTGCACGTGCGCGCCGTGCCGCTGGGCGAGCAGCCGCGCCGCATCGCGCACCAGCCCGCCACGAAGACCTTCGCCGTGCTCACGCAGCGCGAGAGTGTGGACGGCGCGCGGATTCGCGACGAGCACTTCGTGCGTCTGCTGGACGCGGAGACGTTCGAGACGAAGCACTCGTACCCGCTGCTCCCCGAGGAGAACGACGGCGCCGTCGTCTCGTGTCGCTTCGCCGACGACGACGCGCCGTACTACGCGGTGGGCACGGCCTTCACCGCGCCCGAGGAGGTGGAGCCCTCGCGCGGGCGCGTGCTGGTGTTCAAGGTGGTGCGCGACGAGCTGGTGCTGGTCGCGGAGAAGGAGGTGAAGGGCGCGGTGTACAACCTGAACGCGTTCAACGGCAAGCTCCTGGCGGGGGTCAACTCCAAGGTGCAGCTCTTCCGCTGGGTGGCGCGCGGCGGCGAGGGCGCCGGCGGCGCCGGCGGCGGCGCCGGCGCCGCGGACGCCGCGGAGACCGGCGACCACGAGCTCATCGGCGAGTGCTCGCACCACGGGCACATCGTGGCTCTGTACGTGCAGGTCCGCGGTGACCTGATCGTGGTGGGCGACCTGATGAAGTCGGTGTCTCTGCTGCGCTACGAGCCCAACGAGTCCGCCATCGTGGAACTCGCGCGCGACTTCAACCCCAACTGGATGACCGCCGTGGACGCGCTGGACGACGACGCGTACCTGGGCGCGGAGAACTCGTTCAACCTGTTCACGCTGCGCCGAAACTCGGACGCGAGCACGGATGAGGAGCGCTCACGGCTGGACGTCGCGGGCGAGTTCCACCTCGGCGAGTTCGTGAACAGGTTCAGGCGCGGGTCGCTCGTCGCCAAGGCTCGCGACGCGGACGAGCCGGCGAACGCGGAGTGCGTGCTCTTCGGCACGGTGAGCGGCTCGCTGGGCGTGCTGGCGAGCGTTGACAAAGACACCTTCGACTTCGCGCTGAAGGTGCAGAACGCCATGAACCAGGTTGTGCAGGGCGTGGGCGGCTTGTCGCACGAAAAGTGGCGCTCGTTCCACAACGAGCACCAGACGCGGCCGGCGCGCGGGTTCGTGGACGGCGACGCGGTGGAGCGGTTTCTGGATCTGAAAAAAGACGCGGCGGCGAAAGTCGCCGCGCTGGCGGAAGTCTCGGCGGAGGAAATCACGCGGCGGGTCGAGGCGTTGCAGAGGGTGACGCATTAAACGCATTAAACGAAACGAAAAAGAACGTATACTACGTAGTATACTACTCTGCGTGTCACAAAAAACGTAGAGAGTGTTCGTATCACAGACGGTGCATGACGATGCCGCCGCGTCGTCGCGCGCGTCTCCGCGCGTCTAATACGACGCGCGTCTTTTTACGACGCGATCGAGTTTGGATCGCGTTTTTTTCGTCGGTTTTCGCGCGCGTCGATCATTTGGGCGCCGCGAGTTCCCTGAGCTTTTCCTCCGCCTTTTTCCAGGACCCGTGCGTCTCCTCGATGACCTTCTCGGTGTACGCGCGGTCCATGCACCGCTCGCCGAGCGCGAACGCGTTCAGGGGCTTGCCCTCCGCCACCTTGTACTCGCGGAACCACTCTCGCATGGTGGAGACGACGCCGGGGAGCTCGCGCTCGAGGTCGTCCACGTCGTGGATGGCGCCCGCCAGGGGGTCGTCGGTGCGGATGCAGAACACCTTCCAGTCCGTCTCGCCGTCGTCGATCATGGCGAGCACGCCCAGCACCTTCACCTCCGCCACCTGCCCGCACTTCATCTGGCGGCACCCGATCTCCACCATGTCCAGCGGGTCGTCGTCGCCCTTGAACCCGGTGTCCGCCGAGACGTGCTCCGGGTCCTCCCAGGTCTGCGGCATGAAACCGTAGTTGAACAGCATGTCGCCGTGCTTGTACTCGCGCAGCACGCCCTTCTTCTCGTCCTGCTTGATCGGATTGCCCGGCTCCTTCGTGGCGATCTCGAACTTGGCGCGCGTCCACTTGGGGATCTCGCACATCATGTGGAACGTGTCCGGCGACGCGCGGTACGGGATGTCGTGCCACGGCGAAATCTTCCGCGACTTGTGCGAGAAGTCGACGCGGTACTCCAGCGTCTTCTCCGCGCCCCGCGCCTCGGGATCGAGCTTGGCGGAGTCGAAGTCGCCCTTGTACGTGCACAGGTCCAGCACGGAGGCGCCTGCGTGCGGTCGGGAAGGGAAACGCAGCGCGTGACAGGGGAAAATCAAGTCAGCGTCCGCGCGCCACTCGTCCGGCGGAAAGGACGCGGGTTTCCCGCCCGCGCGCCTGAAACGTCGCGGAAACCGGCCACCGTCGAGCGGTGGATGTACTGCGTAGATGGGAACGGCGACGTTTCGAGCGCGCACCTCTCTGGATCATCTTCAGGGGGTGCTTCTCCGTGGCGACATCCTTCGCTGGGGTATCGATCTCATCCTCCCTGGCGCGCTTCGCCGCGGGCTCGTCCACGAACTTCACCTCCGCCACGGAGGTCTCGCGCGCGGTCTTGGGCATCGCGCTTGATCGGCTTTGAACAATCGCCGTGAAACTCGGGTGTTAGTGGCGCGCGCGAGCGAGCCGGCTTTGGCTTTGGCGGAGGACGCGGACGGCGGTCGACCCAGGCGCGCGGGTCTTCGCTTGGACCGTCGCGCGGGCGCGAGCGGGCGGGGAAGGGGAGGAGTGCGGGTGACTCCGAGGAATGGCCGGGACGCGGACGGTTCGATGGAAAAGACCGCCGCGTGCGCGGAAAACGCCGCCGCGAGGTCCGCGCCGAAATCGACGGCGGAGAACCGACGAGCCAGAATCTCGAAGAGCGAGTGAGCCACGTGGCTTCGCTCGAGATAAAGGCTCTGAGAAAACGCGAACCGGCACCATTACCATCGATCGCATAGTCGCGCCACCATGTTCGCCGTGATCGCCCCCCTCGCGGCGCGTCCCGTGGCCGCGCCTCGCCGCGCCACGACGCACCGTGCCGTGACTCGCGCCGCCGCGGACGACAAGTTCGCGTCCGCGCCCGCGCCCTCGCTGGACGCGCCCGCTCCCGCCATGAAGGCGAAGGATGCGAAGCGAGCCGCGAAGAAGGCGGAGAAGCTGGTGAAGAAGGCTGCCGCGTCGGCGGCGCCTCTGCAGAAACCCAAGCGCAGGAAGGCCAAGACCGGCGAGAAGAAGGTAGATTTACCCCCCACCGAGGCTGAGCTCCGGGCGTCCGCGAAGTACGACGCGATGGTGGAGGAGGGCGGCCTCGTGTACGAGTGCTTCATCCGCGCCAAGGGGCCGAACCAGTGGTTCCCGCTCGGCCCGATGGCGGTCAAGCAGGACTGGATGATCGTGCCCGAGATGTGGAAGGCGGAGGCGGACATGAAGAAGGCGGGGTTCAAGATGTACCCCGCGCTGCTCAACGCGCCGTGCTTCGGGAAGGTGGAGTACGGCTACCGCGTCCGCGACGACGCCGCCAAGGTGACCGAGGACCAGATCCGCGAAGCCAAGGGCAACCTCAACCCGTTCGAGGACGTGTTGCTGCTGGAGCGCCCCGCGGACGGCGTCGGCGCCCCCGCCGAGCCGACACTTATGGAAAAGCTCAACAAGTGGATGAACCCGTACGGCACGGGGAAGGAGGACGGGAAGTAGACGCACAGAGAGCGGCGCGAGGGAACTTCTTTTTACTTTAAAGTATACGACTGGACCCGAAAAGAGCAACTGCGTTTTCACGCGGCTTCGTCCGCGGGACTCGGCACGTACGTGTCGTATCCGTAGTGCCCCATGCGCGCGAGCAACGCGGTGCCGTACGCCGCCTCCGCGAAGGGTGATTTCGCGGTGAACACGCCGCCCATCGCCTCCGAGCGGAGCGCGGACCACGTGTCGTTGCGCGCGCCGCCGCCGGCGGTGAACACGCGCGTCGGCGCGTGACTGGCGCCCATAGACACCAGCGCGGCGTACGAGCGCGCCTCCACCCGGGCCACGCTGCTCAGGATGGCGCGCAGGAACTCCGCGTCGCTCGCCGGGCGGTCCGCGCTCAGGCGCGCCGTCGCCTCCTCCACGCTCAGGCCGAAGCCCATCAGCACGCCGGGGAAGTAGTCCACGGAGGAGAGCGACGATCCGTCTCTCGCCCGAGAAGTCGTCGAGTTGAGAGAAGATCGCACCTCCTCGGTGAGCGAAACGAGCTCGTCGTCGGTGAAGTTGGAGCGCAGAAGCCAGCCCCCGAGGTTGCTGGCGCCGCCCACCAGCCACCGGCCGCAGAGCCTGTGCGAGTACACGCCCGCGGTGGCGTCGTCCACGCGTGTCTCGCTCACCAGCTTCAGCGCCAGGCTCGAGCCCAGCGACGTCACGCAGTCCCCGGGGTCGGTGCACCGCGCCGCCGCGAACGCCGCCACCGAGTCGGTGGTGCCGGCGACGACGCGGACGTCGGCGGCGTTGGGGAAGCGCTTCTTGGCCTCCTCGGTGGCGCACGCGCCGGCGACGGTGCCCGGCGCCAGGCACGTCATGGGGAGCATGCTGCCGTACGGCTGCGTTAAAATCCAGTCCGGGTACGCCCCCGAACGACCGTCGGCGCCGCCAGGCAGTCCGGGATCGAACCCCAGCTTCAACGCGTTGTTGTGGTCCGTCACGCCCATCTCGCCGTGCAGCAAAAACGCCACCCAATCCGCGTGGTGCAGCAGACGCGGGTCGGACACGGGGACGCTCTGTCCCGGGGGGACCGCCGCGTTCGCGCTCGCCACGCGCCCACCGTCCGTCTCGAACCACCAGCTGTGCAGCTTGCACAGCGCCGAGCTGGCGCTGCGCGTGGTGTGCCCCTCCGGCGCGAACGACGCGACGGCGGCGACGGCGTCGTCGCGCCGCTCGTTGTACAGCATGGGGGGGTACGCGACTTCCCCGTCGCCGCCGCGCACGACGAGCGCGGTTCCCGAAGTGCCGTCCACCGCTATGGACACCACGCGCGCGCGCGTAGTTTCCGAGAGCTGGTCGAGCAGGGACCAGAGCGCGCCGCGCCAGGCCTCCGCCCAGCCGCCCGCGGGGACGCCGTCGCCGCCCATGCCGCCGTCCACGATGGGGGGATACTTCGCGCTCGTCTCCGCCACCGCGTCGCCGCGCGCGTCCACCGCCACGCAGCGCGCGCCGCTCGTGCCGAAGTCCAGGCCGAGGAACAGGGGGCCGTCCGCCGCGGACGCGGACGCCGCGGCGGCGGACATCGCGGTCGCGCCGCGCTGCGCGGCGCCTCTCGCGGCTCTCTCGCGGACGCGGAGGGTGCTGACGCGATCGATCGCGCGGACGTCGACTCCCGGTCGCGCGCCGAGACGCGGTCTCGAGCGGGGGACGCGGCGGGGGTCGGGCGACGCGAGCGCGGCGCGCGGGCCTGAGGCACGGGACGACGCGGCGGGCGCGGCGGCGAGGGACGCGCGGACCGGTCGCGCGAGCATGAGCGTCGGGAGACGCGTGCGCGACGCGAGCAGCAGTGGGTCGCACCGTCGCAGGACGGAGGACGCGGACATCTTTCGGCTTCGATATGCATATCGAAGAGAAACCTGCCCGTTTGGCGAGATTCACCTGACACTTCGCAGGCGCGCGAGCATGCAGTACTCGCGCGGAGGCGGAACAATGAGTCAGATGTCTGTGCCGGCTGGCGCGTGGGAAGACCTCAGGAGAGAGGTGCGCGCTCGGAACCCCGCGGCGCCGCCTCGACCACCCGACGCGACCCGCGCCTCTTCCTGTTCGCGCGAACGCTTCTCTCGTCCGCGGCGCGTCCCGAATCTCATCCCGCGCGCGGCTCCCCTTCCTCCTCGGGTCCCTCCCTGACCCACGTCCCCCTCGCGCCGCGCTCTTTTCTCCACCCCCACTACACGCGCGCGGCTCCTCGCAGGCGCGCAAGCTCGAGGGCGAGATCGACGGCAAGCTGAGCGCGTTCGCGAAGACCGCCTCCGGCGTTTCGCGGGACACCGGGGATGGGCTCATGGCGGGCGACGGCGTCGACGCGCAGGCGGGCGTGCTGGAGAGCCTGCTCCAGCGCTTGACGGACGTGAACGCGGCGATGGCCGGCGCCGTCTCCGGGGGCAGCGCGGGCGGAGAGGCGCGCTCGTACACGCTGGCGAGGCATAGGGACGTGCTCGGCGAGTTTGCGAGTGAGTTCAAACGCGTGCGCGACGCGGTGTCGACGAGCCGCGACCGGGACGCGCTGCTGGGCGGACGGGCGGCGACGCGGGGCTCCGGGGGCGGCGCCTCCGACGGTATGTCGGACAGCTCACAGACGGAGCTGCTGATGCGCGAGCGCTCTACCGTGCACAGCTCGACGAGCGCGGTGGACGACGTGATCGGCGCCGCGCAGGCGACGGCGGCGGCGCTGGTGTCGCAGCGCGGCGTCTTCGGGGGCATCGCCAGCAACCTGAGCGGCGTCGGGTCGCGGTTCGGCGTGATGCACGACGTGCTCGCGGCGATCAAAAGGAAACGGTCGAAAGATACCATGGTCCTCTCCGCGGTCGTCGCGTTCTGCGTCGCGTTCACGCTCATATACTGGCTCGCCAAGTAGCAGAGAGCGAAGGAGAGCGGAAAAAGCGTCGAACGAGACGAAATCGCCGTCTCGCAGAACTTTTTACGTGCTCGAGTCTTTTCGCCCTTCTCGTCCCGAACGTTTCTCCCGAGGCACGACGTCGCTCTCGCTCGCGCGCCTCCCCGGCGTATCACTCCGCGGCGCGGCACGATGCGCGCGCGCGCGCGCCTGGCGCGGCGTTCCCGCGCCCGTCTCTGTCTCGACACCGCCGTCGTGGCCGCGTCCCTGTTCCTGCTGCCGCCTCCGGTTGCGCTCGCGAGGCCGACCGCCTCGCGCCCGACGCCCGCGCGCCCCGACGTCTGCCGCAAGACCGTCTTCGCGGGCCTCGCGTCGGACTGCAACCTGAGCGGCGGCGGGTCGGAGCCGGCGTGCTGCGCGACACTCCGGGACGCGGAGCGCCGCAGGTGCTTCTGTTCCCAAGAGCTCGTCGACGTCGTCGCGGCGGTCATAGGCGAGGAAGGCCTCGACTTCTTCCGGCAGTTCGCGCGCGCGCGCTGCTCGACGCGGCTCACAGAGCGCGAAGCGTGTTCGCTCGCGCCGGCAAGCGGCGCGCTCTTCGCGACGCAAGTCGGACTCACGCCTCCGGCGGCGGACTACGAGTATGAATCGGCCGACGACGACGCGACCCGAACCCCGCCGGCGACGCCCGGCTTCGGAACGCCGGGATTACCTCCCGTCGCGCCGGCGCGTCTGGACGCCGCTCCGCAGGCGGTTCCGTCTGACGGTTCACGTCTGACGCCTTCGCGCGTTCCCGCCGATCCGCCGCCGGCGGCGCTCGCTGGCGTTCCTCCGCTCGCGCCTTCGCCCCCCCCGGCTCCCCCCCCGCGACCTCCCTTCGGCACGCCGGGACCCGCCCCGCAGCTCTCCATCCCGCCGCCCGCGCCGCAGCGCACCTCCGGCTTCGCGCCGCCGCCGCCGCCGCGGATCGACGCGCGGCGCAAGATCCCGGGCCTGCCCACTTTGGCGGCGGCGCTGTCGTCGCCGCGCCGCGAGCGCGACGCGGGTTTCTTCGCGGACGCGCTCAAGGCCGCGGGCTTGCTGCGGCTGTTCGACGGCGCCGGTCCGTTCACGGTCTTCGTGCCCACCAACCGCGCGTGGTATGCCGCGCTCGCGCGGCTCGGGGTCACCAAGGAAGACCTGTTCGAGGACCCGGCGACGACGGAGGTGCTCCTGCACCACGTGTCGCGGAAAGAGCTCTTCTCCGAAAACCTCTTCTTCGGGCAGAAGATCCCGACGCTGCACGTGTCCGCGCCGAGCGTCTCCCGCGCGCTGCGCGCGGCCGAGAACGCCGGGATGGACCCCTCCGCGGTGTCCGCCGCGCTCACCGAGACGCTCGAGGTGGAGACGTTCCAGTCGGCGTTCCGAAAAGCGTTTTTCGTCAACGGGTGCGACGTCGTCGAGAAGGACGCGCAAGCCTCCAACGGCGTGGCGCACTTCGTGGACTGCGTCATGCTCCCGCCCGCGCCGCAGCCGCTGCCCACGCGGCGCACGGTGGCGCAGGTGATCGTGGAACGATTCGAGCTGTCCATCTTCGAGCAGGCCCTGACCGGCGGCGGGCTACTGAATGCGGTGCGGCGGGCGTCGCCCGCGAATCCGCTCACGGTGTTCGCGCCGACCAACGCGGCTTTCCTGAAATACGTCGCGAGTTCGCCGGGGTTTTTCGTGGACACCGCCGCCGAGCGCGCGGTGAACCCGGGCGTGCCTGGGCTGCAAGAGACGCTGCTGTACCACTTCGTGCCCGCAAGGTTGCAGAGCGCGCAGCTGGAGACGCGCGCGGGGAGCGCGCTGCGCACGTTCGAGGGGAACGACGTGTTCGTGGAGACGTTCGCGGCGCGAGGCGGGCACGGGCTGCTCCGCGCGCCGGCCAGGAAGCTCTTTGTGAACGGGTGTCGGCTCAGAGCGGTGGACCTGCTGTGCGTGGACGGGGTCGTGCACACCGTGGAGTGCGTGCTGCAGCCCAACTTCAGGGACCAGCCGGAGAAGTTCTTCGGGGACACGAGTTAGCGCGCGAAAGCGAAGCGAAGGGAAGAGAAGAGTCTCCGAAGCGAAAAACTTCCAGTTCCACGCGCGGCGTCAGATGGCCGCCGCGCTCGGCCGGGGTGGCGCGACCGGCAGCCGTTCCTGACCGCACTCGACGACGCGCTATACACGCGCTGACCCTCCGCGGCGCGCACCGGGTACGTCCCGTCGGACGAGGACGCGGAGGACGCCGAAGACCCGGCGCAACGGGAGGAGCGTGCGTTCGAGGATGATGAATGACGATGATTATCGAATATTAATATCGTTCTTTGTCGGAATTATTAAAACGGTAATTCGTCCCCGGTGGCTTACTCAATCAACGCTGCGTAAACGCGGAGTGAACGAAGACGCGCGCGGCGTCGGTGTACATATCGTCGTCGACACGACATCGATAAGACGACGACGGCGGCGTCGCGCGATGGAAACGGTCGCGCGGGAGCGGAGCACGCATCGCTCGGGGGATCGATCGATCCACGGGTCTCGTCGTCGTTCTCCTTTTCTTTCTCTGCAAAAGGGTGACGTGTTTCTCACCGCAACACCAAAGAAGAAGAGGAAATATGACGACACGTCAATCGTCGCGTCGCGTGCGCTTCGCGGATGCTTCTTAGGCGAAGACGCACGCGGCGGCGGCGAGCGCGGCGGTGGCGATCGCGGAGACGGCGGCGACGGAGGACGCGGCGGAGTTCGCGGCGACCTCGGCTTCCTCGGCTTCGTACGCCTCGGCCGCGACGTTCGCGTCAGCCGCGGCCGCCGCGGAGGTCTTGAAGGTCGCGACGGCGTCCGTGTCGATTTCGGGGATTTTTTCGATCTCGTCCACGGGGTTCTCGTCAGTGGCGGTGGCCGTGACGGTGGTGTCCGCCTCGATCTTGGTGACGGCGGCAGCCGCGGCGGTCTCGTCAACCTTGGCGGGGTCAAGAAGGACCGAGGTGGAGTACGAAGCGAGAAGGTTGCGGCGACGCGCGGCGGTGGCGGTGCACGCGCCGTCGGCGGAGGTGAGACCCATCTTGTCGAACGAGTCCGCGCACGCGGTG
>Ga0181564_10001192_pt1 | contig 23113 bp, 14 predicted proteins | sample 011ome_24_FD_134512 | JGI IMG/M metagenome (GOLD analysis project Ga0181564, IMG submission 134512) | Coastal salt marsh microbial communities from the Groves Creek Marsh, Skidaway Island, Georgia - 011513CT metaG (megahit assembly) | ecosystem: Environmental > Aquatic > Marine > Intertidal... | reverse complement strand
CGCGCAGGCGAGAGGGTCGCGTGGGCGTGGGCGCGGGCGATGGGGGGTGTGATCGAGGGTTTGGGTGGTTGAGTATGGAATGGTGGAGTGGTCGAGGGTGCGATGCGGAGGGTGATACAGGATGTGGGTGGTCGAGTATGGGGTGATGTGCCGAATGTCCGAACATGGGGGTCTGTCTATGCTCGGGGCGTTGGGCGCGCGCGATGGATGTCGTGGACGCGCGTGGCGTGAGCGTGCGACGGTCGCGGATGTGGTGGTGACGACGACGGTCGGTGCGTGGGCGCGTGCGTGCGTGTGGTGGTGGTGTTTCGCGGGCGCGTATTTCGTGCGTGAGCTCGGAAAGATGACGACGACGAGGACGGTGATGATGATGATGATGATGTCTGGGCGTCGTCCGCGGGGTGGATTGCGTGGTGTATTGGCGACGATGATGGAGTCGAGGGCGTATTCTGGGGCGTCTGCGTCGTCGTCGTCGTCGTCGTCGTCGTCGTCTGCGCTGTCGTCTGCGCTGTCGTCTAAAGATACGGTGTATGCGTCGAGGTTTAGATTGACGCGCGAGGACGCGAAGACGGCGCTTCGCGCGTGGCTCCGCGCCGAAACGCATCGTCCGTTCGCCGCGCGAGGCGTCGGTGAGTCGCAAGAGATTGCGTATACGAAGACATATGTGCCGTATTGGGTGTTTGATGTCGAGGCGGAGGTGTCGTACGTGGGTGGTGTGGATGTGCACGGGGAGCTGGTGAAGAGCTACGCGCCGGCGGAGACGCTTCGGTTTGATGAAAAGTCGAGCGCGACGCAAATATGCGCGTCGTTTCAGCATCGTCGCGACTACGTCGATGCACTGGTGCCTGGGAGGTATGTGAATTTTGCAACGAGCGAAGACACGTGGGATGTGGTGCGCGAAGATGTATTGAGTAAGGATGCCGAGGCGCAACCGTTTACGATGAAGCGTTCGATGGCGCTGTCGCTCGCGGCGGTGCGTATGCGCGATGCGGTGCGCGCGCGCGCCACGGAGGCTTTGATGAAAAAACACAAAAACGCTCTCGGGGTGAGTGATGTGGTGATTGATTTCGTGACGATCAAACGTAGAGTCCGAGCGGTGTATCATCCGGTGTGGCGGGTTGATTTCGCGCACGGCGCCGTGGTGAACGACGAGACGAATAAGATTATTCAGCAGCCTCGGCGGGCGATGATATGCGCGGTGTCTGGGGTGGTATTGTCTGACGACCTGGTGTGCACATCGAAAGCGCGTGCATTTGCGTTTGGTGCGGTATCTTTGCCTGCGATTCTCATCGCGTTGGCGTGGCCAGACGCGGGGCTCGCCGCGCTCGGACAAGGCGCCGTCGCCGCTGGTGTGGCGGCCGCCGGTGCGGGCGTTTTCGCGCGGCAATATCCTCAGATGATGCAAGATAAGATTGACGCCGTACGCGTCCGCGAAGAAGATCGCGCATTCAATCTGGCCATGCGCTCGCCTGGCAACGCAGACTGGATGGATGAGAGCGTGCAGCGTCGACGGGACGACGCAGAATGGAGACGATGGATGGAGACGGATAAAATGACCTGGGATCCCGTTCGTCGCGCGGAGTGGGCGCACAATATTTTAGACACGCAAATCTATCGCTTCCGCGAGCGGCAAGAGTTGCGACACGAATTGGATGAACGCGCGCAGCAAGCGGAAGAAGCTGAACGGCGAAACGCCGAAAAGGAACGCAAATGGGGACCCGATTGGCAGCGCGATGGGCCCAGACAAAACGCGGGACGACACCCAGGGTATTCGCGCGATATCCATGGATTCTATAAAACCCTTCGCCTCGAGGACAAGCTCGGATTAGCCACGGAGGAGGAAATTAAAGCCGCGTTTCGCGTCGTGGCGCACGAAACGCACCCCGATAAAGTTACCGGCGATGCCGCTGCGAAAAAACGCGCCGCCGAACGCTTTCAACTCGCGCAGAAGGCGTATAAGACACTAGCGAGTAAAAAAACCCGCGCGGCTTACGACCGCAAGTAGAGCACACAATTGTTACACTTATTACACCTATGTAGAAGATGAAGACTTGCGCGCGCCTGATTACTCCTCATTCGTCGACGCATTCGTACGAATATGTTCGCCGCGCGCGACTGCGCGTCGTCGACATCGGTCCGGACGTTTGCCGTGGCGTCACCATCGCGCGCGCGCGGTGCCACCATCGCTCGTCGCGCGTCGTCCGAGCCTCGAAGAGACTTGCGCAAACAGCGCGCGGGACCGACGACGCCGGCGCCGACGTACACCACTAGCCTTGTAGACAAGAACCTGCGCTCGATATTCGCCAGGAAGATGGCTGATGAACTCGATGGTCCGTCGTCATCAGCCTCGTCGGCATCCATCGATGGTGCGTACGATGGCGTGCGGGATATGTGCTTGCGGCTCGTGCGCGAAAGCTCGAGCGCGGAAGAGGTTCGCGCGCGTGGATTACGGATACTACGCGCGTGCGTCGGTCCGTCCTGGGTGCCTAAAGCATTTGGGGCATTTTTACGATTGTTTCCGCGCTGGTTTGCGGCGCGACACGCGGCGAGCGTCACGCCGTTAATTCTGCCGTGGCTCGTGGGCGACGCCGAAGTGAACGACGTTCCCGACGACGTTGTTTTAGACGCAACTCCCGGCGACGTCCCGAGCAGCGCGCTCGCGGCGGCTTTAGGATTACCAAAAGAACGAGCGGGGTACAAACAAGGGGTACTGTTGAAACGATGTCGGGTGTTGGAGGAAACTGGATGCGCGGCGGTGTGCGCGAATGTTTGCAAAGTGCCGACGCAGAAATTCTTCACTGAAGAAGTTGGATTACCGGTCACATTGACGCCAAATTACGAAACTTTTGAGTGTCAGTTCTCGTATGGGGCGACACCACCGGCGTTGAGTGAAGATGCGGCGTTTAGCACGCCGTGTTTTCGCCAGTGTCCGGTCAGCGAAACTTTGAGAGAGGACGCGTGCGAGCGGACGCTGAGCAGAGACGGACGAATTGGGCAGAATTAGCTTTCACTTTTATTTTTTAGGCGACCGATGTCATGATTAGACCAGTCGCGATTACTTGTATGCTTTGCGATCTTTGTTACTGTAGCTTTGGAATTTTACGGAAGAACAATGTTTACTACATTGTCGCGGTTCCGATGTGCAAGCCACGGCTGCGACAAACTTCATTTCTCGCCATGATGATTGCGTTTACGTTGCTCGCGTGCGCATTGGCGTACACGACACCTACTGTTTTGGCTGATGATACTTTCGTCTCGAGGGATTTTACCGTGCCAATCGAACTCGACACGACGATTCGCGTCAAAACATCAACAAACTTTAACGCCGACGCCAAGGCCAACGTGCTCCTCGTTTTGCATGGATTTTGCTTATCGGACGACGGCCAACAAAGTGTTGAGCTCTCATCCCAGCGACTTGTGCCAGCGCCGAGAAACGCGCTGAATATCGATCGTCGTCGCCAGCAAACGCTGGTCCAGACTGGTTTGAGGCACGCCGTGATGGACGCTGGGAATTGGCTGTACGTGTACCCCGACGCCCCTCACGTCACTCGCTCGTGCGTTTTGTGCAATCTACAAAACGACTCGCCAAACCCAAATGACCGACTGGTCGGTTCGTACATTACGGGCACGCTGCAACGCGCGTCGCCCGAGCTCATGTGCCGCGCTTGGGATGGCAGCGACGCGTGCTGCAATGCCGAGCTTTCGGGCGACGGCGATGACGTGCGATACATCGAGCGCGTGCTCGACGCAGTGAAAGCACAGTTCCAAGTTAACGAAGACGGCGTGTACGCATTCGGGATCGCCACGGGTGGGTTCATGGCGAACCGTCTCGCGTGCGAAAAGCCCGACATGTTTCGAGGCGTCGTGTCGTTCGCCGGTGCCACGTTTAAAGATCCGGGCAGATGCAAGCCGAACGGCGCGACGTCCGTACTCGAAATTCACGGAACGGGAGATTTAACCGTACCAGTCAATGGAGGCATTAACGCACGTGGCATTGCGTTTCCATCGAGTGACGAAACTTTTGACATTATTGGCGCCGCGATGAAGTGCGCGAGTTCATTAGACTCGTCGACTTTTACATTGCCCTCGGAAGGACGACGAATGCCTCCCGTGAAAGTTCGTAAGAGTGAGCGACAATCGTGTCAAGACGGCGTACGCGTCGAGCAATGGCTTCTCGAGGGCGTTGATCACTTTATGGAAAAGCCGACGTCGGAAAAGCTCTTTGAGAAGGCGTTCGATTGGTTGAAGTCGCTCTGAGAAAACAGTGCGTACAGTAATTTTACTACATAATGCATGTGCGTCTTCTTTTTACAACAACAGGCGCTGCGCGTGCCACTGATGGCTAGCTTGACAATGAAAGCATATCATCTTCCACTATTTCGGCTACTTCTTTACTCGCAGAGTTTAAAATTACTCGCACCTCGTTCACTCGTCGCGAATCGGCGTCGGTGATGATAATTCGCATGGACCGCAACGCGCATCCGTTTTCTCCAGTCTCTTCATCTTCGTTCGAGTCCCCAGAATCATTTGTGCGATCTTCGTCGATAAGAACAGGGAATAACTTAACCATTGACGCCCCTTCGAGAGGAATTGAACCAAATAAATCGCACACGAAACCGCCCACGGTTTCGTACAGCGGCGACTCGGGAATCGCCAACTTGGTTTGTTCTGAAAGACGCTCGACAGAAACGCGCGTGTCGACTAGGAACTCGCCGGGAGTAACCTCGCGAATGAACGGCGTTTCTTCTTGTTCATCTTCTTCCGCGTTACCCTTGAAACTATCCTCCTCATCGTAAATTTCCCCGACGATTTCCTCGACGCAATCCTCCAACGTGCACAATCCGACAGAGCCGCCGTATTCGTTCACCACGATGGCCATGTGCACTTTACGTTGCATGAATTCGCACAACAACTTCATCACCGACATTGACTCCGGGACGAAGAACGTATCGGCAATCATAACATCTTTCACAAGCACCTCGTCTAACGACTTGGTCTTGGTGGGATTCATCTTGTGCGCGACGTCGAGCTCCATAAGCTTGTGCGCGCGAACAATACCCACGACGTTGTCGATGCGGTCTTCCCACACCGGCACACGTGAATATTTGTGTTCGAGCCATTCGTTGCGAAATTCCGTCAACGTAGCCGAGCTCATCGTGCCGTGCACTTGAACCAACGGCGTCATCACTTCTCGCACTGGCGTCTCTTCGAGGTCTAAAATGTTGTCAATCATATCCTTCTCCGCAGTTTCGACTTCACCACTCTTCGCCGCACCGACCAACACAAGCTTAAGCTCCTCTTCCGAAACGAACGGCTCCGCTGTGCTCTTCACCCCGAGCAAGGCAAACATACCGTTTACGATGATTTGGCACGTGCGCCCGAGCGGATAGACGACGTACGACATCATATGAATAGGCTTGGCCACAACGCGCGCCACCGCAGTGGCGTGTTGCACCGCCACACTCTTCGGCGCGATTTCGCATAAAATAAGCATCACCATCGTCAACGCCACGGTCACGGCTGTCGTCGACCCTTCGCCGTACACAATCAACGCCGCTTCGGTGAGCAACGCGGTAGCCATGATACTCGTTACCGTCGTCCCAATCAGAATCGTCGTCAAAAATCGCGTAATATCTTTTCGAATACGCTGGAACACACTATCAGGCCCTTCTTTATCCGCCAGCTCGCGCACTTTCCATGGATACAACGTCGTAATCGCCGTTTCCGCCATGGAGAACAGCGCCAACGCCACCAGCAGCAATCCGCTCGTGAGCAACATACCGCCGACATCATGCGCGGTGGCGCCCGAAACGTTCGCAAGCTTCACCGCACCACCACTCGCGCGCGCCGCAAGCGTCACGCTCGCCACGAACGCACCGAGAACGCCCGCGACGACTCGAGCCGTCGCGCGCGCCGCCGCTCTATTCCCCGCGCGTCGCCCCTTGTCCCCCCCCACCGCGCCGCTCGCGCGCTCATCGCCCGCGCGCGCTCGCACGCGCGCGCGCATATGCCTACATTCTCTCTCGAGCGCTCTCGCGCACGGCATCGCGCGCAACGTCGCGCGCATGGGTGCGCGATTCGCCGGGAAACCCGAACACCAGGGTACGCGAGGTCGCATATTCACTCGCCTCGCGCTCGCGCGCGCGTGCGGGGCGCGCGAGACCGCGCGAAGCGGTGCGGTGAAAGCGAAAGACATCACCGAACGCGCGTGGGCGCCGTCGACGCGCGTGCGTGAGGCGTTGTGGCGGCGAATGACAATTCAATATCCCCTTGAGCTGGCGGCTCGGAGGGAGGGGGGCAATTGACCAATCATAATTAGGGAGCTGATCTGACTTTGGAGAGGAAAAGCGACGTCGAGCGCCGACTGACCGACTGACTACCTGTTACAATACGTTTTACGACACCGAGGTGCCATCTAATGCGTCTACGACGCCATCGACATCGCGCGCGAGCTTTGCCGCGGCGCGCCTGGCGTGGACTTCTTCGGAGATTTCATTCAGCGCGCGCAAGGCGGCGTCGTATCGCGCCTTGGCTTGCCGCACGGCGAGCTTGCGTCGGGCGACGTCGGCGTCCGCGGCGGCGCATTCGATCTCCCCAGCGGTTTTCGCCGCAAAATAAGGCTGCGCTTTTGCCACGGCACCGCGGCGGGATTTTTCTAAACCTGCGGCATCAGTCGTCGCTTGTACCGCGCGTCGGGTGTTGAGCTCGTGCGTGGCGACGGCGCGCGCCTTGACGGCGGCGGTCTCCGCGACATCTCGCATCGCATCCGCGCACGCCTCCATGAGTTCAATGTCTACTCGTCCACTACTGGCTAATAAATCCTGTTCAAGCTCGTCGTTGCGCTGCTTGGCGAGTTCGTGCGCGTCATGGGCGTCTTCGTACGCGCGCAACGCTTCGATGGAGCGCGCCTGATACAACCTCGCCAGCGCGCGCTTATGAAACACTGGAAGTGCCGTCTTCACGCTCGTCGACATCGCCGCCGACACACGATCGAGCCTTTCTCTCGCCGTGACCCTCACCTCGTCTCTCGCGCGCTTCGCCACGTGCAATGCGTTCTCTAGCGCGTTACACTCTGTCATCGAGTCGTTGAGCTCATTCAACGCGTCGCCCACGCGCGGGTCCACGTCTTCCGCCACTTCTAAATCCGTATCGCGCTCGTACAGTGACGCGTGCCCATCGCGCTCGCCATCAAATTCACTCTCGCGATCGGTCGCCGTCGCGCTCGTCGTCGTCGCCGCGTCGAACGCCGGGCGCGAAAACGCCTCCTCGGTGAGCTCGCATTCGGCATCGAGCGCATCCAGCGTCGCATCGAGCGCACGCGTCGTCGGCGTCGCGCGAGGCGACGCATCCGTTACATCATCCGTCGCCGTCGCCGTCGCCGCCGCGCGCGGCGTGTGCGCACGCGCGTCGTCCGCGGCGCCAACGTCCGCGGCGCCAACGACCTCCATCACCGCTCGCGACGCCATCGTCGCCGTCCGCGCGTCGCGTGCGCGCGGTTCGGCGCCGCTACCGCCACCAGCGACGCATGCGCACGCGCCGCCCTCGCTCGCGCGCGCGCTGGGCGTCGCCGCGACGTCGTCGGCGTCGGTGACCATGGCGCGCGCGGCGACGAGTGCGGCACTTTTCGTCGCATTCATGCTCGCGCTCGCGCCTCGCGTCGCGCCGTACGCGCCGGCGGCGTCGGCGCCGCGCGCGTCGGCGTCCTCGCGACGGTGCCGCACCCACCGCCGCGGCGCCTCGCGCGCGCGCGCGACGACGCGCGACGACGACGACGACGCGAATGATGACGACGACGATGGTAAGCCCTCGGTGTCGCGCTCCATCGACGCGTTGTCGTCGATTCTCGGCGAATCCGCGGACGACGACGTCGAACCCGAGGGCGTGGCGCGTGCGTCGCCATCGCCCGCGCGCGTGCCCGCGCCCGCGCCGGCGGCGGCGACGCCGGTGGCGCAGGAGGACGAGGATGAGGCGCCGGCGTCGCGCGAGTGGCGAGACTTTGTGTCGCTCTTGGTCGCCGTCGGAGGCGTAAAGGGTACGCTCGCGGTCGTCGTCGCCGCGCTGTGCGGCGTGAGCGCGTTCGGGGATGTGAGTTCGACGACGTTTGGGGACGTGGCGATTGGACTGGCGCTTGCGGCACCGACGACGGGGTTGGACGCGTTCGCCATGGGCGTGGATTGGACGGCCAAGGCGGAGGCGGCGGAGGCGAAACGGGCCGCCGCCGCTGCCGCTGCTGATGGCGGCGATGGCGACGGTGCGGCGATGCAAACACGGAATACACCTAAAGGAGGCGTGCTGGATGATTACATTGAGCCCCTGGCGCGATATCAGATTGAAGAAACCATGGCGAATCCGTGCAAGTCGCAGCCGTGGTGGATGGACGTGAGCGTCGCCGCGACGGCTCGAGTGGCGGATGAGATGTTAGAACGCGCGGTGGTGTTGAGTATAGGCGCGAAATGGATTGCCGATCGCGCGGTGGAGGCGGGCGTGGAGCCGTACGACGCGGAGACGCCGAGTAAGATTGCGGTGGTTGCGGTCGCGTGCGCGGTTTTGGAATTTAGACTTCGGCGAGCGCGCAAGGCGTCGCGCGTTCAGGCGTTTCGCGTCGAGCGGAACAAGGTGACGGGTAAGCAAACGCTCGTGCCAGTGAGTGATGATGAGATGAACGCCGATGACGACGATGGTGGTGCATGGAAAGGGTTTGGTGCATGGTTTAGTGGTGACGAGAAGAAGGAGAAGACGATGAAGGACGCCAAGGCAACCGCGTCGGCGACCCGAGCCGAGAAGGACAAGCCTTCGTCGAAATCAGAGCTCAAAGCGTTTCGCAATCTCGTGCGTGGGAAAACATTGAAAGACACGCTCGATGGATCGCGCAGTCGGTTGCTACTCCTCACGCAGTCTATAGCTTTTGTATCCACGGGGAGCATCGTCGCCCCAGTCGTCGGAGGTTTCGCCGCCGACGTGTTGTACATCGCGCACCAGCGCCGAGCGATGACGCGATTCATCGAGCGCGCGCTGGGAGAAAAGCCCAACGGTGCACCGAAAGATGATATCATCCGAAAGGCGCAAGCAGCATCGATCAAAGCCATGTTGCATCGTAAAAAGAAGCGCATGAGTCGAGAAGTCGTCGACGCCATGAGCCGAGATCCTAGCATCACGCGCGACGTGAACATTCTCTTCCAAGACGTCGTTCGACGCACAAAAAGAGTGAAAAATGTCGACGAAACTACCGCATTAGACGAAGTGCTGCTTCACGTCAACAAAGCTGCGCCACAAGGCGCGGAAGACGAATCCACGGAGGATGGCGCGCCCACGTACGTGGAAAAGATGACAGCCGCGTTGCGCGAGCTCGACGCCGCGTTGGACGAACTCGAACGCGGCGCCGATACCAACGACGCCAATGACGGCGAACAAACACCATTAGATCAATCATCAACATCGAGCGGTGACGATGACGCGTAACAACCCATCAATCAATGGCTAGCGATTTATTCTCCGCGACGGCCGACGAGCGTCTTTCTTTTGGCTTCCGGAAAGCGCGCGCCGCCGCCATCCTCACAATATCACACGCACACTTCGTCCGCGCTCGCCCGCACGCGAACGCACACGACCACACACACCACTTTGCTCGACTCGTCAACGCTTTTGCCGCACGTCATGTCCGCCATCGACGTCTCGCCGACGCAAGACGGCGGCGTGTTAAAGACTGTCCTCGTCCCAGCCGCGGACGGCGCCGTCGGTCCCGAAGCCAAAGATGTCGTGCGCGTGCACTACACCGGCACGCTCACCGATGGAGAAAAGTTTGACTCATCTCGCGATCGCGATGATCCATTCGAGTTCACGCTCGGGACGCATCAAGTAATTAACGCGTGGGACGTCGGTGTGGCGACGATGAAGATTGGCGAACGCGCGACGTTTGAGTGTAAACCAGAATACGCGTACGGCGATCGCGGTGCGCCGCCAAAGATCCCTGGTGGGGCGACGTTGATTTTCGACGTCGAGTTGTTGTCGTTCAAGTCGCACAGAGACTTGAGTGGCGATGGAGGAGTGATGAAGAAGGAGACGCTGAGCGAACCGACTGGGTTCGTCGCGGCCAAGGCGGACGACGAAGTCGTCGTCACGTACGACGTCAAATCCGTCGATGGCGCCACAGTCGTGCGCGCAGAGGAGAGCGTGACGTGTGACGTGAGCAAGGCTCCGTGCGAGGGCATGGCGATTGCGCTGTTGAAGATGAAGAAGGGCGAAAGAGTGTCGTTGACGTTGAACGGGACGTACGCGAAAGGCTTGGGCGACGTCGCCGAGGCCAACGGTGCGCTCGTGACGATGTCTTTAGACGCCATTCACGCCATGGAGAAGTTGTTGGATTTTGATGGCACAAAAAAGGTTATGATTGAGGGTGAAGGGTACGAAAAGCCGAATGATGGGGCAAAGTGCGCGGTCGAGTACGAGCTCCGCAAGGATGGCGCTTCGGTGGAAAAGAATTCCCTTGAGGTCACGATCGGCGAAGAACACGTGCCCGCGGCGTTAGAACAAGCGCTAACGATGATGAAATTGAACGAAGAAGCCGTGGTGGCGCTCGCCGATGGCACCGAGTATACGGTGAAGATGACGTCGATGGAACGCGCCAAGGAGCAGTACGCGATGAACAACGCCGAGAAACTCGAGGCTGCTGAAAAGTACAAAGATAGCGGGAATGCCGCGTATCAAGGTGGCAACTTTGCGCGCGCTACGAAAAAGTATGCCACGGCGTTGACGTACGTCGAGCACGACTCGCAATTCAGCGATGAAGAAAAGCAAACGAGCAAGAAATTGAAGTTGAGCTTGAACCTCAACGCGGCGGCGGTGTCCATCAAAACCAAGTCCTGGGTCGCCGCGCGCAAGTCCAGTCAAAAGGCGCTAGACCTCGAAGGTTCGAATGAAAAGGCGTTGTACCGTTGCGCGCAAGCGTCGATGGAGTTGCAAGATTTCGACGAAAGCCGTCGATGCTTGAATAAGATTTTGGACAGAGACGAAAAGCACTCCGAAGCGCTTCGCATGATGACTCGTTTGAAGGCGCTCGAAGCGCACCAGGCCAAGAAAGATGCGAAAATTTTCGGTGGCATGTTCAGCAAAATCGAACTTTACGACGAGCCTGCGGCAGCGCCCGCGACAGCGGCTGAAGAACCACAAATGCCCGACTTTGGCGAAACGATGGATGAAGCGCCCCCGATGGACGCGCCGCCTGCGCCGGACGCCAACGAGCCCTTCGGCGTGACTGAAGTGTGATTTTCTACCGAGCGCGCATGTACCTGATCTATTAGCTTGTTATTACACGGTGATGGTATATCTCTCCTTTTAAGCTGCTCCTAACGCTTGTAACACGTTTTCCACGCATCCAGAGCGCGTGATGAACGCCTGCGCAAAAACTCCCGCCATGGCAACCATCGCCAAACGGCCATGCTTAATCTCCATGACCTTTTGCTTTTCGAACTCCTCAGCGTTGTCAGAAAACTTGAACGGATCGAACGGGGCACCTCCCGGATAGTCAGCGTCTCCCGGAAGCCACACGCCCACCGGGACGAGAGACTCGATGCCAACCTTCCGCGCGTACTCTGGACCGCCCATCAGTACGAGCTGGCACACGGCGATGATGGCGATACCAGACCCACCAGCAATGTGAAATCCACTCATGCCCAAATAGTTGAGCTCGATATCGGAACGCATGTACCAGGCGGCGACTTTCCACCAGATCGGCTCGCCCAAATCAACTACGCCGAGCGTTTGCAAAAACTCTGGCAACGCCGCGCCGACGACACCCAGCATCGCCCATCGTCCGTGAAGCAGCTCGAATTCGCGGTATTTTGCTAAATCCTTCGGATCCTTACTAAATCCTAAGGGATCGAAACCGACATCGCCACACAAAGAACCGTCTAAATACGCTGGGTAGTCGAAATCGACGTCGCCTAAAAATTTCACTCTGTCCTCGCCGTAAAACGTGCTCTTCGCCCGCGCCGCCGCGCGCTCGATCTCTTTACGAGCTTTATCCGCCTCTAACGCCGGACGCTTATCTTCAATGTTTTGCTGTAACTTTGCGCCGAAATCCGTCTTTGAAATCAACGTCAAGCCGACGATTGGAAACGCGCTCAACGCGAACGCGGCATTCTCCCCGAGCTTTTGCACCAGAATAACCCCACCCGCGACGCCAAACGTGACGTAGAACAGTGGCGAGGAGATCACATCGCCGAGCGCGCTCGAGGCGTTGGTGATGTCGTCGTTCGCGTCGTCGTTTGGATTGGTTTCAGCGTCGTTCTCGGCATCTTGTGCGCGAGACTCTATGCGCGCGGCTCTTCTCCGCGGCGACGATCGCGCGCGCGAGAGGTGTGACGGCCAACCGCGCGCGATGAACGGCGCGCATGTCACTGCGCGTGCGTGCATGGTGCGTCACGTGCGCTCGACGACGACGACGACGACGACGCGCGAGAGAAAGTGAGGCGAGCGGCGGGCAGATAACGCGTCCAAACGCCGCGCGCGTACGACAGCCATCGCCGCCGCCGCGCGCCCGTGCGCGACCGTGGCCACGCGTCTACGACATACATACACGTGTTCACGCTATATTACACAACACCACTAGTTTCGCGATCGCTGGCTACAACTTACGAATTCGAACGCGGACGTCCCGACGACGAGACTCGGCTCGGCTCGGCTCACGCGCCTTCGCCTCCATCCCTATCCTCCTCCTCCTCCTCATCACCATTCGTCTCTGAACCCTTCACACTCTCATACTCACTCGCATCACTCGCCCCTCGCGCGTGCTCGCTCGCACTCTCGCGCACGTCATCATCCACGCCCGACCCAAACGACGCCGCGCTCGCGACCCACCGAAACGCGCTCGACACCGCCCGTCCCGCCTCTTCAAACGCGTGCTCCGTCGCACTCCTCACGTGCTCCACCCCCATGCGCGTCTTATTCGCCCCATTCGCAAACGCATTCAACCACCCAGGTGGTCCTTCGCACCCCAACGCCTCGGTGAACGCCTCGCAAAAGTGATTACAATTCCTCCCGAGCACGTCGTACGACTGCCCCGACCACGCCGCGCGCAACGTCGCCACCGCCGCCGCCACGCGCGTCGGCGACAGGCTCGTCACCCCGAGCGCCACGCTCTCTCTGTACGAATACGCGCTGTTTCGTTTCGGTTCGCATCGGTACACCCCGCTGCCGTGGTCGCAGTACCCGAACGAGTACTCGTCGCCGAACACTTCCACGGCGCCGTGGAAGATGCCGCCGACGTGGAGCGCGTGTCGGGTGAAGGAATTGAGGGATTCCACGGCGGTCGTCACCGATGGGTTGGATGGGTGTTTGATGTCGTAGACGTTGAGGGTGACGAGCGCCATGGCGTTCGCGTGCGGACGTGACGACGACGACGACGATTGATGATGATGTTGATGTCGGGGGGGACCGTGTACGTGGGTGGGTGTACAAAAGCCCTAAAAATCGGTAGCGATTAGGTTTTAGGGTTTTCTAGCCATGCACCTCGATGGTCTGTGGTGGCTGGTGGCTGGGCGACGTCGGTCGCGCGAGACCGCGTCGCGTCGGTGTCGTCGGCGGTGGTGGTGGCGGTGGTGGTGGCGTGGGTGCACCGCGTCGTCGTCGTCGTCGTCGTCGTCGTCGTCGTCGTCGTCGTCGTCGTATTTTATCGGCTTCTGATGGACGTCCGCGTCGATGTGATGCCGATGCGTATGAAGTTGCCGACGCGTTCGTGGACGTTCGAGCGCGCGCGGTGGGCGTGTGCGTGCATAGAAATCGCGTTGGCGTGTGCGTGGACGTGGGCGCGATGTCGACGACGCGCGTTCGTGCGCGGTGCGTCGAGGAGACGGGCGAGTGATGGGTGGAGTCGGGACGCAGGGCGCGTGACGGTTATATTGCCGACGCGTCGAGCGACGCCGGCGGCGATGGGTAATTGGCGTACACAGTTGCGAACGACGCACGCGGGGGATGTTGAGTTTATTTTTGTCGTGGAGAGCGCGAGTGATGACGCGCGAGCGGCGGTGGAGGCGGTGATTGAGGAGGAATTAGGAGGAGACGAGGCGTCGACGCGGTTTTCGCGAAGCGGGCGCGTCGTCGAGGCTGGTCGTGCGACGACGAGTTCGCAAAAGATTCATAACATGCTCGCGGGTGTTCGGGCGATGCATGACGGGAGCGAGTATGTGTTGTTTTTGGATGACGACGTGGAGACGCGACCGGGGACGATTGAATGTTTAGCGCGCGCGTTGGCTGAAGACGACGACTCGTTTCTCGCCACCGGGTATCCATTCGACGTCCCGTACGGCAGAGACGCGAAGATGATGTTAGCGACGGCAAACATTGCGACATATATGTATGCTACGTACCACTTGGTGCTGATTATTGCGTTTAGTCAAGGGCGTTGGACGAAGAATGTATGGGGCGGTTGCGCGATGTTGCGCGCCGACGATTTACGTCGCGACGCCTACGGATGCGTGAGCGCCTACGCCAAAGGTGGGTACAGCGACGATTTGATTTTAGCATCCATAGCAGATCGTGAAGGCATGCGCGTGTTATGTCCCTCGAATGCGGTGTTTCCGAGCTACATGCCCGACGCCGAAACGTTCGGCGCGTGGTGGAATTACATCCATCGTCAAGTCTTCGTCATGGATACGTACGCAGACGCGCACAATCGCATGGTGAATCACTTTATGCTCGCCGCGCTCGTGCTTTTGTCAATCGCGTTCACCGTCGGATTCATGTCGGCAGTGCACGAGCTCGTGGTTTACGCCGCGCGTCACGTCGCGTACGGAGCCGTCGCATCCGAAGACGCCGTCGATGTCTCGTCTGTGGTCGTCTTCTTGTGCTTCATCCTTGCCATGACCGCCGCACGCGCGATGTACGTCACTCTCGGTCGTGTATGTGACGCCGACGGCGACGCCGGCGTGGCCTCGCGCGCCATTGCGCGAATATCATGGCTTAAAATGTCAGTGGCTTTCGTATTGGCGTACGCGCTCGCGCCGCTCGCGGCGCTCCGCGTCATGGTCTCCGATCGCATCGTCTGGGCGCACGCCACGTACATTAAACATAAAGGCTCTGTTCGTCGCGTAGATTAGTCTAGCACTTAGTTTTAGAATTTGGCTCGTCCGTTTAAATTCAAGCCGTCACGCGCTCCGCCGAACCCCATCAGCTCAGGTTTTTTCAAGCTTACAGCGCCATACCGCCGCGCTCGCGAAATATGATCTCCGCCGTTCCCGTCGCACACGCGCGTCACACACTCACGATCGCGTCCCAACACGCGCGCGCGTGTCTCGGACGCCTCCGCGCGACGACACGTGGGAGCTGCGCGTCTCGCGCGCACTTTATTGCGGGACACCACAGACGGGAGAGTAAAACGTTCATCACGCGCGCCGCAGGCGAGTCCGATGACGGTAAACAGAAAAAGCAAGGCAAGGGGAAAGGACAAAACCAAAAGAAGGGCGGGGCGCCGGCGATTACCTCGAGTCCTGAGGAAGTGAAGGCGTTGAGAATTGGGAAATTGGACGCGTTGGGTGCGCTCGGGCAACGCGGGTTCGACTACCGCTTCGATCGTACCAAGTACACAGAGGAGCTTCAACGCGAACACGTTGATTTGGAGAATGGCGTCGAGCTCGAAGGCTCGCATGAGGCGATTTGCGGGCGCGTGATGGCGAAACGGTCGTTCGGGAAGTTGGCTTTTTTGACGGTGACCGACGAACGAGGGAGCGTGCAGTTGTTCTGCGACAAGAATCGCTTGGATGAAACCTCACCCGGAACGTTTAACATGATTTCAGATTTAATTGATGTGGGCGACATTATCGGCGTCAAGGGGAGCGTCAAGAGAAGCGAAAAGGGAGAATTATCCATCGTCCCGACGTCTGTGCAAATGTTAACCAAGGCGTTGTTACCTTTGCCGGACAAATGGCACGGGTTGACAGACGTCGAGAAGCGCTACCGACAGCGATATGTGGATTTGATCGTATCTCCGGATGTGCGAAATACTTTCAAGGCGCGCTCGAACATCATCTCTACTATTCGTCGGATGCTGGACGACAAGGACTTTTTGGAAATGGAAACGCCCGTGTTGCACGACCAAGCGGGAGGTGCAGACGCCAAGCCATTTAACACCTTTCACAACGCGCTCGGCATGCAACTCACGCTTCGCATCGCAACGGAGTTACACTTGAAGCGTCTCGTCGTGGGTGGTTTTGAACGCGTGTACGAACTCGGGCGCGTGTTCCGCAACGAAGGCTTGAGTACGCGTCACAATCCCGAGTTTACGTCGGTGGAAGTTTACCAGGCGTACGCTGATGTGACAGACATGTTAGAGCTCACAGAGGAGATGATCTGTCAGTGTGCGATGAAGGCATGCGGGACGTTGACTATTCCGTACGGTGATTTGACTATTGACTTGAGTCAACGCCCGTGGCGTCGAGCGCCGATGAACGACCTGGTCAAGGAAGCGACGGGCGTCGATGTCATGGCATTCGGGGATGATTTAGAAGGCGCCAAGGCTGCGGCCATTCCGGCACTCAAAGCACACTCCAAGAAAGCGGGCGAGGGTATCAAGGGCGTGAAGGCGGCGCAAAGCGTAGGGTATGTGTTGAATGAAATGTTTGAAGCGACGTGCGAAAGTGGTTTGATTCAGCCGACATTCGTGCTCGACCATCCGGTGGAGATTTCTCCGTTAGCCAAACCGCATCGCAGCAAACCGGGCGTGACCGAACGTTTCGAATTGTTTGTCGTCGGTCGAGAGTTGGCCAACTCGTTCAGTGAGTTGACAGATCCCATCGACCAGCGCCAACGTCTCGAAAAGCAAATCGTCTCACACGCAAAAACGTTGGAAGCGCAACGCGAAGCCGCAGCCGCCATCGGCAAAGACGAGCTTAAAGAGCTCGAAGACGAGTCCTACGAAGTTGCCATGGATGAAGATTTCGTCACCGCGCTCGAATACGGGATGCCACCCACCGCCGGTATGGGTCTCGGCGTCGACCGCCTCGTCATGTTACTCACAAACTCGCCATCCATTCGAGATGTCATCGCGTTCCCTTTGCTCAAGAAGCAAGAATAAGGCGAACACACGTGAGGGTATCTATGCAACTAGGTAACGCTATTATTAATACACACATTCGCTCTGTACACTTAACTCAAGAGTGCGTCTACGCGCCGACGCCAACGTTCGCCTTCGAGACGCCCACAACGCTCGCTAAACACATCACACACCGCCTCCGAGTACGCCTCAGCGAGCGCATCGAAAATTCGACGCATTTCGCGTTCATCCATCGCACGCGAGCCTTCATCACTCACGCCAAGAACGAAACGCGCGCGCGTCCCCGTCGCGTACCCGTACGCCGCTCCGTCGTGCGCGCGAAACACTTCACCCAAATACGACTCATCCCTGCTCGACGACGACGATTGCAACGCCGCATCACGCATACGCGCATCAACGGCATCTAAAGCCGCGTGAGCGCGCGCCATGGCCCTGCGCGCGCGAAGAAAACACGCGACAATATTCAATATTGAGCTACAGTTGCCACGCTCGTCGCGCGCGTAATCAATGTCCGCGCACGCACCTGTCGCTATCAATATTCATCCCATTCGCGCGCGCGAACACTTTGAAGTACATCGGCGCGTTCATCGCGGACACGACCGCGATGAACTCGACGTCTAGCGGCATCGCACGGCGCGCCAACGAATGGCGCGCATCAGCGTTGTGATCGATGAAACCATCGTCATTCTTTCGCGCGCGCGGCATCGCTCAGGCATGGACTCGGGCGCGAACGCGCGCGATGACGACGACAGCGCACGATCGCCGTGGTCGAAAACGCGCGCCGGGTTGCTGACGAACGCCGACGGCGCAGTATCGAGGGGTGAGGAGAACTCCAATCCAGCATCCGTCTGGAGCGCCCGTTTCGATGCCAACGTGCCGTCGTCGCCGTCGCGTACGGATGACGCGAATGCTCCTAACGCGCGACGAGCATTGTTTGTGAACGCTGGCGAACGGTATCACGCGCCAGAAGTCGAGGAATCAGGTGGGTTGTTGCGTGGATTGCACTTGGCGTCGCGGCAACCTCGCGCGAGCGAAACGCATTCGCGGCGTGACGCCGCGCTGCACGCGTCGTCGACCACAGCGGGCGTCGCGCACACGTCTGTACATGCATCACCAGGAGGTGTCGTCGAAGCGTGGCTCGATGCGAGCATGCGGGCGCGAGAGGACGAGGGCGCGGTCGACGCGTACGAGACGTCGCCGTTGAGCCGAAGCGGCGTCGCGTACAGCGAATACGCTTTGGCGAGCAAGCCTCCGATCGACCACAGCCGCCCACCGAGCGCTGGGAGGTTTATACGACATATTCGTAAGGATTCGCTCGGGGCGATTGATTCGTTTAGCGTCGATAGTGAACGGGCTGAGAGTCCGCGAGGCGAGCGCGGGGAGGACAAGTTTTTTGGAGGCGCCGTATTGGAGCGACAACGCGAGTACGTGGACGACGCTGAGATGGGTAGTGGGCATTTGGCGCATAAGGAGCTATTGTGGAAGCTGTCGAGTACGTATCTACCGAATGATGTCGGTAGTTTACAGCGGTCTTTGGTGCGGCACGTGGAGTACACGTTGGCGAGACGGAGGTACAAATTCGATGAGAGTTGTTTTTATCAAGCCACGGCGCACTCAGTGCGCGATCGTTTAATCGAGCGTTGGACGGACACGCAACAGTTCTCGGCGAAAATGGGCGCGAAAAAGGTGTACTATGTATCACTCGAGTTTTTAATCGGCCGATCGTTAGGGAATGCGGTGTCAAATTTAGGCTTACGGGGGGCGTACGCCGAAGCGTTGCGGCAAGTCGGGTACGATTTAGAGGACATTATGTCGCAAGAGAAAGAACCCGCACTCGGTAACGGAGGTTTAGGGCGTCTAGCATCATGTTTCTTAGACACGCTCGCGACTCAAAACTATCCGGCTTGGGGATACGGCATTCGCTACAAGTACGGTATGTTTGAGCAGTCGATCATCGACGGCAAGCAAGTGGAGTTCCCCGACTATTGGCTGACGGACGGCAATCCGTGGGAAGTAGAACGATTAGATGTGCAGTACCCCGTGCGCCTGTTCGGCACCGTGCGTGAATTCCAAGACCCCAATGGTAATACGCACTTTGCTTGGGAAGGCGGCGAAGTGGTCATGGCGCAAGCGTACGACACACCAATCCCAGGCTACGGCACGTACAACACAAACAATATGCGTTTATGGGCGAGTAAGCCGTCGCACGAGTTCGATCTGGCGTCTTTTAATGCGGGCAACTATTATGGCGCCGTCGAAGCCAAGGAACGCTGCGAGAGCATCACATCTGTGTTGTATCCGAATGACGACACGGAGGAAGGTAAGCGTTTGCGTTTGAAGCAGCAGTTCTTCTTCGTGAGCGCGACATTGCAAGACATCTTGCGAAGATTCAAAAAGAGCATCGGTCGCAATGGAACGCGAATGAAAGACATGCCGGATAAAGTAGCGATACAGTTGAACGATACGCACCCAGCTATTGCGATTCCTGAACTCATGCGGTTGCTCATCGACGGCGAATGGTTATCTTGGGACGCTGCGTGGGAAATCACGCAAAAAGTCTTCGCATACACGAACCATACGATATTACCTGAGGCATTAGAGAAGTGGTCCGTCCCCATGATTGCCGAGCTCCTGCCGAGACACATGCAAATCATTTTCGAAATCAACCATCGTTTTTTGGCGCAAGTGCGTGAAATGTGGCCGCACGACAATGCACGTCTTGCCTCGATGAGTATCATCGAAGAGTCATCGCCGAAAATGGTGCGCATGGCGAATTTAGCCGTCATTGGTTCGCACACCGTCAATGGCGTGGCCATGATCCACACCAAACTCCTCAAGTCGCAGCTGTTCCCAGATTTCCTGTTGATGTGGCCAGAGAAGTTCATCAACGTCACCAACGGCGTCACGCCGCGTCGCTGGTTATTGCAAGCGAATCCCGCGTTGTCAAGCATTTACACCGGAATGGTAGGCCCAGGCTGGGTGAACGACCTCAAACGTCTCGAACCCATCAAGTCCATGTCCCAAGACGCGCAGTTCCGTCAGCGATGGCGCGCGGCCAAGGCGTGCAACAAACGCGCCCTTGCTGAATGGTTACTCCGAACGATGAACATCGCCGTCAACGTCGATGCACTCTTCGACATGCAAATTAAGCGTATTCACGAGTACAAGCGTCAACTCCTTAATGTCCTTGGGATTATTCACCGTTATGCGGAAATCACGACGGCGACACCAGAGCAACGCAAGAACATGGTGCCGCGATTGCACATTCTTGCTGGGAAAGCCGCACCCGGCTACGTCGTGGCGAAGAATATCATTCGACTCACGTGTGCCGTTGCCGAAGTCGTGAACTCAGACGCCGCGTGCAAGAACCTACTGCAAGTCATCTTCGTGCCAAACTACAACGTATCCATAGCCGAATTGCTGATTCCGGCTAGCGACGTATCGCAACACATCTCCACCGCGGGTATGGAGGCGAGCGGTACCGGAAACATGAAGTTTGTCATGAATGGCGGCTTAATCGTAGGCACTAAAGATGGCGCCAACATCGAAATTGCTAAAGCCATCGGTGAGCACAACATGTTCTCATTCGGCGCTTCAGCTGACCAAGTTGTGGCGATTCGTCGGTCTATGGCGCACACGCCTCCGAACGTCGATCCACGCTTGCAGCGCGCAATGGGTATGATTCGAGCAGGTATATTTGGAAAACCCGACGACGGCGCGTTTACCATGCTCGTCGACGCCATCGATCCGAAGAAGGATGTGTACTTGAACGCGCAAGATTTTCCGTCGTATCTCGCCGCAATTGACGCTGCTGATGCCGCGTATCGCGACGAAGAGGCGTGGACGGCGAAATGTATCGATTCCGCGTGTTCAATGTGGACATTTTCTTCAGATCGAACCATTAAGGAGTACGCTACGAAAGTGTGGGGCGTCGAACCGTTACCGTTTCGACCGCCGCCGCGGAAATAATATCAAGTAAAATAAAAGCGCACGTCTGTTCGTTTGGACGATGTGCAATGTAATAATCACACGCTGTTCTGCTACACTAACTACTCGTCCCCGAGCATGGCGAATGGGTTGCCAGCCGCCCCCGCACCCGATTTCCCCACGCTCGGTCGGGCACCACCTGTCTTTGCCTTGGTCAACCACCCCGCATTCTTGCTCCCGCCTGACGCGCTCACCGTCTTCGCTTTGGCTACGGGCGCAGCCTTGGGAGGGAACAACAAATCGCGACATTCATCCTCGTACCAGCCCTTATCATCCGAACCTTCTAAATTCGCGATGCGTTCTTCGAGTGCGGGAATCTTTGCGCACTTGGCCGCGTCAGCGCCCGACATCAACTTGCCCTTGGCTTGACTCTGCAACTTTTTCAACGAGTTGAGCTCCTTCTTCAAATCCGCGAGTTCACGCTCGTGCGGCACGGTGTACACAATTGGCGGTTTACCTGTCACTGAATCAATCTTCTTTTGCGCAAGATCCTTCTTTGCGAGCAACGCTTCAATCTTTTTCGTCTTGCCCTCTTCGTTCGCCTCGTTGACCATCAAGTCGATGTCCTGGAGCTTGAGCGACAAGTCCTCGACGATTTCATCCTGCTCACCCTTGGTGAGACGACCCTTTTTGATCATGTCATCCAACGCAGATTGCAGGAACTCAATCTTTGACGCGACTTCAATCATGGAATCGTACATCGCCTGCTCTCGCGCGTCCAACGTCTCCATGGCGATGACTTTTTCTTCGAGCGCGCGCAACGCATGCTCCATAATCTTCATCCGTCGCAACAACGCCCGCTTTTGCGAAAAACTCGGCGTGTACATTTGCACGAGCTGTTCAAACTCTTCTAAATCACACGTACACGCGCGATACTCGGGCGACGCATTCGTCGTCATCGTCCCGCCCTCGCCCTCCTCCGAGCCCTCCTCGACGTGCGACACGCGCGGAAACGCGTGCACGTACTTCAAATCCTTATCCGTATCGTGTTGATACTTATACGTCCCCTGACACGCATCACACGCACTCGCACCTCGATCATCCTCAAACCCAACATCGCGCAACGCAGACGTTAAATACTTTAACAACTCATCGTCGTACTTGGCGCGCGTCTTCTTCCCGCCGCCGACGACAAACTTTGCGTGCGCGTAAAACCCACGTTTCGCCGGCATCGCCTCCGCAAACGCCCCGCGCACGAGCGCCTCCGTCCACTCCCGCGTGAACCCAGCGAGATCGTACTCGCCATTCTTCCCATCCAGCGCGTCCGCGCGAATCTCGTCAACCATCGCCGACGCCATGACGCCTCGAATGAATGAATGTCTTTGACTGTACTGTCCACTCCTCTTGCTTCGTGCGCCGCGCGACACCGCACGAAATCACGCGCGCACGCAAACGCGGGGGGTTCACGCGCACTTTCACGCGCACGTGCGCGATCGCCGACCGTCCAATCGTCGCTCGCGCCGCGCGACAGTGACGTCGCGAACGTTCGAGCGATTTCCTTCGCCAAAACAGAGTCCCCCCGGTTGACCAATCACGACCAGGTTGACGAGTCAATGATTGGTCAATCGTGGGGGACTCGATTTTGAAAATTTTCAAATCCCGTGGCTGTCGCGCGCCGCACATCGCCGCGCCGACGACGTCGCGACCGCGAGCGACGCGCGGGGAGGCGACAGAGACGCGCATTTAATATGTCTTCGTTCGGCGTGCTGCAAACAGTTGGGGATAAGCGACGTCAGGCGCTTGCGAAGGGCAAGAATGGGCGATCTAAAGGCAACGCGCAGCGGTTGGACATGTACCAGGACTGGCCGATGGAGGAGCAGACGATCGAGTACTTGGAGCAGTGCGCGATCGATAGATTACGATTGCTTCGTGCGATAGACTATGGGATCAGTGCGGGGAAGCGCGATGAGGAGTTACAGGCGATGATACGGAAAGAAGAGGAGGAGTGTCAGTTGCGACGGGCGGATGGGCTGACGTTTAACGCGAGCGGGACGATGCGAGACGCGACGTCGCATTTTTTATTGCGATTGGCGAGCTGTAGGAATGCCGATCAACGGAAATGGTTTGTTCAGAATGAGTTGG
>Ga0181564_10001190_pt1 | contig 23118 bp, 20 predicted proteins | sample 011ome_24_FD_134512 | JGI IMG/M metagenome (GOLD analysis project Ga0181564, IMG submission 134512) | Coastal salt marsh microbial communities from the Groves Creek Marsh, Skidaway Island, Georgia - 011513CT metaG (megahit assembly) | ecosystem: Environmental > Aquatic > Marine > Intertidal... | reverse complement strand
CCGACGGACGACGTCAGCCATAAAAAAAAACCAACCGTCGGGGCGTTCGGTTCGGTCGGTTGTCCGGTCGCGCGCGACGGACGGTGCACCGTACTGTGTACCCATACGCGACACATCGCGCGACCGAACGCGCGACCGACCGAACGACCGGACGACCGAACGGTCGCGCGACCGGACGGACGACGCTTCGAGGCGTGACCGCCGGAGGTGCGCCAGGCTGGTGGACGGACGCGCCGAATGTCCGAGACAACAAGGAAGGCGTGTATGTATGTATGTATGTCTATACAGTACAAGTACAGATCGCTGGTGGACGCGCCGAATGTCCGAGACACCACGGCGGGCCGGCGGGCCGGCGGGCGGGCGCGCATGTGTGTGCGTGTATGTCTATACAGTACAAGTACAGACAGATCTCTTCTGGTGCCGGCGCCACCAGGCGGGTGGACGCGCCGAATGTCCGAGACAAAAATGTATGTCTATACAGTACAAGTACTAGTACAGATCTCTTCTGGCCCCGGCGCCGCGTGGGGACACGCGGCCGTCGTCCGCGTGGACCGACGATGGGTGGGGAGTCTCAGGCTGGACCAGCGACGGCGAGACGTGGATACTTTTCTGGGACATTCGGCGCGATTGTCGTATGAGAGAACGTCGCGGACACGTGCGACGAGAGATGTCTATGATGACGCTCCCGACGACGAGGATGGAGTTTGACGACGGACGCGCGCGTATGTTACAAGAGGAGTACTAGTACGACTGTGTACGACGACGATGACTGGTTCGAGGGTAACGGTGGGTGTGGGTGAGACGCGGTGGTGTGGTGCGCCGGACCGGTGGTGTTAGGCTAGGCGTCGTCGTCGTCGTCGACGTCGTCGGCGTAGCGTCGACGACGACGTTGGGCGCGAAGGACTGCTGGACGTCGCGGCGATGGTTTCGCGGCGGTGGCATCCACCCGGGACGCCGCGTCGGCGTCGTCGAGGTGTAAGGCGTCGACGACGGCGGAGGCAGAGACGACGGCGGCGGAGCGGGAGGCGCGTTCGTCGCGTTCGTCGCGTTCGAGCCGCTCGAGCGGCGACCACGTGGAGGATTTTCCACGGCTTGCCGTTGAAGGCGCGCGCGCGCGGAACATGCGTTTCATTTCACGCGCTTGCGTGTAGTGATGAATCGCTTTTGCCGGTTGACCGGCGCGCTCCTCGAGCTTGGCCATTTCAAAGACGACACCCCAATGGTCGGGATGCGCGCGCTGCGCGATGGAGAGCACGTCGCGCGCCGCGTCGAAACGTCCGAGACGACTTTGACATTCTGCCAAACCAATCAGGCATACGACGTTACCGCGTTCGACTTCCAAGCCGCGCGTGTAGAGCGCCAAGGCAGTTTCGATGCTTCGCGTGTTGTTTTCGGCAAAGGCTTCGAAACGCGCCCAGGCAGCCCACGTGTGCACAGACCACGGCGCAATGGCGCTTGCGCGTTGAAATTGCTCTCGCGCGATGGATGAGTCTCCATCGCGGTGTTTGGACTCACTCACCGCCCACGCTTGCGCCAAGTGATGATTGTCCGGATGAGCTTCTATCCCGCGCTTGTACAACGCGCGCGCGTTGGCCAAGCGTCCCGCTTTCGCTTCGAGACGCGCCCAAGACTGAATCAAGAATGGGTCGGTTGGATTAGACGCCGCGCCCATGGCGTACGCAGCGATAGCTGCAGTGACGTTACCACTCGCTTCTTCGATTTGTCCACGCGCGTGCGCCACGGCAGGGTTGTTCGCGTCCAATGCTTCCGCCTTGTCGAGAAGCGTTCGCGCTTGGGCGAGATCGCCTCGGCGCGACGCGCCTTGAGACCACGTGTGGTACACCTTGGCTTGACCCTTTCCGGACTCTTCTGTGGTGATCTTACCTTCGGCACTCGCTTCAGCGAGCACTGCGATGGCGCGCGCGAATAAATCAGGCGCGGATGTCGTATGCAGCGCGTCGGTGGACGCGAGTTCCATCATCGCCCATTTACGAAGGGTCTCGGCGCGCACCAGTGGCATGTCGGTGCAGTGCAAGAGAGCGGCTCGGTACAGCCCACGCGCGCGCTCCGGATCTCCTTGAAGAAGTTCGAATCTTGCCCATTGCTCCCAGGTTTCAATCTCGCTCGGTGTGCGCGTGGTGCGTTGATAAAACAACTGACGCGCCGTCTCCGCTCGCCCCGACTTCATCAAATCCCAAACCAGTTGCCATTCAATCGGTGCGGGATTGGTTTCTCGCATCGCCGCCGCAGCCTTTCTTGCGGCGGCATCAGACTTGCCGATGTATTCGTAGCTTGAATTCACAGCTTCACGCACGGTGGCGATGAGCTCAGCTTCGTCTTCAAGCTTGCTACCCGTGGGTACAACATCGACATCGATGACGGCATCCTCGACGTCAACCGTTTGAACCTCAACGACGACGTCTTCTTCTGTGTCGAGAGCCACAGCCTCGATGGCAGCTAACGTTTCAGCGTCCGCCTTTGGTAACGCACTAATCGCCGTGAGAGAAGCTCGGAATTTGGTGAACTCATTCGGATCGATGGTGCCGTCTTCGTTGACATCCAGCAACGTCATCAACGCGTCCGCCTCGGCGCGCAGCTGAGATTCTTCCTCAGTATTCCAAATCTTCGACAGCACTTGACGTAACTCAGCGATAGTGACTCGTCCATCGCCATCGAGATCGAACGTATCGAACAGACGATCATGGTCGGCGCAGCGAGTACGCAAATCGGAGTGCATGAATGACCCAAACTTTTCCTCAGCGGCGCGGTTAGCAGCGGTTGCGAGATCAGCCAACGAGCGCACCATGCCAGTGTCTTCCTTCAAACCACCCTTATATGACGTGTGCGACGCCGCACCAGCCTCAGCGGCGATGTGCATGGCGCATGTGCGAATCTGCAGCTCGACGTTGGCGCCTCGCTTCAGCGCGTCGCTCATCGACAGCGGCTTACCATTCGTATCAAACGCCACCTTGAGCGTGCTATGCAACGAAGAGTAACCATTAGGCTTGGGATTGCTCACGTAATCCTTTGTTCTACCACTTACTGCGGGAAACATGGAGTGTGCAATTTGCTGCGCGCGATAGCACGCCGCGTTTGCCGCCTTTAAAGCGCGCGCCTCGGCATCCTCTGCGGCGCTCACTTCACCAACATCCGGCATTTCCGCCGCACTCCCTGGTTGCGGGGTTAAAATCAAACGCATACCGAGCAAATCATGTACTTGTTCACGCTTGCGTCCATCACGAATAATCTTCTTCATCGTTGAGTATCTAGATTTGCGTCGAGCTAAAACCTTCACGCCCCCTCGCCCGACGAGCGCGTTCAACGTCGTGTCAGAGTTCATCGCATCCGCCATGAGCTTCGACGTACGGTCTAACACCGCCGAGTCCTCCGGATTGTTCGACGCCAACCACTGTTCCAACGACGCATACGAGGTTGGGAACAAAATCTTAAACGCCAAATCCTCGAGCTCGGCGCACAGCGTACCAGTGTTGAGCGCGTGCGCCATGGGTGCGTAAATTTGCATCGTCTCGAGCGCTAAAGTCGTTCGCTGAATGGGTGCATACTCGTCCACATGACGCAAAACGTCTAATCTACACGCCAACTCAACCACAATCGCTCGAATGTCATGAAAAGACAAGTAAAACGACCTCAATCTCTCGGCGGATTCCTCGTCGTACGAGTGTACGCGTCTCGGCAAATCGTGCACGCGCCCGACGTCGTGCGCGAGCTTCATCACTCCTTCCCCTAATACAGCCTCAATCTCGTCCAACGTCACCGTCCCATGCACCACGGCTTCACGCAACAACCCAGCAGAAATACATTCCGCATCCATACCTAAATCCACGAGCGTCAACGTCACGTCCACCGCGCGTTCGTGCGCCGGTTTCTCGCCCCCCGTCTTTGACTCCTTATGCCCCCCAGTCATCGGTATCTGCTGCAACCTTGGAATCGCCAGCGTCAACGCCGACAACAACATCTCCTTATTCACCTCCCCATGCTCAGCCAAGCGTGGATTAATCGCATCCCACGCCGCGACAAAATCCATCACGCGCGACGACGACCCAAACGCGCCCGCGCCGCTCGCGCCCGAGCTCAACTGCAACTGCAACGCCGGCACCGCGGGCGTCGGCGACCCAGACGTCGACCCTGCATCCATTCGTGAATACACATCATCATCCACGCTCGCGTTCGCGCGCGTGCCCTTCGTGCGCGACGCCTGACGCCGTACCCCGCCTGTGCCCACCACTGTGGTGTGACGTCCCGCAGCGCATCGTCGCGAGCTCCCGCGCGCCGTCGTCGACGTCGTCGACGTCGTCGTCACCCCTGTGCGGCATCGCGCGTCACACGCGACGTGGGCGCGCATCGCCGCATGCGAAGGCGCCATCCGTGCGCGGTGGCGTCGACGCAAAGGCGTCGGGGATTGACGTCTTAGCCACAGCCACGGTCGACGTCACGCGCGCTGTGAGGGACTCCTTGCCTGGTCATGAACGGTGAAGTGTCCGACCGACCACGTTCGCGACGCCACAGGGTCCGTGGACACCCGCGCCAGACGTCGTCGCATGGCGCGCGACGCGGCGCGCGAGGCGTTGCATGGGGAGAACATCACGAGCGTCGCGCGCGAGGGCGCGCGCGGTGCGATCGCGGGCGTGCTCGCGCGCGCGGTGACGCATCCATTGGATACGATGAAGGCTCGAGCGCAAGTCATGGGCGCGGCGCGGATGACGACGGGTTCGGCGCGTACGGGGGTCGGGTACGCGCGAGGGCTGTATGCTGGGTTCGGTGCCGTCGCGGCGTTCGCGCCGTTCGCGTCTGGGGCGTATTTTATCGGGTTGGAGAGCGGCTCGAGGTGGTTTGGTGAGGGCGCGGCGGGCGCGGCGGCGACGGGCGCGTGGGCGCAAGCGCTCGCTGGCGTGGTGTATACGCCCATGGATGTCATTAAAGAACGGTTACAGACGCAGAATGTGTTGAGTGCGAACGCACGAGCTGGGGCGTATAAGCATTGGATCGACGCGGGGCGGATGATTATTAGAGAAGAGGGCGCGTTTAGCGGGTTGTTTCGCGGGTATTGGGCGCAAAATTTTGTGTGGTGGCCGTGGTCGGCGATGTATTTCGTCATCTATGACGCCTCACGACGTGCGTTTGCAAATGGGAATACAGACAGCGATGCCGTGGCGCCGTGGGTGAGTTCGGCGTGTGCGACGGGGGCGGCGGCGGCGGCGACGACGGCGACGCACCCGCTCGATTTGGCCAAGACGCGCATGCAGACGATGAAGTTTGCCCCTGGTGAGGCGTCTCTCGTGCGCGTGTTGCGCAACGTCGTCGCGCGCGAGGGCGTGCGTGGATTATTTGCGGGTGTGGGTGCGCGCGTGGCGTCCGTAGCTCCAGGTTCGGCGATTTCATTCTACATTTACGAGACGCTGAAGCAAATGGGTTGATGGGCAACGAAACCATGTTTCCACATGCACCACGGGTAGGCGGTAGATTTTATTAGTAGCATTAGTTAGCAGCAGTAGTCGTAGAAGGTGTTCATTACATACCGTATCCACCAACGTAACGTAACACGTAACGTAACACGTAACACGTAACACGTAACGTAACACGCTAACGCTATACGCCGCGAAGTGCCGCGTACGATGTGCCCGCCGCCTGTTACTCTTCTTCAACATCGCACTCACCGCAATCAAAGCCCTCGATTTCGTCCCAATACCCAATTCCTCCCGCCATGTGTAAGAGGTTATCCGTGCCCCAACCTCGCGCCGCAAGCTCGTACAGCGCCATCAAACTTGGCGTCTGGACGCCGTTTTCATAATCCACACCAGGCTCGCCTAAAACTCCACCCACATCATCATATAAGATAATTTTCGACCCCCATTCGACGTGCTCTTGTAATTCGTCCAAGAAATCCTCATTTTCCGTGACATTTAAATACGCCGTGCCGATGCGCTCGGGAAATATCATCGCCGATAACGCCGCTTTGCCCCACTGGCTCGGATCCTTCGCATCCATCGCGCGATAATATTGCGCATTCACCGCACCCCAGCAATGACGATCACAATAATCTGCAAACGGACGCACATCAACGAGCGTATACCCATCCTCTTCGCACATCGCCTTCGCGCTCGCCGGCGCGATTTGTTCGATACCGGCGCCGATGAGCTCCTCTTGCATCAACCGCCACACCGTCGGGCCCGTATACGACTCCGCGCCCGGAGACCCTTCTGGACGCAAAAAAGGCCCAGGCGTCCAAAATCCATTCTCATCCTCGCTCGCTCGCGCGCGCACGCAGCGTCGCGCGCCCGTAGCCGATGGCTTTACCGATGGATAACAACTACCGGTGCGCGTATCTGCGCGCGCGCGCTCGGACGCGACCGTGGGCGACGCGCGCGCGGCATCGATGGCGCGAATCATCCGCATCGTCATCATTCCTCGCCGTCCTCCTTGTCGTCGTCGTCGTCGCCTCGATGTGCGTCGGTGCCGTCGCGCGCCGGGGACTGCGGTCGACGACACTTTGCGCACGCCAATCACCCACACACGCCATGCCGTCGACGCGCGACGGACGTCGACGGACATAGTCACGTGATTGCGCGATGCGCGCGCGCGAAGCGATGCGTCGCCTCGCTCGCGCGTCGGCGTCGGCGTCTCGTTCTTCTCCACGTGGGACGATGATGACGCTGCTCGTTGACGATGTCGCCGCACGTACGTCGACGTACGCGCGATGTGTGGCGTCGAACGCGCGGGGACACGATCGCGCAGCATCGAATGCGTCGTCATCGACGTCTTGGGCGTCGGATGAGGAGCTTAGGATGATGAATGCGAGGGTGGAGCTTGCGCGCGTGGCTCGCGGGGCGTACGAGGACGCGGGCAAAGGGTCGTCGATACGCGCCGATGATGGCGTCGTCGTCGCACCTTGGGTGCGCGCGTTAGTCTACGATGTCCAAGCGTTCGAGGCGTGGTTCGCTAGGCGGCCTTGGATGGTGCTTAGGCGCGCTTTAGTGGTTGGGTATGAATTGAGCCTCGTCGGCGTCGGGGTCGCGGCGCAACGCGGCGAACGACGAATTCGTGCTCGAAAGTTCACCGAGACGCTCACGAGGCTCGGACCGGCGTACATAAAATTAGGTCAAGTCATGTCCACTCGAGCAGATGTGTTTCCGGTGGAGTATGTTGAGGAATTGGCGAAATTACAGGATGCGTTGCCTCCGGCGGACGCGGCGTCGAGCATCGCGGCGTTGGAGCGAGAATTAGGCGTTCCCATCAAGTTTTTCGACGCGTTCGACCAAACTCCCGTAGCCGCGGCGTCCTTAGCGCAAGTATATCGCGCTACGCTTCCGGGCGGGCGTCAAGTGGCGATCAAGCTCCAGCGTCCAGGATTGGCGGAGCTCGTCGCGCTCGACGCCGTCATTTTACGCCGCTTTGTGGCCGTCGTCGGGAAATGGCGCAACTTTAAGAGCGATGTTGTCGGCATCGTCGACGAGTTGGTCGGAAGAATCTTTGAGGAAATGGACTATACCAAAGAGGCTGATAACTGCGAGCGGTTTCGCGAGGTCTACGCCGAGGATGGCGATGCTGGGGTAGGATTAGCTGGGTACATTGGCGCCCCGCGCGTGGTGCGCGCGTTGAGCACGCCGAGCGTTCTCACCATGGAATGGGTTGACGGCTTACGCTTAACAGACATTGACGGCATGATTGCGCGTGGATTCACCCCGAGCGAAGTTCTCGATCGCGGTTTACGCGCATCATTGCACCAGCTCCTCACGACGGGGTTTATGCACACCGACCCGCACCCGGGGAATTTAATCGTCGCGGCAAACGGCGGGTTGACTTATTTAGATTTTGGCATGACTGTAGAAGTCCCAATCGAGACTCGCCGCGCGATGGTGCGCGGGTTGATTGGATTTGTCAATCGCGACGCCGCGGGATTGGTGGGGGATTTGCAAATAATGGATTTCTTGCCACCGCACGTGGACGCGGTAGCCGCGCGCGAGGCGCTGCGGACGGTTTTTTCGGGCGAGAGCGCGAGTAAGGTTCGGGACAGTATGGATTTCATGGGTGTTGTTTCTCAGCTTTCCACGGCATTGATGCAGCACGGCTTTAGGTTGCCGCCGTATTTTTCGCGCATTTTACGCGCGCTCGCGGCGCTTGAAGGCACGGCAACGACGATTGATCCGTCCTTTAGAGTCGTCGAGCGGAGCTATCCATTTGTGTTGGCTCGGGTGTTGAGCGATCGTAGTCCAGAGATGCGAGATAGTTTGCGAAGGTTGTTGCTCTCCGACGATGGCGCTATTAGATATAAAAGACTGATTCGCTTGGTGCAGGCGTACGGCTCGGAAACGGCGCCGATGAGCGCGCCAGGTACAGATGCTGAGTCGTGTCGAGTGGTGGTTGAAAAGGTTGTTGCCGGCGTTCGCGAGCTAGCGTTTGGCGAACGTGAGTGCACTAACAACGAGGAAGAAGCACGCCGAGCGACGAAAATTGCAATTGAGGACGCGCTGAATTTCTTGTTGAGCGAAAAAGGTTCGGCTACACGCGAGAAACTTGTGGAGGACTTCTTGGACGCGTGTGAGATGCTGCTCGCTGAAGACACGGCGTCAGCGTCATCCTCTCCGGATGACATTACCCTTGAAACCGCGGTATCGACGCTCAAATCTACCACGATGGCTATCATAGAGAACACAGACGTATTGATTCCAGCTCTAGGCAAAGCTGCACGGATACCGGAAGCGTCTCGCGCAGCTCGAGCCGCCATTGACTCGGTTCGGCGCCGTGCAGAAATCGTGCGCGCTCGGCGTCTTCAGGCTGGTGCTACGGCGTGTGCCGACGCAAGTGAGCTCATTCGCCGCGTTGTACATGAACTCACGCGCCCGTCATCGTCGAAGCGCGCTTAATTACAATTCATTCTAGCTTGCATAGTTTCGTGTAGTTGCAAAAGTCAAACAAACAATTTAACGGACCTCACTTTGTGCCACACCTCATCGCTCTGCCTCACATGTACCAATACGAAGCAAACAAACACGTAAACCATTGCGCTAATGTCGCGGCGTGAAGCTATCCTCGCCCGCGCGGCACTTCTCGCGAGCTCAAGCTCAAGCTCGAGCTCTGCGAGCGCGCAACCAGAACTCCTTCAGGACGACGGCGACTCCATGCGCGCGCTGCGCCGCCGTCCACCCACTGTACCGTTAGAAGAACGCTCCGAACGTATCAATGCGCCGTTTAGACCGCGCGGTGATCGACCAGTGCCACCAAGATCGCGTCCAGTCGTCGCTGACGCGCCACCTTCGATGAGCTTGGCGCCAGTCAAACCGAGGAGCGTTGACCCCGAAGCGCTCGCCAAAGCCGATGCAAAGCTCCTGCTCAAGCTTAAGACAGATCAACCGATCATTGAGCAGGCATTCTCGCTATCAGCACCGGCAAAAGTGCCAAAGGCGGTGCGCCAGAAGTTTTTAAACACGTTAGCCGCGAAAAAGCTACGCGAAGCTGCGGGCGTCGGCGCGCACAAAGACATTCTAGAGACGTGGATTCACGCGAATGCAGACGCGTGTCGACGCGCAGTCAAAGACGCCGTGGACGAAGAAATAAAGATTCACGTGAAAGCGACGAGCAAGGTGACGTATAGGAATTTATCGGCACAATTACTGTTACGCGGAGGAACGTCGCCAAAGCCTCCGCCAGGCGCATTGGCTCAAGACTATCAAAGCAACGCTGCAGATTTAATTGATTTGATCGACGCGCGAACGGTGCGCGGAGATGCCCTAGTATTTTTTGTGCATGCGTGTAAGCGGCGTAAAGGTGACGCACATTCGCGATGGCTCGATCCAGTGATTGCGGATGAAGACGAGTCAACACACGACGAGGCTCCGTTGTCGCCGCTCGCGAGCGAGGTTGTATTAGAACCGTTCGTGGAGATCAAATCGCCAATCATTGATGGACAGAATGTGAAAAGTGTAGCATCAATTGCGCCTTTGAGTTTTGACGACAACGTCACTGCTCTTCCAGTGTCATTAAAGGCAGTTGAGGCGCCGCCGAGCGCGAGAGCGGCCGTTGTAGAATTTACGCGAGAGCATTTAGCATTTCTCATCGCACAGGGACTCACGACGTCGGATGTTGCGGACGTGGTGGAGAGCAAAGTAGTAAAAAAGGTCATGAAGGTGCACGCAGGGACAAAGGATGGCTCGTTTTTAGCGAAAGAGGCGCCGAGTGTGAAAAAACTCATAGAGAGTCAACTCGCGCACGAATCAAAGTCTAGGAAGACATAGATAGAGATGAAATATCAATACCAGTAGCTGCATTCTTGAGGATATTGAATTAATGTGATTATGCGTGTCTACTCATGCGCGGGTGCGCGTACGCGAGGCACGTGCGCTCACCTTTTTGACTGGCGCGGCGGCCTTCTTCGCTGGTGCGACAGCGTCGGCGCGCTTGGGCACGGCAGCGAAAGGCGTAAATGGCACGTCGCTGGGTGCTTCTTTGCGCGACAAAGAACGCGCCAAATTGACAGGTCTAAGTTCAACGAGAAGAATTTCTTCACCATCCAAGAACTTTGGCTCAGGTTGTGCCCATCTCTTGATGCCCGTCTTGCACTTGGGCACGGTGATGAACTCACTGTGACCGGCTTCGTCACAATCAATCGTCAACTGGTTCCATGTGGGGTCAAAGCTGAATTGTACCTCATCTATGCTGTGTACGTTCGGAAGGTGGACGACGATATCCACGCCTTGCTCCTCGGGAACTTTCATGATTTGATACGTCGAAACAAATTCGTTTGACGGAATGATGAAAATGTCCTTGAGAATCTTCATGGCGATGTATGAAAGGATGACGATCCAGATAAAGTCCGCAACGCGCACAGAAAGAGCGTCAATCGTGAACTTTGGGACGCTGAAAGGAAGCTTGGATGCGGTTTCGGCAGGGATGCTCGCAACGCCTGCGATAATGTATCCAGCAATTGGAACGCCTACGTGCTTCGCCGTGCCAGAGCGAACATCCTCAGTGAAAGGAATGAAACGCTCGCGGTAAGACTTTTGTAGCGCCGCGTAGATGCGCGTGTATTCGCTAACAATTCGATCTTTGATGGGCTTAAGAGAGAGTTTCGCCATGATGCTGCTCATAAGGGTAGAAAATTCATCCGCCAAGTCAAACGCGCGCACAGCTTGACGCGTCGTGAATTTCTTTGGAAGCTGCTTGTCGTTCTTCTTTTTGCCCACACGCTTTTCGTGAATCAATCGTGCTTGCTTCAAATCATCTTTAAGCTCTTTCAGTGCGGCCATTTTGTTTACGGCAACGTCTACCGCGCCTTTACCCGCGTTTAACACCTTGGTGGTGTGCTCCTTGCCGACGCTGATTACCTTGGCAGTTTGCTCCTTGCCGATGCTGATTACCTTGGCAGTTTGCTCCTTACCAGCGTTGACCACCTTGGGAATATGTTCCTTACCAAAGTTCACGACTTGTGCGGTCTTTTGCTGGCTGAAATCTACAATTTCTGCGCTCTTGGCCTTGCCAAATTCCAGCGCTTGCGTCGCCGCATCCGTCACCGGCTCCGCGCGGCGTTGCAACCACACTGGTACCCAAGCCTCTTCCGCCGCGCTCGCACGGCTTTCGCACATACTCAAGCGCGTGGATTCACTCGCCTTGGTCAATTCTAATTCTTCCTGAGCGGATGCAATTTTCTTTTCCAAAGCGCGCACCGCCTCGGCGTTTCGCTTTGCCTCCGCGCGCGCCTCCGCCTCCGCGCGCTCAAGCTCCTTCACGCGCTTCGAGTTCGCTTCACGCACTTCAGCCGCCTCTGCATTCATCTTCTTCACCTTCTCCGCCGCATCCGATACCTCCTTGCGCAACGTTTCGCCTTGCGCTCGCAACGTTTCAGACGCGCGCTCCAATTTCGCCTTCTCCTTCTCGATCTTCTCAATCTCCTTCATCGGCGCGCATCCCGCGTCGCAATCGGCGTACACCCCAATCACAAACATCACCACCACGCACACCATCGCCCATGCGCGCGCGCGCGCGCTCCATCGCGCGCCAGTCCGCATGGTTCACGATCGGATGACGACGTCAAACACCACACGAAATGCGTCGCTTTATCCCAACACCCACGCCTCGTCGCGCAGCGCTCGATCGAAACGCACGCACAGACGCAATGCACGCCTATGTGTGCGCGATGTGCCGTCGCGCGTGCGGCTGTCGCGCGGGGCGAAGTGGCGCGCGCGGCGCAAGATCACACGCTGGCACTTTAAATAAAGGGGTGACCAACTTCGTAGCTCCACGCGGCACAGCGCGACGCACGCCGAGCGACGCACGTGCGAGGCGAGACGACGACGTAGACCGCATCGCACGTCATCGCGCACGCGATGGGGGACGATTTGCGTAAGAAGCGCGACGCGTACTTTGCAGAGTTGGTGGAATCGGAGGCGAATGCGAAGAAAAAGCAGAGCGGGAAGAAAACATCGGTGACGACGGGTGCGAGCGGCGCCACGGGTGCGACGAGTGGTGGGTTGAAGTCTGCACCGATCGCTGTCGGGCGCGCGCGCGGGGTTGGGGTGTTGAAGACGAGTGGTTTAGCGTTGAAGAGCGCGCGGGCGTCGAGCGGCGGAGGCGCGTCGACGACGGCTGGGACGGCTGGGACGACGACGACGAGCAGCGCCGCCGCCACAGTCGGCGCCGCGGCGAAAGGACAGACGATTACGGGGATTCCTGATGCCCCACCCGGGGATCCGTGCGATTTAGATTTGAAGAAACACGATGGGAGGCGGTACGCAAAGTTTACCGTGCCGCGTGACGTCGAGGTCGGACGAGAAGCGCGGGTACAGATTTTTCCAAACGGTCCTATCGTTCGGTTCGTCATTCCCGCGAGCGCAAAAGGCGGGGATACGATTGAATTTGCCATCGAGCCTTGGACCTCGGATGATGTGCCGCCGAAACCGCCGGGTGGGGTTGATGAGGACGACGAAGAGGTACCTCCGCCGCCGCCGCCGGGCGAGCCGCCGGTGATGGGCTGGGCGCCGCCGCCGCCGCCGCCGCCGGCGAGCGGGGTGAGATTTGGCGTGCCACCACCGCCGCCACGCGCGGGGGCGATTCCAATGGGGTACACCAATGTCCCACCGCCGCCTCCACTTCCGTAATATAGCTTCTAGAACAAATCGTATTGTTATGCAAAGACTTTTGTAAATCGCAACTTGCGTGGACATTACATTCGCCGCGTAGCGTCTTGAATGCGTGTATCAGAGGTCATGGTCTTGGAAGCACAGAGCAGTGACTGGTGCTTAAGGGTACGCCAGAGGCGCTGGCGCTGGCGCTGGCGCGCTGGCGTATGAGTCGTCGTCGCTGTACATGTTGTCATCGATTTCGACGCCGCCATCGGTTTTGATGTCTTCGATTTCGTCTTCAATCTCTTTGAGCAACTTGTCGTCAGAAGGCGCAGGTGCTGGTGCTTCAGCGTCATCAGGCGACGGCGCTGGTGCGTATTCATCGTCGTCTTCGCCACCTTTGTCGAGCGCTTTGCGCGCGCGTTCTATGCGATTCTTTTGTTCTTCACTCAGCTCGCCGTCGCCATCAACAGGAAGTAAGACGCCATCAATGACGTGCACGACGGAGCCACACGCGGGGATATCAGCAGCTACAATCTTGGCTTCAGAGCCATATCCTTTGATGTAGATGTTACCTTCGTATGAGCTCACTTCGAGGCTTCCAGGCGAGTCAAGAACGCGCGACAACGCCGTTTGGAGAAATTTGCCGTTCATTGCATTCAATTGCCCGTATAGTAGCTTTTGATTGGGAATTGCGTGATACGCAATGATCAATCCTTTGATTTCCTTGGTAGAAAAGAACTCTTTCAGTCCCTCTTTGATGGAATCGTATCCGCCCCATTCGACGAGAGATTTGATAGCGGCATTGCTGGGCGCGAAAAAGGTATCTGTGGCCGTTGAATTGTTCAACGCTTCTCGAATTCGAGGTAAATCTCGAATCGCGAGTGCAAGATCAGAGAGCATCGGTCGCGATTCAATCACCTGCGCGTGCGAACCATACGACGCAAGTTAGTGTTCAACTAGACAGACAGCGAATTCCGAGCGGCGGCGTGTATACGTACATCCAACATGGTTTCACATTTTGCTTGTTTCTCTTCTTGACCTAAAAGCTTGCGGCCGTAGTATCGAAATCCACGTCGTCCGGGACGAACCACGGCGGCACCGGCGACGGTAGTTCCGTACGGTCCGACTGCTGCACCTGTGCAAATGAAAGAGTCAAATCCAACATTGGAATTGTTGCAACGTATCGTACCGTAGTAAATGACAGCGTCGACGGGTATGATGGCGAGCACGAGACAGAAAACAGCAACAAGAGTGTGGCGTTTCGATTGCGAGGCAAACGCGGACGGCGACATGGTTTGGGAGCGGTAGTGCGAGTCTTGAAATGACACCCTGGATTGCTTGCGCCTCGTCTCGGCTACGTCTACGTCTAGACGACAAAGGTTAATCAAGAATCAAGATATATAGATATTCAGCTCTACGTCAGACATGCGAAAACAACGAATACAGTACATATCTACGTATTAACTCCCATGCACGCGCTCACGCCGCGGAGCGACGAAACGTGTAAAAATACTCCATGCGGCCTCTCGCCCAATCTTTCTCTTCTACCTCCTCCAACGATACCTCCTCAAACCCATGCGTCACGAGCAAGTCCTTCACGAGCGCTGGCGACAACGCATAGGGCGGACCACCCTCAAAGTCCCCACATGGAAACACCAGAGACGTAATCGTTCCATTGGGCTTGATGCACCTTGACATCGTTTTCGCCCACTCGCCGCGACGGCTCGGCTCGATGGCGCACAGAAACGTACAATCATACACAAAATCATACTTCACCTCTGGCGCATGCGCGAAGAAATCTTCCACAACGATACGTATCGTAGCATCACCAGGCACGTCGGTTTCATTCGCTCGCAAGTGCGCCTCCGCCGCGCCGCGCGCCGTTTCGCTAATCTCCAGTCCCACGACGTCCCGAAACCCACCTCTCGCCAAGCTCGCGAGCGCGTACCCGCGACCACACCCCGGCACCAAACACTTCCCTCGCCCAATCGCCACTTCGCCCGCGTCCAACGCGCGTTGCAGCGCGGGCTCCGTGCGCTTACAGTCGAACCCCGTCGAGCCCGCGCTCCACATCGATTCCCAATCCGTCCCCCCGTTCGGCTGTCTAAACGCCGCCGCGTTGGACTTGACCGGTTCCGCGCTCGACGCCATCGTCGTCGCGCGCCTCATCGGTGCGATTCGTGGATAGACGCGCCGCACGCTCGCCGCGATGTGCATCGAGGTGTGAAGGCACGCATGGTGCTCGCGCCGCACACCTCGCCGCCGCCATGCTGCGCGCGCTCGCCCCTTTCGCGGCGCGCGCAGTTGGGCAGAAATGCTCCGTCGCGCGTCGTCGCGCGCGCGGTGGCGTCGCGCGCGCGAATGTGTTTGACGCGCTGGAGCAGCGCCTCGCCGCGGCGGCGGCGCGCGACGATGAAGATGCGCGACGGAGCGAGCGCGCCTATCTCGACTGGCCGCCAGAGGATGAACAAACGGTGTTTCGCGCGACGTCGGCGGTGAACGGGGACGTGCGCGTCGTGGCGTTTGGGCCGTTTCGGTCGTTGCGGTTTAACGACGTCGAGCAAGGGTTGAGCTACGTCGTGGACGAGGATGGGGACGCGCGCGGCGCGCGCGCGGATGACGGCGCGCTTCCGTATGAATATTTGCGCGTGATGACGGCGGTGTCGATCGGGTTGTCGTCGTGGCGCGGCGTGGATCTCGTGCGTGAGGGTGGACGGTTGTTGTATATCGGTTTGGGCGCGGGCGCCGCTCCGGCGTTTGCGCAGAGGAAATTTCCAATGTGCGACGTGCGCGTTGTGGAGATCGATCCGATGGTCGTCGACGTCGTTCGAGAGCATCATGGGTTAGATATGGATGTCGTTCGAGCGTTCAGTGATGATGGTAGTCGCGGTGATGGTCGATTACGAGTGGTTTTGGCGGATTGCGCGACGACGATGAGGACGTGCGCGCCGAAATCGCTTGATGTGATCTTCATGGATGCGTTTGACGGCGACGGCGAGATTCCCGCACACTTGGTTGAAGATGATTTCTTACGCGCGTGCGCAGAAGCACTCACGGATGGTGGAAGCTTGGTGCTGAATATGTTTAACGGCGTGCGCGGAAGTCCCGCGCGCGACGCTGTGGCTACGTTTGCGAGGACGTTGGCGCGCGTCATCGGGCCGGTGTGCTCGTTCCCGGTGATGGAGTCGCCGGTAAATGTCGTGTTGAGCGCTACGAAACGTGAACAGGGTGAACGAGATAGACCGAGTAGAGAAGACATCGCGCGCGCGGCGGCTTTGGTTGGTGAGCAATCCGGTTTTGAGTGGAGTCCGAAACGTTTGGTTGAGGGCGCGTTTTGGGTCGAGGTCGACGACAAAAAGGGCGGAGACATGAAAGAAGTCGTCGCGGGTGCTCCAGGGATTTTAGGTAAATTTAGAGGTCGTAACGGCACCATTATGCCGCGCGAATTTTTAGTCACTCTCGATGACGAGTAGCTGCGAAGGTTACGTACGAGAAAAAAGTTGTGTTTATTAACCGTGATGATTTGTGTCTGAACGACGACGCCGACGACGATGACGAAAATCAATCGATCGCGCTCGCACGCTCGTTCGCTCGCTCGACGACGTCGCGTGGAATGACTTTGTAAAAGAGTAGCTGAATTTGTGAGATAAGTTCCCTTTGTGATTCAATCCCCGTGAAGAGAAATGTAACCTGCCTTTGCGAACCATCTTTTATGTCTAATTCGGGCGCTCGTATTGCGTCACGTTGGTCACCGTGTTCCAGTAGTAGACGGGTCCGCCATTGCCCGGGTTGACTTCTTCCCAGCCGTGAGGAAGAGGCGCGCCTCCAGCCGGAGCCGCGGCGTAACCTTGTTGTTGCCCGTAGCCTTGTTGCTGCCCGTACGCTTGCTGTTGGCCATAGCCGCCTTGCTGCTGGTAGCCGCCACCGAAGCCGCCTTGTTGCTGGTAGCCGCCACCGAAGCCGCCTTGCTGTTGGTAGCCGCCACCGAAGCCTCCTTGCTGTTGGTAGCCGCCACCGCCTTGACGGCTCGGCGCGGTGTGAATGTACTCTTGGATCATTCGCACCGCTTCAGCGCACTGTTGTGGGGTACCGTATACCTCAGCAATGTTATCAACGCGATTCATCTTGACGCGAGTGCCGGTTTGGGACTCGACACGACGAATGTTTTCACCACCGCGACCGATGATGCGACCCTCTTGACCTTCGCACGGCACCTTCTCCATGTGACCGCTGAAGCCGCCGCCGCCCATGCCCATGCCACCACCAAATCCAGGGCGAGCGCCGCCGCCGAAACCAGGGCGATCAGAAATACCAGGGATGGGTAAGCCGGCTTTTTCCGCCGCCTCACGGACGTTGCCCTCTTCAACAATGCGCGTAATCTCGTCGCAGCACGCGTTGACGTTTTCAAGCTGACCAACAACCTCCGCCAAGTGCGCCGGTCGGTTCATAGTGATTCTGCAACGGAAACGATCTTGTAACTCACGAATATTTGACCCGCCGCGACCGATGATGCGTCCCTCGTTGGACTGCGTTGGCACATCCTTGCGAATTTGCCCATCCGGAAGCTCGTACGTCGCGAGCTTTTGACCACTCGGGGTATCCGCGCTATCCACCGATTTCGGGCCGTCAGCGCCAACACCACCATCACTCTTGGCGCGCTGCGCCTCGGGCTCAGCGTCATCACCATCCGGCGATCGTTCGCGCTTCTTTTCCGCCGCCGCGTGCTCCGCCATCGCTTTAGCCGCCATCTCCTCAGCCTTAGCCTTCATATCCTTCGTATCATCCTTCGCCGCCGGTGCCGCCGCTTCTTCTTCCGCTTCTTCTTCTTTCTCCTCTTCAGCAGCGTCATCGTTATCCTCCTCTGCGGCGCCATCATCATTCGCCAGCGCCTCCTCCAAACGCGCCACGAGCGCCGCCTTCAACCCAGTCGTGTCCAACCCGCGCGCCTTGAGCGCATCCTTAAGTTCCGCCACCTTCATCTTCGCCGGCTCCGACATCGTGTCTTCAATACTCTTCTTTTCAATACGTTTCTTGTATTCACTCACAAAACCTCACAGTCTCGTACGCGCGACTGACGGTGGGAATTGAGAAAATTAAGATCTCTTTCCCCTAAATCGTTGGGGCGTGTGGCTCGAGCGCGCGTCGTACGTCGGCGAGGTGCGGAATGCGCGAAATGTGTGCGCGAAACGCGTTGCGTGTCGTGCGTGTATGCGTGTGCGTCGCGTGCGTGCGGACGTGAGCGCGGGCGGCGTGACGTGCGTCGTAAAGTGGCTCGGCGGATCGGGACACGTCTGGTTTTTGACTTTTTTTGGCTTTCCTGGTCATGATCGGTCGTTGAGTCCCTCCGAGTCCCTAAGAAGAAAGAAGAGAGGAAAAAATTTCTCGCCTCGGGACGGGATATACCCACGCGCACAGGGGTAATTTCGCGGCGTCGCGCGCGCGCCAAGATCGCGCGCGCGGTGATTTCGCGGTGACATGTCATGCGCGGTGGATGACGAGCACGATGGGCGGTATCGCGCGCCCGAAGGCGCGACAGGGGCGAAGGTTTTAGGCGTGGGGAACTTTGGGACGGCTAAATTAATGCAAAGCACGCGCACGGGCGCGCTGGTGGCGATCAAGTATCTTGAACGAGGGGAAAAGATTGATGAGAATGTGAAGCGGGAGTTGGTGAATCATCGATTGTTGACGCATCCGAATATTGTGAGGTTTATAGAGGTGATGTTGACGCCGACGCACTTGGCGATTGTAATGGAGTACGCGGCGGGCGGGGAGTTATTTAATCGCATTGCGTCCAAAGGGAAGTTTAGTGAGGACGAGGCGAGGTATTTTTTTCAGCAATTAATATCTGGTGTGGCGTATTGTCACGCCAAGGGCGTGGCACACCGAGATTTGAAGCTTGAGAATACGCTGTTGGACGGAGGCGCCGTGCCGCGATTGAAAATTTGCGACTTTGGTTATAGCAAGCACAGTGAGATTGATAGCGACCCGAAATCCACGGTAGGAACGCCGGCGTACATCGCCCCTGAAGTGCTCAAGCGTCAGGTGTATGATGGTAAGACTGCGGACGTGTGGTCGTGCGGGGTGACGTTGTACGTCATGCTCGTCGGCAAGTACCCATTCGAAGATAAGTCAGATCCGAGAAACTTTCGGAGTACGATTACAAAGATTTTCGCGTGCGATTACAAGTTCCCATCGAACGTCGAGCTCAGCGACGGAGTTAAAGATTTAATTCGTCGCATTTTCGTCGTCGACGCTGCGAAGCGCATCGATGTGTCTGGGATACAATCCCATCCGTGGTTCACCACAAACTTGCCGCTCGAATTGCTCAACGTCGACGCCGATGTGGACGAGTCGGAAATGATGACGATTGAAGATATTCGTGCAATTGTCGACGCGGCCAAAACACCAGGCGTGTCGTCCATGCACGCCAACACAGCGCATGCGCAAGAAGATATTGGTTTTAGTGGTGAATTTGAGGGTGAATTCGACGACGACGACATGCACGCCTAGCGTCGCGAGCGAGAGTCCCCTCGCGTCTCCGTGTACTTGAAGTGTAAAATTATTTACGTGTATGCAGACTAATCTGTTAATTACAAGCACGCCATCGCGCGGCGGACTCATCTAATCGTGTTTTGTACGTCTCTCCCTCTAAATGAAATCAAATAATGCATGCGCTCGCATAAGGACACAACAAATCAGCAACTCTCTTAAAGCTTGATTTCCACATCCACGCCAGACGGAAGCTCGAGCGCCATGAGCGCATCAATTGTCTGCGCCGTGGGCTGGTGCACGTCAATCAAACGGTGGTGCGTACGCGTCTCAAAGTGTTCCCGGCTGTCCTTGTTCACGTGCGGCGAACGCAACACGCAATAAATGCGACGCTTCGTCGGCAACGGCACCGGGCCAGAGATGCGCGCCTCCGTGGCGGCGGCGGCGGCGATAATCTTATCGCACGCGCTTTGCATGTGGTTCGTCTCAAAAGAGCGAAGGCGGATGCGAATCTTTTGGGCCGCAACCGGCGCCTGTACATATACGTAAAAAACAATCACAAACGCGGTTAGTGTCGCGCTCAAATCCACCCGATGTCGCGCCCCGCGCGTAGGGTCTACACGCCAACCCATCCTCGGGCGACAGCTCGCTCGCGCCCAGCACGCCACCATCGCCGCCGCGCGCGCATCCGCGACGCACACCGCGCGCAACACGAAAAATCCCACCACGTCACCATCGCCACCATATCATCGCGCGCGTCGTGTGCGCGTCAACCCCCTCGCGCGCGCACACTCGAGGGTCTCTCACCACCCCGCGTCGTCGTCATCCGCATCGCAAAAACGTACCGCTTGCGCTCGCACCGACATCGCGCGCGTCGGTTTCGCCTGCGCGTACGAAAACAACGAAATATTTCCCGTCAGTCCACTGCGTGTCGCCGCGTGCATCGCGTGCGTCGGTCGTGGAATCCACGGACATTGGGGTCGTCGTAAAAACCCTGAAACCCCATAGCGAGTCGCCGCGAACGATGCCGATGCGCGCGCGTCGTCGTCGCGTTGCGTCGCGTCATACGTACCGTGTGGCGAGCGGTGGCGGCGCCGCGAAGGGCGGAAACGCTTTCGGTGGCGAATAACGCGCTGGACATTGTTCGCGTGCGAGGGTGTGGCGAAGTCTCGCGCAGGCGCGGCACGGGTCAATCGTCACCCTGTCGCAAAACCCTAACCAAACCCTAATGTGCCCGTTTTGAATGTGATACTCGTGGACGGCGCACGCCCGGCGCCGGTGCTTCGGCGCCATCGCGCGTCGCGTCGTCGGTCGTTCCACGCGCGCGTCGCATCGTATTTCTATTTCCACCCTCGCGCATCACCCAAGTCATCATGGCTGGCATGGATGCGCGCATCGATGGTGCGTGCCGCTGGCGATGTCGCTCAAAACACTGACGGCTGAACGACGACGCGCGTTGGTGTTTTTTGCGTCGCGGTTCGCGTGCGTCACGGTGTTCGCGCGCGCGGTGTGCGCGGTGTGCGCGTCGCGTGCGGACATGGCGCGGTGCGGCGCATTCGCGCGCAGATTGGCGACGTGACGCGTGACTGAGCGATGTGTTTTTCGTTTGGTTTTGAATTTGTGCGCAGCCCTCATCTTGCGTTTGCACGAGATTGAAGCCGTGAAATTCGGTGAGTTTAAGTTGAAGTCTGGGATCATGTCGCCGATTTATATTGATTTGCGTGTGATTGTGTCGTATCCGGATGTGTTGACGTCGGTTGCGGAGTGCATGTGGGATGTGCTCGCGGCGAACGGGGCGACGTTTGATAACATGTGCGGGGTGCCGTATACGGCGTTGCCGATCGCAACATGCATGTCTTTGGCGCATAATATTCCAATGTTGATGCGACGTAAGGAAGTGAAGGCGTATGGGACGAAGAAGCAAATTGAAGGTGCGTTTGATGAAGGGCAAACGTGCTTGTGCGTTGAAGATTTGGTGACTTCGGGGGCATCCGTCATGGAGACGGTGGAACCATTGGAGAGCGTCGGGTTGAAGGTGAAGGATGTCGTCGTACTCATCGATCGCGAACAAGGTGGTGAGGCGCGATTGGCGTCGAATAATTTGCGTCTCCATGCCGTCCTTCCGTTGACGCGTGTGTTGAAGACGTTGGAGGCTGAAGGTAAAATGAGGTACGTAAAATGAGAGAGCGTTTTTCTTTTGAAATCGTTGCCCGAGGGCGTGCTTATAGTCTTCTCGGTGTCGCGAAATCTACGCGATATCGAATTGTTCACGCACGCAATATTAAACAGACGGTAGCTCCGCAACCCTTTCCCTCGCCAATCCAGCCAATGGAGTGGTGAGGTGGATATGCACCGAAATCTTTCTCGCGAGTGTCGACGCGCATACTGACACTCGTCTTGTTTTTCATTTGACAGTGCCGAGCTCGTGCAAAAGGTGAAGGATTTTGTGGCGGCGAACCAAACGATGCCCGCAGCTGGTGCCGAAGTTGCCAAACCGAAACGTATGACGTACACCGAGCGCTCGGCGCTCACCGATAACGCGTGCGCCAAGCAATTGTTTGCGTTGATGGAGTCCAAGAAGACCAACTTGTGTGTCGCCGCCGACGTCGACACGGCGAAGGAATTGTTAGAGATGGCTGAAATTCTTGGACCGGAGATTTGCATGCTCAAGACGCATTGCGATCTCTACCCCGATTTCACCGATACTTTTGGTGAACAGCTCATGGCTATTGCGGAGAAGCACAACTTTTTGATTTTCGAAGATCGCAAGTTTGCAGACATTGGCAACACCGTCGTCGGTCAATACGGAAGCGGCGTGCACAAGATTGCAGACTGGAGTCACATCACCAACGCGCACATCGTCCCGGGGAGTGGCATCATCGATGGTTTGAAATCTGTCGGCCTCCCCAAGGGCCGCGGTTTGCTCTTGCTCGCTGAAATGAGCTCCAAGGGCACGATGGCCAAGGGTGAATACACCGACGCCGCGATTGGCATGGCGGCGCAACACCCAGACTTTGTCATGGGTTTCATCTCCACCAACCCCAAGGCATGGAAGGCGGAGTGGAGTAAGGGTTTGATTAACATGACCCCGGGCGTACAACTCCAAGTTGGTGGCGATGCCATGGGCCAACAGTACAACACCCCGCACAACGTTATCGTTGAAAACGGCAGCGACGTCATCATCGTCGGTCGCGGCATTTACAAGGCGGCTGACCCCGCGGCGGCGGCTAAAGAATACCGCACCGCTGGCTGGTCTGCGTACCAAACGTCGATCGAATAGAGTTTGAAATTTTATCGGTACTAAATTCTCCATTACACACGTGTCTTTTTAACTAATTTTATTACGAGAAGAGTTTCTTCACCGAAATGTTCTTTTCGGAATCCTTTTGCATCACCTTGGACACGGCCATTTCGAAATCCTCCTGCGTAACGTGCACGCGTCGTTCGCGTAAAGCAAACATCCCAGCTTCGGTACACACCGCCTTGGACTCAGCCCCGGACGCGCCGCCCATCTTGCTGGCAATTTTCTTGAGATCAATCCCGCGCACGAGGT
>Ga0181564_10001187_pt1 | contig 23135 bp, 19 predicted proteins | sample 011ome_24_FD_134512 | JGI IMG/M metagenome (GOLD analysis project Ga0181564, IMG submission 134512) | Coastal salt marsh microbial communities from the Groves Creek Marsh, Skidaway Island, Georgia - 011513CT metaG (megahit assembly) | ecosystem: Environmental > Aquatic > Marine > Intertidal... | reverse complement strand
TGATAGTTCATGATTGTTTTGGCTGATAAATTTCCAACAAACCATGAGTTTCTATTCAATTCTTCTTGGAGCTGACCTGAAGTCCATCCTGAGTAACCCAAAAAAAACTTGAGTTCGTTTGTTTTTATTTTTCCTTCCTCGATGAGAGAGGAAAGGTCTCCAAACTTTTTTCCATTTCCCAAATAGATGTCATCAATGATGCGGATGCTACCTCTAATAAGGTCAGGTCTGTTGTGAATGTAATAAATGCTATCGGTATCTAATGGCCCACCAAGACTAATCTTAAATTTTTCGGATCTTGTTCCTTGAAAGTCATTCATAAAATCAGACAAATTTTCGTCTATATAATTATTCAGAACCAAACCAAATGCACCTTTCTCATTTAATTCGCACAGTAGAATTACAGAATTGGAAAAATAATTATCATTCAGAAAAGGATCTGAGATTAGAATCCTTCCCTTTTCAACGCTCAAGGAATTGAGTTCATTAAAATTAAATAATTGTTTTATTGCTTCCATAATCTATGTGAATATATGGAAAAAAAAAGATTAGTCGTAGTTGGGTGTGTAATTTTTGGCTTGAACAATAGAAATTAAATCTTTTTCGAGAGATTGAACGGGTGATTCCACGATACGATTTATCTCTTTTCCATTAAGATATATAATAAAGGTTGGCACATAGTTTATCTTCTTACCTTTTTCTGATTTTTGTGGTGACTTTTTATTCAAGTCCATTCCAATTATTGTGTAATTGGTAATATTCAGATACCGCAGTATATTATAAAATCTAGGAACTTCTCTTTGACTGTCGCTACACCATGTGCCCATAAATATCGTTACCGATAATTGTTCGAGTCTTTCGGGATTATTAAAGAAATCATCCAATGTTTCAGTATCTACAATGTAGGTGCTTAGTTCCTTGTTGAACCATTCTTTGTGCTGGCTGTTTTGCAATTCTTGTATAGTAATTTCGCCTACCAATTGAAAAGAGCTCTCTTTTGATTTTGTTCGAGTTGCACAATTGGTTGTTAAGATGAGCGCCAAAAAACTACTCAAAAAAACTTTCATTGATACTTTTGACATACGGTAATTTAGTTAATGAAATAAGAACATTTTTATAGTCCATTCCTTTTGTTTCTCCAATGCACAGGATTTGATTTTCTTCACAACCAATTCTGCCAGTAGAGGACATGTATATGGCTAATGATTCATCAATGGATTTTACTTTGTCTAAAAATTCGGGTTCATTGGGAATGCAAAATTCAAAGGCCAGGGAGGTTTTTCGGTCTTTCGTTAATCCATCTTTATTCAATTTAGAGAAAGTGAAGTTCATTTTGTTTTCTGCTTGTTTTACTTCCTTCGATTTGAGTACAGAGCATCCAAGTAAGACGAGGAAAGCCAAAATTCCCAAAGTTTGATTGATTGTTTTCATAGTTAGATAGTTTAATTCAATATTTTGAATAAGAGTTCTTTCAACAAATCGTTGTGACTAGCTGAAGTATTGTTTACACCTTTTGATTTTAGGTCATATTCTTTCATGTATTTCACAATTTTCACCAATTTGGTTGGAGAATAATGTCTCGCAGCCAATTTATAATCTTTTAGAAAGTAGGGTGAAATACCTGCTTCTTTGGCAAGGGCATTGTCGTTTCCTTTGTTTTTTGAAAAAGCCACCACGCTTACCTTAGAAAAGTAGGAGAACAAAAATCCTAGAGTAAGAACAAAAGGATGAGCTTTTTCGTTTTTTCCGAAATAATGAGCAATTTTATAAGCAGCTTCGTGATTTTTTGAAGAAATGGCATGTTGAAGTTCAAATACATTAAAATCCTTGCTTATTCCGATATGTTCTTCAATGGCATGAGAGGATATTTCCCCACCAGATTTTAGTATCATCGCCAGTTTGGCCAGTTCATTTTCAATTTTGCTTAAGTCATTACCCAAATATTCTGCAAGTAAAGAAGCATTTCGACCTTCTATTCGCAACTGATGACTTTTTACTTGATTTTCAATCCAAGCCGATAATTGGTAATCTTTTATTTTGGAAGCAGTAAAATAGATAGAGTTTTTTGCTATTACTTTTGTAATAGCTTTTCTTTTGTCCAAGGTTTTATATTTATAACAAAAGACAAGTATTGTAGAAGGCTGCGGATGTTTGAAATAGTTTTCAAATTGATCCAACACCTTTATCAAGTGCTGAGCTTCTTTTACAATTACCACTTGTTTGTCACTCATCATAGGAAAGCGCTTACAAGTTTCTATAATCTGGTTAGGATCTGAATCTTTTCCATAAAAGATAGTTTGATTAAAATCTTTCTCGTGATCCTCGAGCAAATGGTCTTCAATATAATCCGATATTTTATCAATAAAATACGTTTCTTCCCCCTCCAAAAAGTAGATAGGCTGAAGTTTCTTTTGTTTTAAATCGGATAATATTTCTTGATGATTCATAGCTGAACAAAGTTATCAAAAAACACAAAACAGAGTGGATATTATCGAAATAAAAGTTTCAGATAACTATTGAAAAAGTTCACATTCTAATTTGTACTTTTGTTTGTGCTTTCAAAGATAAAAATAAAGAATTATGCGCTCATCAATGAGCTCGAGATCAACCTTCATTCTGGTTTTTCCGCCATTACTGGAGAAACTGGTGCCGGAAAGTCTATTATTTTGGGTGCGCTAGGTCTTACCTTGGGTGATAGAGTGGAAGGTTCGGTTTTGAACCAAGATTCAGAAAAATGTGTGATTGAATCTTGGTTTGAAATAAGTGAACTAAACCTACAGCATTTTTTTGTTCTTCACGAGTTGGATTATGAATCTGAGACTATTTTGAGAAGAGAGGTTTTACCATCGGGTAAGTCAAGGGCTTTTGTTAATGATACGCCAGTTTCTTTGTCTATTTTGAAGCAATTAAGCGAAAAACTGATTGATGTCCATTCGCAACATCAAACATTATTACTCAATACAAGTGAATATCAGTTGGGTATTGTAGATGCCAACGCGAAAAATGAATCTTTGAGAACAGCATTTCTCGAAGAATTTGGAAAGTACAAGAAGTTAAAAACTGCCTTGGAAGAACTCCAAGAGCAAGAATCGAAATTGAAGGCAGATTTGGATTATTACCAGTTTCAGTTCGATGAATTGGCCGCGATTAATCTTGAGCAAATTCACGAAGAAGAAATGCAAGAGGAACTAGATTTGCTGAACAATGCTGAATATATCAAAGTGAGTTTCAACAAAGCTTTTGAACTCCTGGACAATGAAATGGGAATCATAAGTCAACTGCAAGAAGTAAGTCATTCTTTGTCTTCGGTTTCCGAATCGAGTAAAAAAACAAAAGAAATTTTTGAACGAATTCATTCTACCTTGATTGAGCTCGAAGATATAAAATCGGAAATAGAAGAAACCAACGAGGAGATAGTGTTTGATTCTGACAGGATAGAAGTGCTCTCAGAGACTTTAAATTTACTCCAAGCGAGTTATCAAAAACATCGAACAGATTCCGTTCAAGAGTTGATAAAAAAGAGAGAGAGCATAGAAGCTAACTTGATGTTAGCCTCAAATTTTGATGAAGAAATACAAAAGTTATCTACTCAACTCAATGATCAACAGCTTGTTTTACAAGAAGTTGGTAAAAAACTGAGTAAATCAAGAACTTCTGTTTGTCCAAGTATCGAAACAGAAATTAATGAAATGCTTGATGGATTGGGAATGAAAGACGCTCAGGTTCAATTTTTATTCGAGAAGAGAAAAGAATTTTCGCCCCACGGAATGGATTCGATTCAAATATTTTTCAAGGCAAATAAGGGTGGAAGTTTCAATCCTATTGCAAAAGTAGCTTCAGGTGGAGAATTATCTCGTCTTATGCTTTGTATTAAAACAAATTTGGCTCAGAAGAAACACCTACCTTCTTTAATTTTTGATGAAATTGATACAGGAGTTTCTGGAGATATAGCCTCCAAAATGGCTGAAATGATGAAGCGAATTAGCGCTAATTCGCAAGTTCTCGCGATTACTCATTTGCCACAAATTGCGAGCAAAGGAGATGCTCATTACAAGGTATATAAAACCACCGATGAACACTCCACTTTTACCAAAATGAAAGAACTTACGGCAGATAGTAGGGTAGTGGAAATTGCAAAAATGCTGAGCGGTAGCAAAATAAGTCAAGCCGCTCTAGAGAACGCTAAAACACTCTTAACCAATTAAGAGAAAGAGGAATCGTGTTTGAATAAAGATTTGAGCACTTCTTGATAAATTTTATGCTCTCCGCTGTACCGAATGACCTCTATTTGAAACCCTGCTTCCTTGTACAATTGGATTCTTCTATTTGCCAATTCCTGTGAAATAAACTGATCTGAATCGCCAAAAACCAGCTGGATAGGAATGCTTTGGAATTGGGTGTCTTGAAGTACGTCTTCAGGGATATCACCAGCCCAAATAATGAGTCGATTTATATCGGTTTTGGAGGATGCGATCCACCTACAAGCTGTAGCCGAACCTTGCGAAAACCCTAAAACAGTCGTTTTTGCTAAAGGATGATTCTCTCGGATAGTTTCTATTACCTTGTTCAAGAAATGTTTCTGGTCTTCGATTTCATTTTTCCTATCTTCCTTCGTCATCCATGAGGCAACAACCCTTCCGTTCATTCCGTTCCAGTAAAATTTGCTCAGTCCTTCTGGAGCATAAATGGGCGTTTTGGTTATTGAAAGAAAATCAAACTTCTGAATAAAAAATGAGGCTAGTTGGGCATATCCATGAAGAGCAATTACCACTTCTCTGGCTTCTTTATTCTCACTATTTTTACTAAAAATACGAGCTGTTTTTTGTGTTTTGATAAATATTTCTTTCATTTGCAGACCTTATTTGTGGGGTTAATGATAGTGTTTTTATTATTTACTACAAATCCAAAAGGAAAATATAAATCAAGATCTTAAAAATTAGACTATGAACATAGACGGAATTATCTCAATTTCTGGAAAGCCAGGACTTTTTAAAGTAGTATCACAAGGTGCAAATAGAATCATTATCGAAGACATTGAAACAGGAAAAAGAAAACCGGCATTTGCCTCTAGTAAGGTAATTTCATTGGCTGATATTACAATTTTTGGTCATGTAGATGATTTATCTCTTGGTGAAGTGTTTGGAAAAATATACGACAAAGAAGGAGGAAATGAATCTAAATCTCACAAAACAGATCCAGCTGAATTACGAGAATATTTTGAGTCAATTTGGGAAGAATACAACGACCAGGAAGTAAAAGACCACGACATTAAGAAAGTATTTCAGTGGTACAACTTGTTGGCTGCCAATAATATTCTTTCAAAAGAGGAGGAAGAATAACTAACTAATTATAACTTCTTTTCTCTAAAGATGAAGTTTTGACCGAGATAAACTTTTCTCACCATTTCATCTTCTACCAATTCTTTGGGTTTTCCGGCTTTCAGAATATTTCCCTCGAACATAAGGTAAGTTCTGTCGGTAATGGCTAAAGTTTCCTGAACGTTGTGGTCCGTTATTAAGACCCCAATATTTTTTTCTTTGAGTTTGGAAACTATAGCTTGAATATCCTCTACAGCTACCGGATCTACTCCGGCAAAAGGCTCATCTAGTAAAATAAATGTTGGGTTTGAGGCTAGTGCTCTGGCAATTTCCACCCTTCTTTTTTGACCTCCAGAAAGAGATTGTCCCATTGTTTTTCTGTGTTCGGTGAGTCCAAACTCTTCCAGCAATTCTTCCAATCGATTTTTTCTCTGGTTTTTATCTTTGATAAACAACTCCAAGATAGCGGTAATGTTGTTCTCTACGGATAAGTTACGGAATACGGAAACCTCTTGAGGCAAGTATCCAATTCCCATTTGTGCCCTTTTGTACATAGGGAAGGAAGTAATGTCTTTTCCATCGAAAAGCACTTTTCCTTCATTGGGTCTTACAAGTCCTACTATCATGTAGAAACTAGTTGTTTTTCCTGCACCGTTGGGGCCTAACAAACCTACAATTTCTCCTTGGTTTACTTCCAAAGAAACATCTTTTACCACTTCCTTTCCGTTGTATATTTTCTTTAGGTTATTGGCTGTTATTTGCATAGAAATGAGTTAAAATTCAAATTGTAGTTTGGCTCGTATCCCGAACCGTAGAACGTTAATGTCCTGCGCGTTATTGTCTAAATAGGTGAGTCTCCATAAAGCATCCACTCTCAATACTTTAAATATATTTTCAATTCCGGCACTTACCTCGGCATAAGGCTTATCAGACAAGGAACCAGAGAATGTAGGAAGATCCAAAATAGTGGAATGACGATTGTTTAGTTGGCCGTACACGACTCTTGCAGTTACTAATTCTCTCCATTTTAGTTTTCTCAACAACGGAATTCGGTTTAAGAATACACCGCCAAAGTAATGAGCTACAGAGAATGATACGTATTCATCACTTATAAACTCGCCAATATTCATCGCATTAAAATCATTGGTATAGCCCCAGGTTTCGTTTCCGTTGTGAATGAATAAAAAAGGAAACGGAACGGTTCCCCATAGTTTTCCTATCTCAAGATCGTACCTAAAAATCCCCCAATAACCAAGCAAAACTCTGTCTTTTACACCAAATTTAATTTTTTGATAATCATAGCCGCTGTTAAGAACGCCTTTTATACCAAAAGAAGCTTCAAGCTCAAAAATTGGTTTGACAGATCCCAAACTAATTCGATTAAACTCTCCAGAGACGAATTTTTCGTCTTTCGCATATCTCATCCCAATCGTCACTTCCGAGTTGTACAGACTATTAATTGTGGTGGATACAGCGCCTTGAGATTTTGAAAAAGATAACACCTCTCCAAGCGCTTCTATATTGTAATTACTTACCGAAATTGAATTAGAAAACCCCTCGAACCATTCATGAAAATACTTTATTCGAACCCCTTCAAGATTAATAAGCTTGTTGTAAGGATTTCTTCGCAAAAAAGAAGAGATGATGTTTTGGCTGAAGGGTTCAAACAACTGACGGTCGAATTGAGTCACATCATTCACATACTTAATATCCATTAATCTCCTTGGTTTTTTCGATTTTGACAGAAAAAACATCGTTCCTAAATTAAATTTCCATTTCTCATCAGTTAATCCATAAGCAACGTTTCCTTTCAGCATAAATTGTGTGCTAAACTCATTGCTTGTCTGAATTCCCGCAGAAAAACGATGTCCTTCAATGGGATTGAAGCTGTAAATAGAAGAATAGGGGCCTAGCTCAACTGGACCAAGGATTTTGTAACCAGTTACGAGTGTTTGAATCACATCAATGTAGGTTTTTACGATAGGTAAGTTCTTTACCGTGTCAATCATATGATAAATTTCATTCTCTTTTTCGGTCAATTGGATGTGTCTTTTTTCATCCCAAAACTCTGAACTTTTGTTCTGAACCGAATCTAGAACAAGAATGTCTGTTCCTTTGTAGAATTCATTCTCGCGCGGTTTGTTAATCACAAAATTTTTGTAAGAAGTTGTTTTTCTTCCATAAAATCCTTTTTGCTTGTCGCTTTCGAGTGGGTTGATGTCGGCAATTGTTTCGTCCAGGACCATCATCCAAACTTCCTTTTCTACCTGCTCAAAAGTTTGTTTTATTCGGTAACTGTTGATGAAGTTTATATTGGCATCTCCCGCAATTTCCGCCTCAAATACCTTGACTGCGTATGTTGTGTCATGTATCCACATTTCACCAACAAAAGCTAAGTCACTCTTTCTTTTTGGCATAAATTCCAATTTGTAACACCAATTATTGTCAATGTATCCACTGTCTGTTAAATACAATTTGTAATGTAGTAACATATTGTTATTCAGCGGACTGATAAACTGCCTTCCAAAAACATACATGGTGTTGTCATATAAATTGATGTTCTGGTACATATCGCCCAAGTATTGAGAAATCGATTCATTTTCGGGGCCAGAAATTTTTGTTGCTTTAATGATTTCTTTTTTCTCCTCAGGTTTTCTTCGGTAGTGATAATCGGAGAGGGATTCTATTATAAATATAGGTAGGTAAGGTTTTTCGTCCGTAGAATCTATCATATCAAATACGAAATCGAACTTCTTAAAAACCTTTCTGTTCATAAATTTTTTATCCAGGTTGTTGATGTCAAACTCAATTTTATTGTACACTTCGTACTCGTAAGCGTCTAGTTTTACTCTGTTGTTTATTTTCTTATTGTCAATTACCTTTTTGATCAAGGCATGTGCAGGATTCTCGTCTTTCTTTGAGCCTTCCACAACAAATTCTTTTAGGACTTTTTCGGAGGTAGATAATGCGACATTTATTTCTTGCGATTGGTCTTTTTTAATACCAATAGTGAGTGGTACGTACCCCACAAAGGTCACCAAGATTGAGTCACTTGAATAATAACTCTCAAGCACATAGTTTCCGTTTATATCTGAGGTTGTTCCTGTTTTTGTTCCTTTAAATGAAATAGTGGCAAATGGAATTGTTTCTTGTGTGATTTTATCTGTAACTACTCCGTATACTTTTGTTTTTTGTCCAAAAGCGATTGTGCCCAAAAAGAAAACACTTATAAAAGTGGCAATGAGTTTAAGATTTCCCATCTGATTGTTGTTTTTTAATAACTCTTCGAGAAATGATGATACTCAATTCGTACAACAAAGATACGGGGATGGCCACTATTACTTGGCTAATAAAATCGGGAGGAGTAATGATAGCTGCCAACACTAGGATTCCAACCAAAGCATGTTTTCTGTATTTTTTTAATACCTCGGGTGTCATCATTCCCAATTTGGTTAAAATAAAAATGACAATAGGAAGTTGGAAAAACAATCCGCAAGCTATGGTAGAAGAGACAATAAGCGAATAATACGAAGTAAAAGTAGGAGTTAGCTCTATACTTTGCGACATTCTGTAAAAACCAAAAAACTGAATACAGAGAGGTGAAATAACAAAATAACCAAACCCAACTCCAGTTAAAAACAAGAGAGTTGAGTATCCCACAATTCCTCTTGTGGCTTTTATTTCTTTCGGTTTTAATCCTGGTTTTACAAAGGCCCAAATTTGGAACGCCAAAAATGGAAAAGACAGAATAATACCACTTACCAGAGAAAAGTAAATACTTGTAGCAAATTGCTTGGTCATTTGTGTTTCGATGGTTTTTACCTCGATATTGTTTGCACAAAATGCATCGCCCAACCCTAGGGTATTAGAAATAAAACACATGAATTGGTAAGTAGGAAAAGAAGCCCTAGACATAGACATCAAGACTAGATCGGTGAGTGGTTCGATAAAAATAAAAACGGATACTGCAACCAGTACGACTGCAATAGCAGATTTTACTAGCCTCCATCTCAATTCCTCTAGATGCCCTAAAAAGGAGGTATTTGTTTCGGTTTCACTCATAATGAACAAAAATAAAAACTATTTCGAAAGTTACACTACTAACTTATGAATAGAAAAGGTTTTATATCTTTTTTAGGAATTCCCTTTGATTAGCAACAAAACTTATTTTATATTTATATAATCAAAAAAAGTAAAGAGAAATATGTCTATTTCTACCCATGTTAATCTGAAAGAAAAGTTACAAAAATATTTCGGTTTTAGCCATTTTAAAGGAAATCAAGAAGCTATTATACAAAGTGTTATGGATAAAAATGACACGTTTGTAATTATGCCTACGGGAGGTGGAAAATCACTGTGTTATCAATTGCCCGCCCTTATCCAAAATGGAACAGCAGTTGTTATTTCTCCGCTCATTGCATTAATGAAAAATCAGGTAGATGCAATTAGGCAGTATTGTCAGGACGATTCTGTGGCTCATTTTTTGAACTCTTCGCTAAACAAAGGAGATGTTACACGTGTAAAGAAAGACGTGACAGACGGAAAAACGAAACTATTGTATGTAGCTCCAGAATCTCTTAATAAACAAGACTATATTGATTTTTTAAGAAAATCAGACGTGTCGTTTTTTGCTATTGACGAGGCTCATTGTATTTCGGAGTGGGGTCATGATTTTAGACCAGAATACAGGCGACTCAAGGAAATAATGAGCGCTATTACCGATGTGCCTGTTATGGCTCTAACCGCAACAGCAACCCCCAAGGTTCAAATTGATATTCAAAAAACTCTGGGAATGAAAAAGGCTAATTTGTTTAAGTCTTCTTTCAATAGAGATAATTTATTCTACGAAGTTCGTCCAAAACAAGACGTAGAAAAGCAAATTGTACAATATATCAAACAGCACGAGGGAAAGTCAGGAGTAATTTATTGTTTGAGTCGAAAAATGGTGGAGAAATTTGCCGAATTATTACAGGTGAACGGAATTAAAGCACTTCCTTATCACGCTGGATTGGATGCAAAAACTCGTGCAAAGCATCAAGATATGTTTTTGATGGAGGATGCAGATGTAATTGTAGCTACAATCGCATTCGGAATGGGGATTGACAAGCCCGATGTACGGTTTGTTATTCATCATGATATTCCGAAAAGTATAGAAGGGTATTATCAAGAAACAGGTCGAGCAGGAAGAGATGGAGGAGAAGGAAACTGTATCGCTTTTTATAGTTACAAAGATGTAGAAAAGTTAGAAAAATTTCTTCAAGGAAAACCAGTGAGTGAAGTAGAAATTGGGAGGCAATTATTAAATGATATTGTTTCTTTTTCAGAAACCTCTGTGTGCCGAAGAAAATATATTCTCCATTACTTTGGTGAAGACTATGAAGAGACTAGTTGTAATAAAAAGTGTGACAACTGTGCTAACCCGAAAGAAAAATTTGAAGCGAAAGACTTGATTGTCTTATTGTTGAAAGCTGTATTAGCCCTCAACGAAAAACATAAATCTACCCACATTGCCGATGTGTTAGCCGGAACATTAAACAATGAAATTACGAACTACAAACACAACCGGTTAGAGATTTTTGGAAAAGGAAGTGATAGAGACTCAAAGTCTTGGAGTTCAATAATCAGACAGAGTTTACTTAAAGAATTTATTAAAAAAGAAGTAGAGTCCTATGGAATTATTAAAGTAACTGCCAAAGGATATGAGTTTTTAAAAAATCCTTACGAGGTTTCTTTGTTTAAAGAGAGAGATTACAGTGATTTGTCTGGCCCAATTGTACATAATGCAAAAGAAAATATTATGGATGAGGAGCTGTACAAAGTTTTAAAAGATTTGACAAAGAAAGTGTCTAAAGAAAAAGGAATTCCTCCTTTTGCAGTTTTTCAAGAAACTTCACTTCAAGAAATGTGTCTTCATTATCCTCTAACGATGGATGAGTTAAAGAACATTGGAGGTGTTGGTGCAGGAAAATCCAAGCGATTTGGTCAGCCCTTTTTAGATGTTATTGCAAAATACGTTGATGAAAACGGGATAGAAAGACCCAATGATTTTGTAGTAAAATCAGTCGCGAACAAATCGGCACTTAAAATACATATCATAACCAGTATTGATAAGAAAAGTGACTTAGAGGACATCGCAAGTCAGCACAATATCCGGTTTAATGAACTCATTACCGAAATTGAAACAATCGTTCATTCAGGGACTAAAATCAATCTAGATTATTACATTAATGAAATGCTAGACGAGGAGGAGCAAGAGGAGATTTACGAGTATTTTATGGAGTCAAACACTGATTCAATTAATCAAGCTTACGAAGAGCTTGACGAGGAATATGAAGAAGAAGAATTGAGACTAATGAGAATAAAATTCATGTCAGAAGTGGCGAATTAACTGCAATATTTTACGCAATTTTCTTAAAGAAAAAAGAACAAACAAAAGTGAAGAAAGAAATAGACAAGAAAACCCTAATTAAAGCCTACGAATTAATGTGTACAGCTGTTTCAATGACAGAGTTGTATGAAGAAAATAAAGCAATAACAAGCAAATATGTCCACGCAACTTCAAGGGGGCATGAAGCGATACAGTTGGCTGTTGCCATGCAACTTAAACCTTGTGATTACTTAGCTCCCTATTACCGAGACGATTCCATGTTGTTGGGAATAGGAATGAGGCCTTTTGACTTGATGTTACAATTGTTAGGAAAAAAGAATGATCCATTTTCGGGTGGAAGAACTTATTATTCTCACCCAAGTCTTAAGGACGAGGATAAGCCAAAAATCCCTCACCAATCTTCAGCCACCGGAATGCAAGCAATCCCAACCACGGGATTGGCAATGGGAATTCAATACTTGGAAGAACAAGGGTTGAGTAAAACAGACGACAAACCTGTAGTGGTTTGTTCTCTTGGAGATGCTTGTATCACAGAGGGAGAAGTGTCAGAAGCATTTCACATGGCAGCTCTAAAGCAACTGCCTATTATTTTTGTGGTTCAAGACAATGAATGGGACATTTCGGCTCATGCGCCCGAAATTAGAAATCAAAATGCTTTTGAGTATGCCCAAGGTTTCAAAGGACTAGAAGCACTTACTATAGACGGAACAGATTTTGTAAACTCTTACCAAGTCCTGGAAGAAACTATCGAAAAAGTGCGTACTGAAAGAAGGCCATTTTTGATTCATGCAGAAGTTCCTTTATTAAATCACCACACCTCTGGAGTAAGAATGGAATGGTATCGTGATGATTTAAAAGAACAAAGAAAGAGAGATCCTTTTCCAAAATTTAAAGCACAACTCAAGGAGTTGGGAATTGGAATAGCGGATTTAATAAATGTAGAAGCAAGAGCCAAGAAAACTGTAGAAGCAGATTATCAGCTCGCCTTAAAGGAAGAAGATCCGCAACCGTCTGATTTATTTACTCATGATTTTGCACCAACCCCTATTACTGAAGAAAAAGGAGAGCGTTCTCCTGCTGGGAAAGAACCCACAGTGATGGTGGATAGTGCGCTTTTCGCTGTTCAGGAGTTGATGGAAAAGCACCCAGAGTGTTTACTTTACGGACAAGATGTTGGAGGAAGATTAGGAGGTGTTTTTAGAGAAGCAGCCACCTTGGCTCAAAAATTTGGTGATAACCGAGTATTTAATACGCCTATTCAAGAAGCATTTATTATTGGAAGCACTGTAGGAATGTCAGCTGCGGGAACAAAGCCAATCGTTGAAGTGCAATTTGCAGATTATATTTGGCCGGGCCTCAATCAGCTGTTTACTGAGGTAAGTAGATCGTGTTATCTGTCGAATGGTAAATGGCCTGTTAGCTCTATCTTGAGAGTGCCAATTGGCGCATACGGCAGTGGTGGACCTTATCATTCATCAAGTGTTGAGTCAGTTTTGGCAAATATTAGAGGAATAAAGATTGCTTACCCAAGTACGGGTGCCGATCTCAAAGGTCTTTTGAAAGCTGCTTATTATGATCCAAATCCCTGTGTTATGTTGGAGCACAAAGGATTGTATTGGAGTAAAATTAAAGGAACAGAAGGAGCGAAGACAATTGACCCAGATGAAGAGTATGTGATTCCTTTTGGGAAAGGAAGAGTGGTATTGGAAGCAGAAAAATCAGCGGTAGAAAAAGGAGAATCACTCACCATAATTACTTACGGAATGGGAGTTTATTGGGCATTAGAAGCGGCAAAATCTCACAAGGGTAAGGTTGAGATTATTGATATTCGAACTATTTATCCTTTGGATGAAGAACTAATTATTCAATCGGCTAAGAAACATGGAAAATGTATCGTAGTAACGGAAGAACCGAAAGGAAATGGTTTTGGACAAAGCATCGCTTCACTCATTTCTAGAGAATCTTTCGAAAAATTGGATGCTCCTGTATCGATTGTTGGTTCTGAAAACATGCCAGCGATTCCGCTAAACTCTACATTAGAGTCAACTATGATTCCTAATGCGTCAAAGCTGGAAAAAGAGATTTCAACTTTGTTAAGCTATTAACAACTCTTGGTTAAAAATCATTTGTAAAAGGCTTAGGCACTGCCTCCAAATCCCTTTATATTTGAATAGAAACTTTAAGTTATATGTTAAGAACGATTTTCAAAAAGAAGGTAAACGAAGATAAACTAGCGAATGTATTGATCAATTCATTGGTTCATGCAATGGAAGTTGGTTTTCCAGATATATCTGAATTGATAAATAACGACAAGGATTTTGTAGAAAAACCTAACATTTCTCCTGAAGACTACGATAGATTTATGCTAATCTTGTTTGTGGGAAACCTCAAAATAATGGAAAAGAGATTGGAAGGAGAGCAGGCGGATAGACTGAAAGAATTGCTAATAGAAAAGTTTTCTACCTTATATAATTTGAAGGTGTCTCAAACTAAAGACCATATAAAGAGTTACTCTTCTTTTATGTCCAAAATAAATTACCCTTCAAAAAATGCCTTGTATGCCATGTCGAAGTGTATTTTTCACAAATACAATTTGGCTTCCTACCAAGAAGAGTATTTCAAAGACATGAATACTCCAAATCCAAAATTCCTTAAGCGATTAAATAATATTGTGGAGAAATTTGTGTGGGATTGGGATTACTTTTTATCCAAGTATAATTTTGTTAGTTAAGTAACTCACTCAATCTTTTACCCATACTCATACAGGCTTGAAGTAAATACCCCCCGGTAGGAGCATCCCAATCGAGCATTTCGCCAATTACGTAATGGTTCGGAAGTTTTTTTAGTTCAAAGTTCTCTTCAATTTCGGTTAATTCTATTCCGCCAACTGTAGAGATAGCTTTCTCTATATCGTCAAATCCAATAACGGAAAGAGGAATGTTTTTTACATGATTAGCCAAAAATTCGGGATTCACAAAGTCCTCCTTCTCGCAAGTTCTTTTGACCAAATCAAACATGGGTTTAGATAATTTTAATTGCCAAATAACATGTTCGCTCCAAGTATTTTTCTTCTTAGGACTCTTTAATTTTCTCAGTACCGCATCAGTTTTAGTAGTCGGCTTTAAATCTACCTTGAGTTTTGCTTCTCCTTTTTTTTCAATTTGAGACCTTATTTCAGGGCTCAGCGCATATACAGCACTTCCTTCTAATCCTAGCCGAGTGATAACAACATCTCCTTTTTTAGCCATATTTCCGCAAGAGACTTCAATGCTTTTTAAGGGTTGTCCTTCGTTTGTTTTTACAAATTTTTCTTTCCAAACTATATGAACTCCGCAATTGGAGGGAGAAAATGGTTTTGTTCTAATATGCTTCTCTTCAAAATATGAAAGCCACTCTCCTTGCGAGCCCGTTTTTTTCCAGCTTGCTCCACCCAGGGCAAAAACTACTTTATCAGCAGTTATTTTTGTGCTACCTTCTGGTGTTTCAAAAACGAGTGAATTATTATCGAATCCTTTCCAGCTATGATTATAATTAATAGTGATTTTGTTTTCCTTGATTTTATTTTCAAAAGCCTGTAACACTTGAATGGGTTTGGTGGGTTTTACAGGGAAAACTCTTTTACTGCTTCCCACAAAAGTATCAATGCCATTCTCTTTCAACCACTTGATAAAATCAGTATTGGTAAAAGTATCCAAGCTAGCAAGAATAGGAGTAGAAGCAAGGTACTTGGATTTCATGTCGGCAATATCTGAAGAGTGAGTTAGGTTGAAGCCACCTTTGCCAGCGACAAGAAATTTTCTGCCCAGCGCTTGGTTTCTTTCATAAATGGTAACATCATACTCGGTAGAATCAATGTGAGCTGCAAGCATAATGGCCGAAGATCCTCCTCCAACTATTGCTATTGTTTCTTTGTTTTTACTCATTGTTTTTTCTCTTTCTTTCTTCGGCCTCCTCAATTTCTATGTCTAAATGATCGGTAAACAGAATACCATTTAAATGATCTATTTCGTGCTGAAAGATTACAGCTGTGAATGCTTCAATCATTTCAATCCCCTTGCTGCCATCCAATTTTTCGTATTCCAATAAGATGGCATACGCTCTATTTTTTGTGGTGTCCATTTTGTCTGGGATAGACAGGCAGCCTTCCAAACAAAATTGTGTTTTTTTAGAATATTGTCTGATTGTAGGGTTTACATAAATTTCAAATGGATAATCAGCCTTATCGAACCGCTGAACTGCTATCATTTTTTTTAATATTCCAACCTGAGGGGCTGCAATTCCAACTCCAGGGTTTTTAGTATCATTCACAGTGGTAAGCAATCTTTTGGCAAGAATATTGGCTAATTGTTTGTTGTTTGTAACATCTAAGGGCTTACTGGCAGTTCTTAGAATAAGGGAATCCGCTTGATTGGTAATTTGTAAAATTCTCATCGGTTCCGAAACTTTAACTTGGGTGAGTAGCGATTCTTCGTGTTGAGTAAAATCAAAAAGAGGGTTTATTTTGTTCGATTCTTTACTTTTTGAGACTGAACAAGAGAATAGGAATACACTAGAGATAATAGAGAGTACAAAATGCTTCATGTCTTATTTTTTTCAAAGATAAGGGAAAGGTAGAAATATTTGAGACAAAGAGTTCTCTACCCTCAAAAAAACATCACAACCCAATTTTTTTTAAATTAATTTTATCTCATGATAGTAGATTATTCCACCAGACCCATAAGAGTAACGAGAGAGATAAATGAATTGTTGGGAAAGCCATTTTCTTTGAGAATGAGGCTGGCCATGAAAGGAATTGGTTCTCACAGAATGAAAATAGAAAAGTCAAGCCTTGAGATATTTGAAAAACTATCCAAATTTCAACAGATAAAATACGGCAGTGTGGAACTAAGACCAAAGGGGATTATTGTGCACTTCAAGGATAATCTCACTCATTGGGTTTGGGTAATTCCTTATTACAAGCTGGTGATTTACCAAACCGATTACGACAGTATTCACTCTGAGGGTAACTTCATAAATTTCAACAAAATTTCGTTGAAACAAACAAATGAATCTTTTTTTAAAAAAATACTTCACCTCAGGAATGAATTCATGGAGAAAAATTACTCTGGAGGGCCTAATTCCTATTAATTACCCTATCAATTGAATTCTTGAGAAGAATAATAATTAAAAATATTATGCAGGAGTTCTTTTACTTCGGAAGACGATTTGGAATAGATGGTATTGAAAGGATGCTCCCAATTTTCGTTCACGATTAATTGAATCCGAAATTCACCCGATTGGGCAGAAATGTAACCGTACCATCCAAGATCTATTTTCAAATCATGCTCTGGAAATTCACATTGAAATAGATTTTCACTGAGGTAGTTTGTGTTTTTTTCTAATAATAATTCACTTTCAAGCTCATACGTACAAAATTCATGGTGGATAATGCGGCAATCTGTAGGAACGCGAATTTGATGAAGTTGGCTCATAGGAATAAAAATAGGGATAGAAGTTTCTAATTGTCTTCGAACTGAATTTCGTAGAGATTCCTATAAGTACCATTCATGGCCAGTAGTTCTTCGTGATTTCCTTGTTCTATGATTCTTCCTTTATCTAGTACAATAATTTTATCTGCTTTCTTGATGGTAGACAATCTGTGCGCAACAATAATGGAGGTTCTACCTTGCGTTAATTTATCAATCGCGCTTTGAATTAATTCCTCTGTTTCGGTGTCAATACTCGAGGTAGCTTCATCTAATACCAATACGGATGGGTTGTATACGTAAGCACGAACAAATGAAATTAGTTGTCGCTGACCCGTGGAAAGAGAGTTTCCTCTTTCTTTCACATCGTAGTCGTAATCTCTTGGTAATCGCATGATAAAATCGTGCAAACCTACAAATTTTGATGCCTCAATTACCTCTTCTTTCGTTATCGAAGGGTTTTTGAGGGTAATATTGTTCAAGATAGTATCTGAAAACAAAAATACATCTTGGAGTACAATCGCTATATTTTGTCGTAAATCTTCGAGAGAAATTTCTCTTATATCTTTCCCATCTATGGAAATACTTCCAGATTGAAATTCATAAAACCTACTAAGGATATTTATAATACTTGATTTTCCTGCGCCAGTCGCCCCAACAAAAGCAACGGTTTCTCCTTTTTTGATGTTAAAAGAAACATCTTTCAATACATAATCATCCTCGTTGTAGGCAAACTTTACAGAGTCGAATGTTACTTCTCCCAAGTATTTTTCGTTTTGAGTGTTTTCGCTATTTGTTGGAATAATTTGGTTATCATCCAGCACTTCAAAAATATTTTTTGCTCTTACCAATCCTCTTTGAATCACATTGAATTTGTCTGCCAACATTCTGATAGGTCGGTACAACATGTTAATCCACATGATGAAAGCTACTAACTCACCTGTGCTAGTTTCCGACAAAGGTCTATCAATAATTTGATAGGAAGCATAAAAAATTACAAAAGCAATGGAGATTGAACTGAGGATTTCAACTACGGGAAAAAAGATGGAATAAGCCCAAACGGACTTGATGTGCGCATTTCGGTGAAGTTTATTGATTTCTTCAAATTTCTGATATTCGATTTTCTCCCTCGAAAACAATTGTAAGATACTCATCCCAATAATTCTTTCTTGAACAAAAGTATTGAGTTTAGACACTTGGGTGCTTTCGAGTTGATATGCTTTTTTTATGGCATTTTTAAAAATATTGGTCGCCCAAAAGAGCAGAGGCAAAGGAAGTAACACAAGTAAAGTGAACATCCAGTTGGTAGTGAACATCACCATGATAACTAAGGCTAAACTCAAAATATCACCCGCTACCGTGATAATTCCATTCGAAAAAATTTCTGAAGCAGCCTCTACATCCGAAACAAGTCGAGTAACCAGCCTTCCTATGGGGTTCTTATCGAAATACTGAGTCTTAAATGTTGTGAGATGATTGTATAATCTCTCTCTCATATCAGCGATAATGTTTTGACCAATAAGGTTGGTAAAGTATACCGTGACAAAACGCAAAATTGCTTCTAGAACTATGGTAATAATAGTAATTATCGTCCAATAAAGAAATCCATTCTCAGGCTGAATAGAAAGATCTAAGTTGTTCAGAGTATTCATCATAAACCCATTGAATTCAGTTTTACCATCCACAAACTTATCTATCATAAAGAATAGAATAAGAGGGCGAAGTGGCGACAAAACTGCATTCAGAATAGTACCAAAAACCGTTAACAAAAACATTGTTTTGTGCGGTTTCAAGAAAATGAGAACTCTTTTGAAGAAATAGATGTTTTTTGTTTCAGCCATGGAAGTGTTAAGCAATTGCTTTTATTATATCTTGTTTGGTTATTATGTGGTAGTTCCCGTCTTCTTTTTGGACCATGACTGCTGCATTCTCTTCCGTCATAAGTTTAGAGATGTCTTCCAATTTTGAAGTCAGTTCAACCATTGGAAAAGGCGGATTCATTAGGGGTCCAATCGAATCTCTTTTTGCCTCAGGATGTTCAAAAAGATAGGTCAGAACATTGATTTCACTGATAGACCCCACAATTTCATTTCCATGAAATACTGGTATTTGCGAAATGTTGAATTTCGACATTTTTTCTACCACCGAACTTATAGATTCATCGTGATTGGCAATAACCAAATTCCCTTCAGTACGCACAATATCCTTTGCAATAGGAGTAGAGGTGGTTTCCACATATCCTCTTTCTTTCATCCACTCTTGATTGAAGAATTTTCCTACATATCTACTTCCATGATCATGGAACAAAACTACCACCACGTCCTCTTTTTTGAACATGTGTTTCACTTGTAGTAAACCTTGTACCGCAGAGCCTGCTGAGTTACCTACAAATATTCCTTCTTCTTTGGCGATTCGGGGAGTCATGATTGCAGCCTCTTTGTCCGTCACTTTCTCAAAATGATCAATAATATCAAAATCTACATTTTTCGGTAAAATGTCCTCTCCAATTCCCTCGGTAACATACGGATAGATTTCTGCCTCATCAAAAATTCCAGTCTCATGGTATTTTTTAAAAACAGATCCGTAGGTATCAATTCCAATAATTTTAATGTTTGGATTTTTTTCTTTCAAGTACTTTCCCACACCTGAAATTGTTCCGCCTGTACCAACACCCACCACAAAGTGAGTGATTTTTCCGTCAGTTTGTTCCCAAATTTCGGGTCCTGTACTTTCGTAATGTGCCTGTCTGTTAGACAAGTTGTCGTATTGATTTACGTACCAACTATTAGGCACTTCCGTAGCCAATCTTTTTGAAACAGAGTAATAAGATCGGGGATCATCAGGCTCTACATTTGTAGGGCAAACAACTACCTCGGCACCCACTGCTCTCAATATGTCCATTTTCTCTTTTGATTGTTTGTCACTAAGAACGCACATCATTTTATACCCTTTAATAATACAAGCTAGAGCCAATCCCATACCTGTATTTCCCGATGTTCCTTCTATTACTGTACCACCTGGTTTTAACAATCCTGCTTTCTCTGCATCTTCAATCATTTTAACCGCCATTCTATCTTTCACAGAATTTCCTGGATTCGTAGTTTCTACTTTTGCTAATACCAAAGCATCTATTTCTTTTGTAAGCGTATTGAGTTTTACCAAAGGAGTGTTTCCTATGGTTTCTAAGATATTGTTGTAATATTTCATTCCTATATTTATCGAGTTTTCATCTATATTTTTGCAAATATACGGATTTGTATGTTCAAAAAATGTAAGGATTCAATGTCAGTGAAGAAATGCCTATTTCTGCTAGTTTTTAAACTTGGAATTATTCTAAATAATTTTTACAGAACAATTTAAAGTGCTTATTAATAAATAGTTATGAAATATTCTTTCTCCTGAATAGATTTAGGAATATAGGCTCAGAAGATATTAACTTTTTAAATGTTGAAAAAAGAGACAAAACAATTGCATAAAAGCATTGGCTTTTTATAAATTTGCAGCAATTAAATGTAGAATTACATCAAATGGCAAAAGCTATAAAAATTAGAAAAGGGCTTGATCTAAAGCTAAAAGGGAAACCAGAACAAACTATTAGTGACGTTTCCAATTCACCTTATTTCGCAATCAAACCTTCAGACTTCCCTTCATTAACACCAAAAATGGTGGTAAAAGAAGGAGAATCAGTAAAAATAGGCTCACCTATTTTTCATGACAAATACAGGGAGGCGATTCAATATGTTTCTCCAGTGAGTGGAACGATTAGCGAGATAAAACGTGGAGAAAAAAGAAGAATTCTAGAAGTTATCATCAAAGCAGATTCGGAGTTTTCTTCCGAAACTATTGATACAAGCGGTGACACAAAAGAAGTAATTTTGAAAAGTGGTTTGTGGCCATTTATTAAGCAAAGACCTCTAGATATTGTAGCTGATTACAATCAAACGCCAAAGGCAATATTTGTCTCTGGATTTGATTCTTCGCCATTGGCACCAGATTATGAGTTTTTGTTGAAAGACATGAAAGAAGCTCTTCAGGCCGGTTTTGATGCGTTACAAAAGTTAACCAATGGAAAAGTAAACGTTACAATAGAAAATTCAAACAAAAGTACGAGTGTTTTTAGTTCTATTAATGGTATCGAGTTACATACAATTAACAGTAAACACCCTGCAGGTAATGTAGGAACACAAATTCACCAAATCGATCCTATTAATAAAGGAGAATCTGTCTGGACAGTGAATGCATTAGATGTTGCGCGGATTGGGAATCTTTTTCTTTCAGGAAAAGTAGACTTTTCTAAAACCATCGCGCTCACAGGTTCAGAAGTTGAGTCACCTTCTTACTACAAACTTATAGGAGGAGCAAGTTTGACAAATTTGGTAGAAAAGAAAATTGTGTCAGACAACGTTCGGTATATTTCAGGAAATGTTTTAGTAGGAACCAATGTTGGAAAAGAGGGATTCTTAGGGTTTTATGACAACCAAGTTACAGTTATTCCAGAAGGAGATCATTACAAAGTATCATTTACACAAGGGTGGTTAGCACCTGGCTTCAACAAGCTGTCTAATTCCAAAGCTTTCTTGTCGGCATTATTACCAAAGAAAGCCTATGATGTAGATACGAACCTCAATGGAGAGGAAAGAGCTTTCGTTGTATCCGGACAATACGAAGAAGTTTTCCCTTTTGATATTTATCCAGTTCAATTGCTGAAGGCAGCTATTACCAACGACATTGATAAAATGGAGAAATTAGGAATCTACGAAGTAGCGCCAGAAGATTTTGCTTTGTGTGAGTTTGTTTGTACATCCAAAATCAATTCGCAACAAATCATCAGAGACGGATTAAAAGTAATTGAGGAAGAGTGTATGTAATCACTCTTTAGTTCCAACCTTTATTTAATAAACTATGAAATTTTTAAGAAATTTTTTCGACAAACGTTACGAAAAGACAAACAAAAAATGGTATCCATTAATTGAGTCTTTCGAGACTTTGGTTTTTACACCTAATCACACAACTAAATCTGGATCTCACATTCGTGATGGAATTGATTTGAAAAGAACAATGATGTTCGTGATTGTGGCAATGATTCCTGCCTTATTATTTGGTATTTGGAACGTAGGTCAGCAACATTACATCGCTCTTGGAGAAGAAGTGGCATTCATGGATAAAATCATGCATGGGGCACTAAGAGTAATACCAATTATTGCTGTGTCATATACAGTAGGATTGTTGGTAGAATTTATTTTTGGGATCATAAAGGGACACGCTCTTCACGAGGGATACTTAGTATCAGGAATGCTAATTCCTCTTATTATGCCAGTAGATACCCCGTTGTGGATGATAGCGGTAGCTACCGTATTTGGTGTAGTAATAGGAAAAGAAGTGTTTGGAGGTACAGGAATGAACGTGTTGAATGTTGCGTTAACAACCAGAGCTTTCTTATTCTTTGCTCACCCAACTTCCATGTCTGGGAACACGGTTTGGATTTCTGGATTAAAAGAAATGAAGGCAAACGGAACCTTGGCAGATGGTGTTTCTGGTGCAACTCCATTAGGTGATTTAGCCTCGATGACAACAGATAGTCCTGCTTACGCAAACATCCAAGATTTTACCGAAAACGGGATTACATTTAGTAGGGCTTTAATGGGAGATTATCCAGGTTCTATAGGAGAGTCATCAGTTTACGCCATACTTATTGGATTGGCTTTTTTGTTGATCACCAGAATTGCAAGTTGGAGAATTGTAGTTTCTTTCTTTGCCGGAGGTTTTGTAATGGCAACAATCTTTAACTTATTTGCTGGAGACAATGCCTACATGCAACTACCAGCCATTCACCAATTAATGATTGGAAGTTTTATGTTTGGGATGGTGTTCATGATTACAGATCCTGTGACAGCGGCACAAACCAATAAAGGGAAATTCTATTATGGATTTTTGGCAGGATTTATTGGAATCTTGATTCGAGTT